>Ga0265303_10000168_pt1 | contig 32873 bp, 27 predicted proteins | sample Helome_2_FD_192494 | JGI IMG/M metagenome (GOLD analysis project Ga0265303, IMG submission 192494) | Marine sediment microbial communities from subtidal zone of North Sea - Hel_20160317 (Illumina Assembly) | ecosystem: Environmental > Aquatic > Marine > Subtidal zone > Sediment ... | reverse complement strand
CCCGCCAAGGCGTAGAAATGCCCGCCGCCGCTGCGGGCAACGTCCAGCGCCCAGCCCTTCTCGCGCGACGGCTTTGTCATCCGATAGTCGATGGAAACTATCGCGCCCAAGGCGCCGGAGTCGATGAGCTCCCTGACCTTGCTGAACCGCGGCAAGTGTCGACGATAGTAAGACACGAACAGCGGCAGCCCGGCTGCGCGGAAACGATTGTAAATTTGCTGAAACTCGGCGAGGGCCCGCCCGGCGGGTTTTTCCACCAGGCACGCCTTGCCGGCGGCAGCCACTGCCATCGCGTAGTCGAGATGGTGAGCTGGCGGCGTGGCTACATAAACCGCATGAACATCGGGGTGCTGGATGACCGCCTGGGCATCGGTGGTCCAGTGCCCGGCGCCGTGCCTGCGGGCAAAGGCCTCGGCCGCTTCTCCATTCTGCCGCATCACGGAAACGAGCCGACTGCCCGGCACGAGATTGAAGGCGGCTCCCGATTTTCGGTCGGCGACGTCGCCGCAACCAACAATCCCCCAGCCTATGAATCCATGCACGCCGCTGCTCCTGTACCGCGATGAATTATAACCGGGGCCACCGCCAACACCGGCGTGCGCAGCATCAGGCTTCGAGTACGTTGATCGTCACGGTCCGGCGCATCTGCGGCGAGCCGGGTGCCGTCATGGGCTGCACGGAGTGCCAGGAATTGTACGTGCGCAGAAAGACGACGGCCTGGTTGGGCAGAAAGGGCAAGCTATGGACCACGTCGACGTCGTCGAAGCCCGCCTTGTTATTCATGCGGTTGAACATCAAGCGCGCGTGCTTCGGTACGTTCACAGCCGTTGCCCCGCCGACTGCAGGGTCCCACTCGCCGTCTGCAACCATGGGCAGCACCAGGGTGACCACCTTGCCAGGAGCATCGGTATGAGGGATCACTTCACCACCGTCAGCGGGCAGCATCGAGAACTCGAAACGACTTCTCAGGCTGCCACGGTGGTCCGGCCGCCCGCGCAGACCGAAGGCGAGGTGCCGCAGGTAGCGTTGCACGGAAGAACGCTGGCAGTACGGCAACTGCAGATCGTGTTCTTTGAGGGCGTCAAGCAAATGCCTGATAAAGGCATCGCTGCGGACCCAGCGATAGAACTCATTCCACACCGGCGTGCGCTCAAGGAAGCGAAAATACTGGCGGCGGCGGACACGATCAGACAACACGTACTTCACGCCGATGCGACTCCGCTCGAAGTGGTCCGCCGTCGGATAGGCTGCGACGAGCTGCCGGTAACGATCTGCCGGGAACAACGGCGTCGCCAGGCCGATGGGATAGGGCTGGTAGCGGAAGGTCAAGTGGTCGAGAGAAAACATATGGGCGCACTCCCCCGTCTGGAACGGCGACCTCGTTCGCCAGGAACGAACCAGTGACGCGTCGCTAAGCCAATCTCTCGCGCAGCGCCTCCAGCCCCTGCTTCAACTGAATGGCCGGTTGCCACCCCGTCTGCGCGGAAAAACGCCGGTCGTCACAAACCCAGTCGGGAAACCGGAGTTGCCGCAGCTTGTCCGGCGTTAAGGCCGGACTGGTGCCCCAGCACCGCCCCCAGAACTGGGACACCGCTGCGGGCAAGTCCAGCAGTATCGCAGGCGGTTGCAGCAGCCTGATGCGCCTCGCAAAAATATCTTCCGCGATCCCTGAGAATTCTTTCCAGCTGTAGCCATCGGGGTGATGATCATCCACGTCAAAGGGCCCGCTGAACTCCGGGTGGGCCAGCCAGGCGCCCACCGCGGCCGCGACATCATCCTCGTGAATCAGCGAGAAGCGCGCCTCAGCATCGCCGGGCACAAACAGAAAACCGCGGGTCATCCAGCGCAATAACGCGAGGATCTCGTCACCGCCAGGGCCATAGACTGCGGGCGGTCGCATCGCCGCCCATTGCAAGCCGGGGGTGCGCTTCAACAGGTCTTCGGCGCTGCGCTTGCTCTGCGCATAGGCAGACACCTTCGGGACACGCGCCGCCAGCGAAGATATCAGCAGGAAGGGCGCATTACCCCGCGCCACCACCCGGTGCGCCAGCCTGAGCGTACCGGTGACATTGACTGCATCGAACTGCTGCGGTGTTGCGCCCCGGGTGACCCCGGCACAGTGCACCACCGCGTCGACACCAGCCACCAGGGCATCCAGCACCCCTGCATCCAGCAAGTCGCCGGTGACCACGTCTGCGTCCAGTTTTGGCGGCAGCCGGTCGGGTGACCGGACCAACACCCGGAGCCTGTAGCCGCGCTGGACGAGCCCGCGGGCAATGGCGCCGCCCACGTGGCCGGTGGCCCCGGTCAGGGCCACCAATTGCGCAGGTTCAGACCCGCTGGTCATGGGTCGGCTGGCAGGGAACCTGCCCCGAGAAGATCAGGCCGCAGATGTTCTGAGCTGCTCCCAGCTGTCAGACTCGAGGAACTCGAGCCGGGCGCGGGAACGCGACAGTTTGCCCGACGACGTGCGAGGCAGCGTATGTGGCGCTACCAGCACCACGTGGCAATCCATAGCGAACTCCGTGCGCACGCTGTTGCGAATGCTCTGGATGAGCTCGGCACGCAGTGCCTGATCGCTCTCGCGACACTGCACGATGAGCACAATGGTGTGCTGATCGGCGTGTTCGGTCGTCAGCTCGAAAGCGAGGGCGTCATTGGTCCGGATGCCGGGCTGCTGCTCAGCGATGTACTCGAGATCCTGCGGCCAGATGTTGCGGCCATTCACGATCATCAGGTCCTTGCTGCGACCGGTAATCACCAACCGGTCGCCGACCCGGTAACCGACATCACCCGTATTGAACCAGCCGTCTGCGGACAAGTGATGATTGGTCAGCTCGGACTCATTGAAGTAGCCGGACATCATGCTGGGGCCGCGCACGTAGATCGTGCCGCTGTGGCGCTCCGGCAATTCTTCGCCCTTCTCGTCCCGCACCTGTAACTCATGTCCCGGCAGCGCAATACCGCAGTCGACGAAGGCCCTCGCACTGGCATCAGTGGTTGCCGGCTCTGCCTGTTTATCACGCGACAACTTGTCGCGGTCGATCACATCGCAATGCACACCTTTGCCGAGGGGCGAGAAGGTAATGGCCAGTGAATGCTCCGCCATGCCATAGCACGGCATGAAGACCGACGCGTCGAAACGGGCGGGCTTCATGACAGCGGCAAAATGTTCGAGCGTCTCCGCACGAATCATCTCGGCGCCAACGCCAGCCACGCGCCACGCAGACAGATCGTAATTACTGACATCCAGTGAACCCACGCGGCGAGCGACGAGTTCGTAGCCAAACGGCGGCGCGAATGAAATTGTGCCCCGTGAACGGCTCATCAGCTCGAGCCAGACACGCGGACGAAGAGCGAAGGTGGACGTCGCTATGTAGTCAGCAGAGCGCTGTGCGGCCACCGGCACCAGCACCAGGCCGACGAGGCCCATGTCGTGATAGAACGGCAGCCACGAGACCATCCGGTCCTGATCGTTCACCTTCACACCGTGCAGAATGATGGCCTGCAGATTGGCCAGCACGGCTTCCTGGGTTACCACAACGCCGCGCGGCATTTGCGTGCTGCCGGACGTGTATTGAATGTAGGCCGCCTCTTCCGGCGTCGACGGCACGAGGGGTCGGGTTGACTCCTCGAGTTCGCTGAAAGACTGCGCAGAACCGAGGAATCGCAGACCCAGGTCGCCGGCGGCTTCCTGCATCGTCGGCACGAGTTCCGCGGAACAAACCAGCACTTTCGGTTGCGCGGTCTTCACCAGGTTACGTAGCTGGTGAATATAGAAATCGCGCTTGCCAAGACCGGCGGGTGCGGGCAGAGGCACGGGCACCAGGCCAGAGTACTGGCAAGCAAAAAAGAGCGTCACGAAGTCCGCTGTGGTTTCACCCACCACGGCAACACGATCGCCACGCGACAGTCTCAGCTGGAGCAGGCGGCGCGCATGCGCCTTCGCGCGCGTCCGCAACTCGGCATAGGGCAGCACAACCTGCAACTCGCCCTTGCGGCCGTAGAAGTTGAAGCCCGACGCACCGCGAGCCGAATAGTCCAAGGCTTCGGCAAGCGTGCCGAAGTCGCCCGGACGAAATTCGATCTGACTATCTACAGGCGTGGGCCGCAGAATCAACTGGGACTCTCGGTCCATAAAAATCGCCCTCCCATAAAAAACCCGGTCACACCACTACGGCAGTACTTTCCCCTGGCGTTGCCGCCCTACAGAATAACTGCACATAACTTATCGCTCGTGATGCTCCAGCCGTGGTGACAAGCCCGGCTAGCACGCGCACAGATTGGACTACCGATGGGTACCAAAAATTTCGGCCAACAACCCCAACGGCCAAGAGTCTACCTCACGTTGGCGGTCCGACCGAACAGGTCCTTGCAGCCCGGCCCGACAAAACCCAATCGCGTATGTTACTGATAAATGGCGTCACGGAAACCCCAAATCAGGTCGAATTTCGCACTTTTTGTCTCAGACCTGCAATTGGCCCAAGGCTCGGAAATGCCGGAAAACGGCCGGCTACACGGCCCGGAAATTACATAAGTGCCTGTATAATATGAGTTATTCTGTAATCCTGCTGGCCGGCGAGCGGGCTCCGGGCGGAGCCGTGGCCCAGGCGGCCGGGGTCCCCTGCAAGGTCCTGGCAGATGTGCGTGGCCAGACCCTGCTCGAGCGGGTTTTGGCCACTCTCGCGCAGTCCGGGCACTTCGCGGAGTGCCGGGTCGTGGGCAATCCGGAACTCCGGAATGCGCTGAATCCCGTCCTGGCAGGCTTCCCGGGGTTTGCCCACTGGCACGAGGGTGAGAGCTCACCGGCTCGCAGCGCGGCGCGGGCGGCGGCCGAAATACCGCCGGAACAGGGCATCCTGCTCACCACCGCGGACCACCCGCTGCTGAACGCGGGCATGCTCGCGGAACTGCTGGACGCCCGGAATGCCGAGCCCGGTGACGTCACTGCCGGACTGGTCCGACACGCCGACGTGATGGCGCAATACCCGACTGCCCGCTGCACGGCCCTTCGCTTTGCCGGCGAGGCTTACTGCGGCACCAACCTGTTCCTGTTTCGCACCCCGCGCGGCCGGCGGCTGATGACCGAGTGGCAGCGAGTGGAACAGTCGCGCAAAACGCCCTGGCGGGTCATTAGCATTCTCGGCCCTGCGGCTGTTGCCGGTTATCTGACCGGCCTTTTGAGTCTGCCGAGAGCGCTGCACCTGTTGTCCAAACGCATGCAGATGACCATCGATACCAAGCTGCTCAGCGATGCCCGGGCTGCGCTTGATGTCGACACCGTAGGCGACCTTGAATTCGTGCGGACACTCCTGCGCGAAGAACCGCCAAATCAGGCGTAGTCGGGAATTGTCAGGACGCGACGTTCCAGTTCACTGATGCTGCCGTCGCGCAGACCTCGCACCTCTACCTCGGCTTCCCACCTGCCGGCAGGCCGACGCAGGTGATAAATGTGATAGCGCGCGAGCTTGTCGGCTACCGCCAGGCCGAATGACGCGGACGGCACTGCCACGACTGGAATACCTGGATTCGCCGCAATGCTGGACCAGCGCGTGCGGTGATCGTGACCGTGCAGCACCAGGTGCGCCTTACCCTCGGCCAGCACCTGCGAGGTCTCGCGCCCATCGAGTAGACGCTTGCGCCAGGGGTCGACGCCGGGCACGGGCGCATGATGCACGAGGGCCAGCCGAAACAGGTCCTGACCACCGAGTTCCCGCAACAGGCCGGCCAGCCGCCCGCGCTGGGATTTGCCCACGCGCCCTACCGCCCGCAAGACATCCGCCGGGAACGCCGTATTGATCCCGACAATGGCCACCGGGCCCCTGACGCGGAGGCTGGGATAGTCCCCGGCCGACCAGCTGTCCGCGCCATCGGAGGCGAGATACTCCTGCCACAGTTCAAAAGTGCTGTCCCAGCGCTCGCGGACATACGCATCGTGGTTGCCAGGAATCACAGTCACGGCACGCGGATCACCGAGGCGCTCCAGCCACGCCCGAGCCTGGGCAAACTCGCCCGGCAAACCGATCTGGGTCAGATCACCCGTGACGACCGTGTGATCAGGGTTCCGCGCATGCAGATCGGCTACCACGGCATCCAGCACGCCGGGCTGATGGGCGAAACGCCGGCGACGGCGCCAGGACATCAGTCCCAGCACTCGCTTGTTGCACAGCTGTCGCCAGCCCGCGGGTTCCGGCAGGCTCAGGTGCGGATCCGACAAGTGCGCAATAGAGAAAGACTCTGCTGTCATGCATTTGGCCAGCGCCGAGGCGCGCGTATTATAAGCTTCTGCACCCCGCGTCAGCGCGAGGCATCTTTTTTGAACGTGGACCACGACGGTCTGAACCGCTACCTGGCCGCCGATGCCGATCGCCCAGCACCGGTCGCGCTGGCGTCGCTGACGCGTGCGCTGCAATTACGCTTCGGCGATTCGCTGGCCGTGATCCTGTTCTACGGTTCCTGCCTGCGGACCGGCGAACTCAGCGACAGCGTGATCGATCTGCACGTCATTATCGACAACTACCGCGCCTATCACTCTCCTGTCCTGGCCGCGCTGAACCTGCTGCTGTCACCTAACGTGTTCTACGTCGAAGCAAAGGACGGTGAGCAGGCGCTACGCTGCAAATACAACGTCTTCGGGCTGGACCACCTGCCGGGGCTGGTGGCCACAGAACGCCTGGCCGTGTTTACGTGGGCCCGTTTGGCCCAGCGCAGCGCGGTGCTGTACGCGCGGGACGCCGACACGCTGAGCCAGGTGCACGCGCTGCGCGCCCAGGCGGTGAGAACTTTCGCCGGCGCCGCGGCGGCCGCCGGCGCCGATACCCGCGACGCCGCGTCGTTCTGGCGCACCGCCCTGGGCCTGACTTTCGGTTGCGAACTGCGCGCAGAATCACCGCAGCGCGCGGCCCAGCTCGTCGCCCAGGACCTCGATTACTTCGAGGCCGTCACCGCCGAGCTGCAGCTGCCCGCGCCGCAAGCCGCCAATTTTGCCCCGCGCGCCGGCTGGTGGCTGCGTCGCCTGGTGGGGAAATGCGGCTCCGTGCTGCGCCTGCTCAAGGGCTGGTACACGTTCGATGGCGGCCTGGACTACCTGGTCTGGAAGCTGGAGCGGCATTCGGGGCAGCAGATCGACGTGCCGGAGCGCGTGCGGCGCCGGCCCGTGCTGCATATCTGGGGCTTCGCGTGGCGACTGTATCGGGACGGGGTTTTTCGCTGAAGCTCCGCGTGACAGCAGCCCTACACGGCCGCGGACTTTAAGTCTAAAATTCCTGGCGATGGGCAAGCGGCGGCAGTCAGTGCCGCATTCAGCAGGAGTCGCGCGTGGAATACGGCGTTTTCATTCATACCAATGCAAAGCAGATGCTTGGCGCGAAAGTGGCCGAGTACGCGTTGCGGCGCAACTCGTCGAACACGGACAAGTTCGCTGTCCACATCGTCTGCACGGACGACTACCCGTGGCTGCAGGAGCAAGAGGGCCAGGAGTACCTGCGTGACGGCCTGCAGCGGGTGTGGCTGAATAACGACCTGCAATCGTTCACGCCATTGCGATTTACGCCACCCGAACTAATGGGCTACCAGGGTCGTGCGGTGGTCATGGACCCGGACATTTTCGCCGTGAGCGACATCTGGGAACTGCTCACCCGGGACATGGCAGGCAAAGCCATCATGTGCCGCCGCCGCTCGGGCCCCAAGGGCTATGTCGACAAGTGCCTGGCCTCGTCCGTGATGCTGCTCGACTGTGCAAGGCTGCGGCACTGGGATGCGAAGCAGGGCTTCCTGGAAATGTTTGCCGGCACCCGCGACTACCATGACTGGATCTGTCTGAAGCTGGAAGACCGAGACACCCTGGGCCTGTTCGAAAACGAGTGGAACGATTTCGACCGGCTCACGGCAAGCACCAAGATGCTGCACAACACCCGCCGGCTCACCCAGCCGTGGAAAACCGGTCTGCCCATCGACTGGCGCCCGGCAGAGCGCTTCAAGATGTTTCCGCCGCTGGCCTGGCTGATGCGCGCGCGCCGCAAACTGTTCGGTGAGTATGGCCTGATGGGCAACTACCGACGCCACCCGGACACCAACCAGGAGCGCCTGTTCTTCGGCCTGCTCAGCGAGTGCCTCGACCGCGGCATCGTGACCAAGGCAGAGGTCGAAGCCGAGATGGCCCGCAATCATATTCGTCACGACGCCTTCGACGTGCTGGACCGGACCTCGCCCCTGGCACCGCCGGGCGAGCCGCCCCTGGCCCTGACGGCCTGAGTCAGAACAGGGCTTTTATCCGCGCCACCGCCCGGTCGAGATCCGGGTTGCCGGCCATTGGGGCAGCGGGTTCGGCACCGCCGAGCCAGGCCGCGCGCCCGCTGTCTACCAGCGCCTGCAACAGGGCCGGCACATCCCGGCGCATGCGGCGTGGTCCGAGCTGCTGAGCAAGCCGGTGCGACAGCGGCCGCCAGCCATACCATCCCGGGCGGAGCCAGTCAGGCCCGGTTGCAAATTCACTGTCCAGCGGCAACGGGTGCTGAAGGGGGTGCATCAGGTAGACCGGTTTCCCGGCGGCACAAGCCTCCGCGACCATCGACAGGCTGTCGCCGGTGACGACAAAACAGTCACCCAGTGCGAGATAGCCAAGATACGGGTTGTCGCCCGCGTCGCTACCCCAGCGGAAAAAATAGTGCGGCACTTCCGTATCAGTGAACAGCGCCTCGCCTGCGGCCGCCGGCGTACGAGCGCTGTCAGAAATGCAGAGCGACCCGCCGCTCGTCTTCGCCAGTTTCTCCGCCACCGCCCGCAACTGGCGAACCCGATCTGCAGTGAGCAGGAAAGAGCCGCTATTGCCTCCCACCAGCACCACGACGCGCGGCTTCGGCAGCGACGCAAAGCGCGGTGCCCACTGCTGAGCCGCCTGCCCGAGCTGCGCCGCCGTGATCCCGTGCAGCGGCAACTGCAATTCCACCACGTTGGCAGCGGGCGGCACCTGGTACTGCGGGGTGGTCAGCACCAGGTCGAAGGCCGACGGCCGGGACCAGGGTCGGCCCACCTGCACCAGTTTGGTGTGCTGACCCGACGCTGCGCGAATCCATCTCGCCACCGGTTCATTACGCCGGCCCGACGTGATCACCAGGTCAGGCCACGGCGGCTCCAGCGCATCGGCGTCACGCCGCTTTACCCCCGCCAGCGTCGGGCCGAGAAACAGGTTGCTAAGCAGCTCGGTGGAGCGGTAGTGCAACTGCCGCGGCTCCCACGGCCAGGCCAGCGCCGCGGCAAGACTGCGCACCTGCGTATTGTCGCCAGCCTTGTACCCCAGCAAGGTCCAGACGCGGGGTAGCGGCACATCGGCGCGGAGTGGCATGTTGATCGATGGCGGTCCGGTCCAAGGTGAGTTCAGGATAAACTGCTCCGCCGCGCTGCGCACGAGACACCTCGCAACGGCCAGCGTTAACATGAGCGACAGGGTTGGTAACGCTGTGGCCCACGATCTCCATCCCGGCTATGCTCTGCGCCGAGAACCAACCTCCGTTCACCCCCCCCTGCCATGCGTCTGATCGGCACCCTACTCACTATTTACCGCGCACAGAGCGTCGGCCTTGTGCTCGCTCTGATATTCGCGACGGCGCTGGAAGGCTTGAGCCTGACCGCGCTGCTGCCGACGCTGAACCTCATACTCGGCGAGGCCAACAATGAACAAACCCCGCTGGGACAGTGGGCAGAAAGTGCGCTGAGCGGCCTGGGTCTGACTCCGAGCCTGGGCCTGCTGCTGATCATCATCGTGATGGGCCTGGTCGCGAAAAATGGCCTGTTGCTGTATGCCAATCGCAAGGTGGGCTATATCGCCGCGCAGATAACAACCGACCTGCGCGTAGAACTGCTGCGGGCAGTGATGCGCTCGCAGTGGTCGTATTTCATTAGTCAGTCCATTGGCCAGATGGCCAATGCGATGGCCGCCGAAACCATGCGCGTCACCGAGGCCTTCATCTTCGGCACGCGGCTGCTGGCCACGGCGGTCCAGGCCCTGGTCTACGCCTTGGTCGCAGTCAGTATTTCCTGGCAGGCCACTGTGTTCTGCCTGGTCGCCAGTGCATTCATCGTCTTCGTTTCGCAAGGCCTGGTGCGAATGTCGAAGAAGGCCGGCCAGCAGCAGACCAAGGTGTACCACTCTCTGCTGGGCCGGCTCACGGATACCCTGCAGTCGGTGAAACCCTTCAAGGCCATGGACCGTGGCAAAGTCTCCAATAACCTCCTTGAGCACGAGACGCATTTGCTGAACAAGGCGCTGCGTAAACAGGTGCTCGGTCGCGCCGCCCTGGATTCCGCCCAGGAGCCGCTGTTCGCGGCCTTCATTTGCCTCGGCATTTACCTCGCGTTGGTCCAGTTCGACATGGCGGTATCGACCGTAACGGTGATGGCGCTGGTGGCCGGCAAACTGGCCACCATGATTGGCAATATTCAAAAGCAGTACCAGAAGATGGTGGTACGGGAACCCGCCTACTGGTCAGTTCGACATCGCATCGATGAAGCGGCGGCCTTGTCTGAAGAACTACCGGCCGGCGAATATGTGAAGTTTTCTGCAGATCTCGAGCTGCGCGACATTCGCTTCGCCTACGGCGACAACAAAGTGTTGCATGGCCTTTCGCTGCATGTGCCCTTTGGCTCGATGACCACCTTGATCGGGCCCTCTGGGAGCGGCAAGACCACCATCATCGATCTACTCGTGGGCCTGGTCCGGCCCGACAGCGGCCAGGTGCTGATCGACGGCCGGCCAATGGAGACGGTCGACTTGCGGGCATGGCGCAGGCAGGTAGGCTATGTGCCGCAGGAGAACCTGCTGCTGCATGACACTATTGCAAAGAATATCAGCCTCGGTGAAGACGACGTCACTGACGATGACATCGAATATGCGCTGCGCGCGGCCGGCGCCTGGGAATTCGTATCAGGACTGAAAGATGGTCTAAACACGGTTGCCGGCGAGCGCGGCTCACGCTTTTCCGGCGGCCAGCGGCAGCGCATCATGCTCGCCCGCGCGCTGGTGCATCACCCTCGCCTGCTGATCCTGGACGAAGCCACCAGCGCGCTGGATCCGGAAACCGAAGCGGCCATTTGTAGCACGCTGGAAGAGCTGAAAGGGGAAGTCACGATCCTGGCGGTCACCCATCAGTCTGCGCTGGCAGCCGTGTCCGACCGCCTGTACCGCGTCGTCGATGGCCGCTTTGCCGAAGAACCCGCCTCCGCGCCCCGGCTCGCCGAGTCCTGAGCCGGCCACAGGGCCTCGATGCGGGTGATGGCGGCATCCATATCGCTCGGCGGGACCTGAGCCTCGCTCCGCATTGGCTCACCCAGCCACGCCGCCTCGCCACTGTTGACCAGCAGCCGATGCACCAGCGTGATGTCACGCGTCCAACGCCGATGTCCATAGCGCATCAGGCCCCGGTACCAGCGCGCGGCGAAATTCAAATCTTCCACCGTGCTCGCGCGGCCTGCCACTGAGCCCATCGACCACAGCCCAGCACCCAGGTCGATAATGCGCACGGGCTTGCCAGTTGCCACCGCTTCGCTGAGCATCGCAATGCTGTCGCCACTGACGATCAGGTCATCGGCCAGCGCCAGGATGCCCGCGTACGGATTGCTGTCATCTGCCGGCTGCCAGTCGTACACAAAGGTGGGTCTATCAAGTCTTGCGGCGAGACCTCTTGCCAGGCCGCGGGCAGTGCGCGAACTCGAACTAATCAACACGCTGCTGCAGTCACTGCCGTTAATATAGTTTGCAACGCGCTCTACGGCCGCTTCACCAAGTTCGTAAGGGCCGACACTGCCGCCCAGAAGTACTCCGGTTCGAGGCCCGGGATAGTCGGCGAAAGCTTGCCGCCATTTGTCCGCCGACGCAGTGAGCATCGGTTCCGAGACGGGGTGCAGCGTTAGCCGGTTCTGCAGCACCCGCGGGTGATCCGACACACGATACTGGGGCGTAGTCACCAACAGGTCGAGATGCTCCGGGCTGATCCAGCTGCGGCCTAAAAATACGATGCGGGTCTGACCACCGGATTGTTCGCGAATCCAGCGGCACGGTGGTTCGTTGCGCAACCCCGCAGAAATCACCAGATCCGGCCACGGCGCGTAGAGTTGCGAAGACTGCCGTCGAATGCCGTGCAGACCTACCCCCTGCAGCAGGTTGTACAAACCTGCCGGGCGGTAATCCAGCTGCTTGATCTCCAGGGACCAGCCGCCGCGCGCCTCAAGCTCCCTTGCCAGCGCCAGTATCTGCGTGTTCTCTCCCGAGCGGTAAGACAATACCGCCCAAACACGACGCAAGCCATTGGGTGCAATGGTGTTTACGGCTTTCCTATCCTTCATTTGCCGCACTAATCATGGCTTTGTCGAACCGGTTGTCCTGACCGCCGGACCATGTGAATATGAGCTGCGATTCTAATGGGCGAATCCATGGACCAGGCACAAATCGAAACCCAGCTGATCGAATTCATCGAGCCGCTGCTGGAAAAACCCGCTCCCATCGCACCAGAAACCGACCTGGTGCATGAAGTGGGTTTGCCATCGCTCAAGGTCATGGAGTTAATTGTGCAGATTGAAGACACCTACGACATATCTTATCCGCTGAACCAGCTGCAGGACGTGCGCACCGTGAGAGATCTTGCGAGCAGTGTGCAGCAGTTGATTCCATGAGCCTGTTCACCAAATTTGAAGCGCTGGCCGCCGTCGGCGCAGAACTCGCCCAGCACGGTACCAGCCCGGTGGGCGTACCCATGCGGCGGGTATTGTCCCCCACCCGAGCAGAGGTTGACGGCCGCGAGGTAATCCTCGCCGGCACCAACAACTACCTCGGCATGACGATGGACCCCGACTGCATCGCAGCGGGTCATCGGGCGCTGGATAACGAAGGCACCGGCACCACCGGGTCGCGCATGGCCAACGGCACTTACGACAGCCACCTGGCCCTGGAGCGAGAAATTGCCGATCTTTACGGCATGCCGCAGGCCATCGTGTTCACAACCGGTTACCAGGCGAACCTGGGCACCATCGCCACCCTGGCCGGGCCCGACGACATATTAATCATCGACGCCGATTCACACGCCAGTATTTATGATGCTGCGAAACTTTCGGCTGCGCGCGTCTTCCGCTTCCGACACAACGATGCCGAGAACCTCGACAAACGCCTGGGCCGACTGGGCGACGAAGCACAGCAATGCCTGGTGGTGGTGGAAGGCATCTACAGCATGCTCGGCGACCAGGCGCCGCTGGCGGACATCCTGGCGGTTACAAAGAAGTACGGCGCATCGCTGCTGGTAGACGAGGCCCACTCCCTCGGCGTGCTTGGTCACCGGGGCTGTGGCCTGGCCGAAGAACTGGGTCTGCTCGACCAGGTGGATTTCATCACCGGCACCTTCTCGAAGTCCGTCGGTACCGTGGGCGGTTTCTGCGTGAGCCCGCACGCGCAATTGGCCTGGCTGCGCAATGCGATGCGTGCCTACATTTTTACCGCCTCGGCCTCACCGGCGAACATCGCATCCAGCCGGGTGGCGCTGCGCAAGCTGCGCGACGAAACCGAGCGCCGCGATCGCTTGTGGGCCAACGCGCGCCGACTCTATACGGCCCTCGGCGAATTGGGTCTCAATGTAGGCCCCCAGGCATCGCCGATCGTAGCCGTCATGATGGAATCGCGCGAAGACACGCTGAACTCATGGCGCACCTTGCTGGACAATGGCGTGTACGTGAATCTCGTCGTGCCGCCGGCGGCGAACCTGAACCTGCTCCGCTGCAGTGTAAGCGCGGCACATACGCCGGAAGATATCGACCAGATCATTAAGGCCTACGGGGTCGTCGCCGAGAATCTTCAAGCCGGCCAGGAAATCGGCGCCGCAGACCAGGCTTGCGCTCCCGGTTAATCATTTTGCTGCTGCTCGCCCTGGGCGCCGCGCCGGTCCAGGCGACCGGGCTGCCGTGGGCCCAGGCTGAGTACAAGGCGAGCAAACTGTTCATGACCATCCGGCTGGATATCAGCCAGCAGCTGTTGTCCGGTGCTGCTATGGAGGTTGCCACCCCAATTCCTTTCCAGGGGCAAGGCGTGCAAATGCAGGGCGAACAGGTGGCCGTCGTCACACTGCGCTCCAGGCGCTCGGGCCAGGCCAAGGAAACACGGCTCTATCTCGACCCGACCAACAACGCAGCACTGCGTCACCAGCGACGGGAGTGGAGCGACAATCCGGATTTCAAGGACCTGCGATATACCACCACCGGCATTGCCCGGACGCGTTCCGAGCCCCTCGATGGCGAAGCGGACAAGCCGCCGTCGGAATGGGGCCAGGTACGTGAGCAATTTCGACCCTTTCCAAAGCTGGACGACGGCACGATCGTGTCCGATACCGCCAGCCTGCCCTTCCTGGTTGCTACGCACGACTGGAGCGGCCCAGCGGACAAATTTCAGTTTCTCGTTATCGAAGATGGGCAGCTGGCTCGCATTACCGCGACGGCAGTGCGCTGGAACCTGACACGCGTCGACTATGAGTATGGCGGCAAGAAAGTCGACGGCAAGGACAGGCTGCTGGAAGTGCGGGTACTTGCCCTGGCCGCAGGCGGTTCCGGCACGACGGACATCGATCTGTTGGGGCTGTCCAGCGACGTCGTGCTGCTGATCGATACCAAGCTCGGCGTGCCGGTGGAGATTCGCGGTTCGGTACCATTTCTTGGCGAAGTGCGCTTCGCATTGAAGCGGCTCCGGCCAGAACCTCCCGGCAACTGACGCAGCTGCCCGGCAAGCTTGTCAAAACGACGGGGCGCAGGCAATCGTGAGCCGTCTCGGAATTATCAACAACGTTCAGGCCGGGCGCACTCGGGCGCGGCTGCCACAGCTGCGCGAACTCGTCGCGCGTTGCGACGCGGACGTGCGCGAAGTCCGAGATCTGCCGTCGATCATCGACGCCACGCATGAACTGCTGGCCACAAACGTCGAATTGCTTGCCATCAACGGCGGCGACGGAACGGCGCAAGCTGTCATCACCGAACTGCAGAGGGCCGGCGGGCCACAGCCGGAGATAGCGGTCCTGCCGGGTGGCACGACAAACCTGACCGCCCACGATCTGAATGGCCGGCTCGGCATCGAAGCCGCGTTTCGGACATTGATGAAACAACACGCAACACCGACAGAACAGCGCCAACGCGTCAGGCGCCCGTTGCTGGCAATCAGCTGGACCGGGCAACCCGTCGAATACGGTTTCTTCCTCGGCGCGGGCGCGATACTTGCCGGCATGCGCCACTTTCGCGAGCACCTGGGCTCGCGGGGACTGCGCGACGAACTCGCCGCTGGCCTGTCGCTGCTGCGCGGCCTGGCAGGTGTTGCCGGCCGCGAACATGCGTGGTCCGATCATCACACCGAGGTGCTGGTGGCAGACCGGCAGGATTTTGCCGGGCGCCAGAACCTGGTGCTGGCCACCACGCTGGAACGCCTGTTGCTAGGCCTGAAACCCTGGTGGGGCGACGAGCAGGCGCCACTGCACCTCACTGCACTCGGCCACCGTCCACAGAACTTTCTGCGTGTCATACCGTCCATACTGCGCGGCAAGATGCACCAGCGCGCGACGCCGGCCAACGGTTATTTGTCGGCCAACGTGACGGGCCTGGCGCTGACAGCAGCAGAAGGCTTCGCACTGGACGGCCAAATATTCACGCCGCCAGCCGGCACGGAAATCCGGGTCGAGGCTACCAAGCCGCTGGAATTTATTGGCCTGGGCCCGTGATAGACCTGGTGCAGCTTCAGCTCAGCGCCATTCGATAGATCCGCGAGCGCCGCGTACTCACGATCTCGAGCTTGGACCACAATTGGTTCACCGTGGTGTTCTCTTCCAGCTCGTGATTGGTCTCGATGAAGTTGACGCCGCGTTCGCGCAGTGTGTCGAACATCGAGATAAGACCAAGGGCAACCAGGATCGGTGACGGTTCCCCGGGCTTGGCACCGGCCAGCAGAAAATCCACCGTGCGCGGCTTTCTGAAGGCCCGCAAGACGTGGAGAAAGCCGAATGGAAACAGCCGCCCGCCCGCGCGCTGAAAGGCCTGGCTCAGGCTGGGCATCGCGAGAAAGAAACCCACCATCACGCCGGCGCGATTGAAGATCAGCTTCACGAAGTCCGGGTCCAGGAAATCGAAGTAGGCCTGCGTGTAGAAATCGCGCTGTTGCGCGGTCAGCGGCACCACGCCATACAGGGGCTCGAAGGCTTCTTCCAGCAGCTCCCAAAGGGCCGGCACGTGGGTCATGAGTTCCTTGCGGCTGCCGCAGGTCACGACGTCATACTCGGCGTTACCGTAGCGTTTGCGCAGTCGTTCAAACAAGGGCACACGATCCGGCACGGCCGCGCGAAACTCTACGTAGTCCACATCCTTGGTCAGCCCGTAGCCTTCCAGCAAATCCGGGTAGTACGGGAAATTGAAGCTGCCGCTGATGGTGGGCAGTTCGTCGAAGCCCTCCACCAGCAGGCCTTCCACGTCGAGATCCGTAAAGCCGTGGGGCCCGGTCATTTCCTCGCAACCCTGGTCAGCGAGCCAGCCCCGCACCGCATCCAGCAGCGCGGTGGCAACGTCCGGATCGTTGCGCGACTCGAACCAGCCGAAGCGCCCGCGTCGGTGGCCGAGCTTCCCGGTCTCCAGCGCGTTGACTATGCCGCAGACCCGGCCCACCGGCTTACCGTCCCGCTCGGCCAGGAACAGCTGCACCGCAGCCGACTGGAAACTGGGATTGCGACCAGCATCGAAAAACGCCAGTTGCTCCCGCCTGAGCTGCGGCACGAAGTTCGGCGCGCCCCGGTACAGATCGTAGGGCAGCCCGACCCAGCGCCGCAGCTGGCTGCGATCTGCCACGGGTATCACGCGAATCCTCATGCGGTCTCGTCGCCCGACGCCGATAATCCAATCCGGAGTTTACTTGACGACCGATCGGGCCTGCCCGAATACTCACCCCATGCGAATCCTGCGCCGCTACCTGTTTCGCAACGTCATGGCCATGGCGCTGCTGGTGCTGACCGTGCTGCTGGCCCTGGGGCTGTTCATCGAATTCGTCGACGAAATCAGCGACATCGGCACCAGTGACTACGGGCCGCTGGATGCCCTGGTGTTCGCCGCCCTGCAACTCCCCCAATATGCCTACAACATGCTGCCGATGGCCGCGTTGCTGGGCGCGCTGCTCGGGTTGGGCAACCTGGCTGCCCACAGCGAACTCATCGCGATTCGCGCCGGCGGCGTGTCGTCAATTAGCCTGACTGCTGCGGTTGGGGGTACCGGGGTGATCCTGGGCCTGGCGACGCTGGCGATCGGCGGCTGGATCGCACCGCCGCTGGACGGTTACGCGCGGCAATTTCGCGCCGAGGCCAAGTACGGCAACGCGAGCGGAGTAGCCGGCAAAGCCGTATGGATTCGCGACGGCGACACTTATCTCCAGGTCACGCGCACGAATGGCGGCACCGACTTCGGCGGCCTGTACCTGTTCCGGGTGCGCCCGGGTGAAAGCCTGGACGCCGTCGGTCACGCCGACTCGGCCCAGGTTGCCGCCAGCGACGACTGGATTCTCGACAACTACGCCGAAACCCAGTTCACCGATGAGCGCGTGACCACGCGCGAGGCCGAGCGGACTACCCAACCCAACAGCCTGCCCCCTGACATGGTCGGCCTGACGGTCGTCCGTGAAGAAAGCCTGAATGCCCTCGACCTGTATCGCTACGTGCGCTATCGCCAGCAGAGCGGATTGAACGCCCACGAATATGCGGTGGCTTTCTGGCAGCGACTGGCTAGCGGTGCGGCCACTGCCCTGATGTGCGTGCTGGCCCTGCCCTTTTCGTTCGGCGCCATGCGCAGCGCGGGCGCCGGCGCCCGCGTGGCTGTCGGCGTGCTGATCGGCCTGGCCTATTTCCTGGCCGCTAGCGGCATCGCCAACGGTGGCCTGATCTACGACCTGAACCCGGCGCTCACCGCCTGGCTGCCCACACTCGCGCTCATGGTTTGCGCGGCCATTGCGCTGGCCAGGATTCGCTGACCGCCTGCCGTATTGCCGGCCGCCAGTCGGCCTGCAAATTAATGCTAGGATGCGCGCGCTGACGAAAGCAGAACTCGGGCGGTGCCACACCAGCCGCCTGCATCGGAAGACCCTGACCGGGCCCGCAAAAGGATTAAGTCATGACCAGTTCGAAGCGCCGCTGCATGCACCGTCGGGGCGCGGCCCCGTCGCACAGGATAGTCGTCCTGGTCGTCACCGGCCTGGTGATGCTGGCATCGACCAACAGTTCAATGGCCGCGGGCTTTTACCTGAGTTCGATCGGCACGCCAATCAGCGTGGGATCGGCCGGCGTCGGCAACGTGGTCAACAACGTCGGACCGGACGCCGCATGGGCCAACCCGGCCGGCCTCACCGGCATCAAGAGGCCAACCATCCTTGCGGGCGCTACCCTGATCGCGCCGTTCGCCGAATGGGACGAGGGCGTATCCGAAGCGGGCGGCACTGAGGGCAGCAATACCGGCCAGCCCGCTGTCGTGCCCAGCCTGGCTTACGCGCAACCACTCACTGACAAGTGGAGCTTCGGTTTCGCCTTCTCCGCGCTCCAGGGCGGCGGCGTGGATTACGGGGACGCCTTTGTTGGGCGCTATGGCGCGACGGAGGTGTTACTGCAAGGCGTGGGCGCCACCTGGTCATTCGGCTGGCAGGCCACCGACAAACTCGCCCTTGGTTTCGGCGGCTCGCTGGTCTACACCCAGTTCGAGCAAAAAATTGCAATCAACCAGAGCGCGGTGGCGCCCGGCACCCCTGATGCCAAGGCGGAATTCAAGGACCTCGACGATCTCGGCATCCAACCGATCCTGGGCTTGCAGTACCAGCTGACCGACCGCTGGCTGCTCGGCCTGAGCTGGCGAGGCGAATTCGATGCCGAGCTCGATGGGAATATTCGCCTGAAGAATCTCGCCCCCGTTGTGCCAATCGCAGGGCGCGGCAACCTGGAGATTGACTGGACCAACCCCCAGTGGGTCGAAGCGGGCTTCCAATTCGAGGTGAAGCCGGACCGGTTCCTGATGTTCAGCATGAACTGGCAGGAGTGGTCGGAGTTCAGCAGCAACCGACTTTCCATCGACGCATCGAATCCGGCGGTGCCGCCAATCGGGGTTGTGCTCGAACGGCAATTCGACGATACCTGGGGCGTTGGCATCGCCTACGGCGTCACGCAGGGCATCATGGGTGAGGGAGAGCCGGCGTCCGGCTGGATCTTTGGTGCCTCGTACGAAACCTCGCCGGTCAGCGACGGCAAGCGCACCATCGACCTGCCCTTCGACGAAAACATTCGGTTGTCAACGGGTTACTTCCGGCACGGCAAAGGCAAGTACAACTGGTCCGTGCAGGGGCAGCTGCAGATCTTCGGTGACAACCGGGTAGACCAGACCGCCCAGGGCGCCCGCTTCAGCGGCGAATTCGACGATTTCATCGTCGCCTTTCTCAGCGCGACCCTGCGCTTCAACAACTGAGAAGAGGTGGCGGCCGCGACCGGCCATTTGCCGGATTGCGTTGTGGGGCAACCCGGCTGGCGGCATAATCCGGGGCAAGCGGCGAGCCGGTGACGGGTGCCGCGGTCACAGGAGATGACGCAATGAAACTGAAGCCAGCTATCCTGGCCTGCGTGGGCAGCCTGATGTGCCTGTCTGGCGGTGCGGCAAGCGCCGAAACGGGCACCGTCAGTGCCACGATCCCGTGGGACGCGCAGGGCCGCGTATTCCGCATCGGGCCCGAGACGCTCATTTTTCTGGGTGCCCTGAAAGGCATCGCCTACGCCACGCGGGATGATGGCGTGTTGAACGAAGGTTTCATGCTGTGCCCGGTAACACAGCGCATGAATGTGTCGACCCAGACGACTTCCGCCGTGGGCCAGTGCGAAATCCTCGTGGATGGCGACAACGTGATTTACGCGGAGTTCGTCTGCGAGGGCAAGGTGGGTCGCTGCGATGGCGAGTTCCGGGTGACCGGCGGCGGCGGCCGATTCAAGGGCATTTCCGGCTCCAGCAAAATGTCGGTGCGCTCGCCGATCCACGTGCTGGCAACAGATGTCGCAAGCGGCGGCGACCTGAGAATCTCCATGGGTCTCGCCGAGCTGGCGGAACTCAAATACCGGGTCCCGGAATGAGCATCGGGCGGAGGACGGAATCATGACAAAAGCCATTCATCTGAGCCTGGCCATGGCTCTCGCCACTTTGCTTGTGGCCACGACCGCGCAGGCAGGCAGCATGCGCTGCGGGTCGCACATTATTGCCGATGACCAGCGCCACGGCATCGGCCGTTACGAGGTACTGAAACGCTGCGGCGAACCCACCGAACGCGCCGGTGATACCTGGATCTACGACAAACCGGGCCAGGCGCGCCGCGCGCTCAGCTTCGGTCCCGACGGGACGCTCCGCGACATCAGTACCCCACGCTAAACGCCCGGAGTGGCTTGGCTGGCGACCCATCTGTACGCCTGATCCGATGCGCGCCGCCGGTTCAGTGAACCGGCGGCGCTCACTGTTCGTGTGCTAAGCGAGCGCGGGTATGACGCGTTCGCCCAGCAAGCGAATCGTCATCTCGAAATCGCCGTAAAGGCACAGCGCGATTTCCGTCAGCCCGGCCGCGCTGAATTCACGCAGCCGCTCGATTTCCCGGTCCAGTTCCCCTATCGGCGATGCGGACACGCCACCGGCCACGATCTTCTTCAGCACGGAATCTGGCACCCCGCTGATCTCGGGCGACCTGCTCGTGTAAGCCTTCATGAAACTGCCCAGGTTGTCAGTGACCACCTTCGCGTCGGCTTCATCCACCACGTCGCGAATGTAGTCCGGGTAGATCGTGCCGCGCACGGCGAGGTAGATGCGCGCCTCGCGCTGCGCTGCCTCGGCACTCTCCTTCACGTGCCAGGCCCAGAAATTGTTCAAGGGGAAGGTGCCCGGGTCGCGGCCGGCTGCAGCCAGCACCGGGCCCATGATTTCGCGCGCCCACTTGATACGTGCCGGCGTGAAGTCGCTGACCATCACGCCGTCGCCGGCACGGGCACCCATGCGCAGCATCTGCGGCAGGTTGGCGCCCACGTAGATCATCGGCGCCGAATGGTTGACCCAACTGGCGTCCAGCCAGGCAACATCGTAGATCTCGCCGTGATAGGGCGCGGGCTTGCCCGTCGCCGCCTGCTTCAGTATCTCGACACACTCACGCACCGCGCGCACGATGCGTTTGGGCTGAATGCCCATGGCCTGCATCGTGCCGCCGCCGGCTCCCACCACAATCTGCGCGCGCCCGGTGGCGAACTCGTTCAGCGTCAGCAGCAGGTTGGCCATTTTCAGCGGGTGCAGTTCGAAGGGGCTGACCGCGATCGGCCCGAGCTTCAGCCGTGTCGTCTGCGTGGCCGCCGGCACGAAGTTCACGAAGGGATCCCGCGAGGCCAGCACGTTGGCTACCCAGACACCCCCGAGTCCCTGCGCTTCGGCGAGACGCGCAAGGGAGACCATCTCGGCCGCCGGCAGGTGCGCCGGCAGAATCACATCTATGCGCATGGAGACAAGCCTCTGCGCCCGTGCAAGACGCTATACCGGATGATTATCGGTGCCGCCGGCCATCGCCGGCAACATGCCGCTCACCTGGTGATAAAGTTGCGGTCCTGCTTGCATGACGGGTGACCAGAGATGGCCGAAGACAGAGTTCGTATTGCGTCCGGCACGGAGGTCCGCGAGGGCGAACTGCATGCCGCCGAAACCGGCGGCCAGCGGCTGCTGCTCACGCGGGTTGACGGCCAGGTCCACGCGGTCATTAACCGTTGCCCGCACATGGGCATGAAAATGACCCGCGGCGAAATATGCGAGGGGGTCCTGAAATGCCCGTGGCACGGCTCGCGGTTCGACGTGCGCACCGGCGAGAACATGGACTGGGTCAACGCCTTCGCCGGGATACCGATGCCCAAGTGGACCCACGGACTGATCTCCATGGGCAAGGCCCCTGCCCCGCTGCAGACTATCCCCGCGGAAGAGGACGGCGGCGACGTGTACGTCCGGCTACAGGGCTGAGAGACTGCAGTCCCGCTGACTACTAAAGCGCCTGTCTACTCAACCACCAGCGTCGCATCAACTTCATCCTGCTGCAGCAGGAACATCTGCGCATACCAACCGCTCTGGGCCATCAGTTCTTCGTGGGAGCCGCTCTCGACGATCCGCCCATTCTTCATCACAAAGATGTCGTCGCAGTCGACAATCGTCGACAGGCGGTGGGCGATGGTCAGCGTCGTGCGACCCTCGCACAGACGCTTCAGCGCATCCATCACGCTGCGTTCCGTTTCCAGGTCCAGGTTCGAGGTCGCCTCATCCAGCAAAACGATCGGCGCATCCTTCAGGATCGCCCGCGCGATAGCGACGCGCTGCCGCTGGCCGCCAGAGATCTGGCTGCCGCGCTCGCCGGCCTCGGTGTCCAGACCATCGGGGATATTCTGCAGCCACTTCGTCAGACCTGCCTTGTCAGCCGCGGCCATGAGCTCTTCTTCCGGCGCATCGTATTTGCCCATCCGGATGTTCTCGCGCAGCGTATCGTTGAAGATGAATGCACGCTGCGAAACGACGGCAAATATGCGCTGCAGGTCGGCCAGGGGAAAATCGGTCAGCGGCCGATCGCCGATGCGGATCTGGCCCGACTGAGGATCCCACTGGCGCAACAAGAGGTTCACGATCGTGGACTTACCACCACCGCTTGGACCAACCAGGGCCACGTGCGCGCCATTGGGAATATCCAGGCTGAAGCCGTCGAAAACTTTTGCTTCGCGCTGCCACGCCGCATCTTCGGTGTCGTACTCGAAGTGGACGTCGTGGAAGTGGAGCGAGGGATCCAATGTCCCAGAGACCGGACCGGCGGCCGTCTCGATCACCGCGGGCTCCTGCTCCATCATCGAGAACAAGCGTCGCGCGGCGTATATCGCGACGCGGAAATCCGTGTAGTTATTGGCGAGACCCACCGACAGGTAGAAACCCACCACGGACACTGCGATCACCGCCGGCACGTCCACCAGGGGATCGATCTTGCCGGCCAGTGCCAGCTGGATGCTCCACCATGCCGAGGCGATAATGCCCACCGTGATAAAGACCTCGGCCAGCGCGCGCTGCCATGCATCGGCGCTGTAGAGCTGCTCCTGGCCTTCCTGCATGGTCGCACCGGTGTCCCAGAGCTCCTTCGCACGCTGCTTCTCGTGACCGAAGGCCACGGTGTCGCGCACGCCCTGGATGCTGTCGGAGACAAACGCATTCACCTTGCCCAGCTGCTCACGGTAACGAACGCCGTCACCGCCAAGCCTGGCAACCAGCCATGGCAATATCAGGGTATTGGCAGCGTAGAACGGCAGCATCACATAGACCAGCGACGGTTCAACGGTCCAGCACCAGATCAGGATGAAGGCCGGCACGTAGAACGCAGCAATGGCCGGCGCGATGGTGTGTGCGTAGAAAGGTTCGATGCGCTCACAGTCGGTCATTACTCGACCAACAGCCTCACCGGACTGCAGCTTCGCGGTTTTTGCCGGCGCCAACGGCACCATGGCGTCAAAAAATCTGTTCCGGAACGACATCAGGATATGGAAGGCGACGTAATGGCCGGTGTACATCTCGATGTACGAGGTGATTGCAACCACGGTGCCCACCAATGCGATCCAGCCCACCTGGGCCCACATCACGTCCCAGTTGACGACGCCGGGCACCGAGTTCTGCACGTAGATCCCGATGCTGGCTGCCGCAATGCCCAGCACCGCCGCCTGGCCGCACAGCTTGATCACCCGTGCTGACAGCGACAACATCATCCACCAAGTGAGGGGCCGCATGAAGATCAGCAGCCGGCGAATAATCTGGTAGTTGCTGACGTTGGGCAGCGGGCCCGCAGCAGATTCCAAGGTCGTCATGGCCTGCGCTCCTTATTATTAAACGGCCGCCGCAGGCATTAGCCCGGCGTGCTCGATTTCCTGTTTGGTACGGATCATGGCGGCGTACAGACCACCCTTCGCGAGCAATTCTTCGCGCGTACCGCTCTCGGCGACGGCGCCCTGCTCCAGCACGATAATGCGATCAGCCCGCTCAATGGTGCTGAGCCGGTGTGCGATCAGTAACACGGTCTTGTTCTCGCACAGGCGCTCCAGGGCGCGATTCAGCAAGGTCTCGGTTTCCACGTCGATCTGCGAGGTGGGTTCGTCCAGCACGACGATCGGGGCATCCTTCAGCACGGCGCGCGCAATGGCGAGCCGCTGCGCCTGCCCGCCGCTCAGCGCCAGGCCCTGGTCGCCCACCATCGTATCGAGGCCAGCGGGGGATGATTTCACGAAGTCTTCCAGCTCGGCTGCCTTCAGCGCTGCCATCAGCTCCTCATCGGTGGCACCCTGCTTTGCCATGTACAGATTTTCCCGGATGGTGCCAAAGAACAGATACGGATCCTGGGGCACCAGGGCAATCTGTTGACGAATCCACTCCAGGGACAAATCCTGCTCGAGGACACCATCGAACATGATTTCGCCCGAATCCGGGTCCAGGGTCCTGAGCATCAGGTTCACGATCGTAGTCTTGCCGGAACCGCTCTTGCCAATCATTGCGACCGTCTCGTTGGGCTCCAGGGACATGGTGAGATTCTTGATGGTGGGCTCTGCCACGCCTGGATAACTGAAGGTGACGTCCTTGAACTCGATGCTGATGCTCTGGCCATCGGTGTTGCCGTGGCGCCGGCTCTCGGTGTGCTCGACGGGCGGCTTTTCGTCCAGGAACTGGATGACGTGAGACGCAACTTCGCGACCCAGGGCCCCGGCAAAGAAGAACTCGCCGACCAGTAGCAGCGTGCGACTGAACTCCAGGCTCAGCAGGACCACCGCCACACACTCGCCCGGGGTCATGAAGCCACCGCTGAAACGATACAGGGACACGCCCATGGCCATCGCGGTGCCCAGCAGCGCGAAACCCAGTTCCAGCGGAATAAACTGCAATTGCGCAACCAGCAATAATTTCATCGTGACCTGGCGCTGCTCTTCGGTGTCCGCCTTAATCTGTTGGCCGCGGCGAATCGCCTGGTTGAACATCTTCAGGGTCGACATACCCTGGATGGAATCCAGGTACTGCGCGCTGTTGCGGTTCTTCACGACCTCGTTCTTGGCACTGATGCGCCGGAAGCCGCGCGCGGAGGAACCGACGAACAGCGGCGTCGCCGGCACACTGGCCAGCATGAACAGGCCGACCACCCAGTCGATCCAGAAGATGGCGGCGACGAGTAACAACGGGGTCGCGATCGCCACCCAGATCTGCACGAAGTACACGCTGAAGTAGTAGTCGAGGTACTCCACGCCTTCCGTCGCCGTGTTCGCGATCTCGCCGGTGCGCCGCTTGCCAAGCAGGCCCGGCCCGAGTTTCACGACCTGCTTGTAGATCTGGTCGCGAACGTTCAGCTTCGCTTCACTGGACGCGCGGAACTGGCCGGTTCGAAACAGCCACGCCATGACGGCCTTGACAATGATGAGGGCGGCGAAAATCCAGAACCACTGCAGCACCAGGTCGCTGCCATCAACGGCGGCATCCACTGTCAGGCCGAGGACGTAGTACAGAAGAATGGTGGTCGGAATCGTCGCGATTCCGGCGATCAACCCCACTTTGACCCATTTCATGGTGTCCGGCGTGATCAGCCTGTCGTCGACTCCCAGCATGGGACTGCTCCGTATTTTTTTGATCAACAGCTGTTTTACATCAACAGCTTAGGTTTGTAGACGCTGTGTCGCTATCCTAGGATTCCACGCCGTGCCAGGTCAATAGCCACTTGAGCTGGGGCCGGCCCAACCCGCCGCCACCGAACGGGCAAATCCCGGATTTGCAGAATCCTGAAGCCTCAAGCAAGGTTTAAGGTCAACCCTCAGAATTGTCCTCCGACCCCAGGATGGCCTCAGCACACTCCAGCGCAGATATCCACACAGACCAGCTGCTCACCATCGGTGACCTGGCCAAGCGTGCGAATGTCTCAACATCGCTGTTGCGGTACTACGAGCGCGAAAATCTTCTTCAACCTGCGGGCCGCACCCCTGCTGGTTATCGACTATACGCCCCGGCTGCCGAACGAACATTGCGGTTTATCCGTAGCGCCCAGCGTTACGGATTCTCCCTGAATGACATCAAGCTGATCCTCGGTGGGAGCGGCGACCAGACCGATCTTCGCAACCTGGCGGAACAACGCTTTCTGGATATCGAACAGCGGGTCACGGAAATGCTCGTGCTGCGCCACGAGCTGGAACTGTTCCTGGACGACGTGGCGACGCACCTGGACCGCTCCGTGGGCGAAGCCTCCGGGGAGCAATACCGGGAACTGCTGGAGCAGGCCTGCGGCCACGATCACGGCTCCAGCCCGGCCTCGTCGCTGCAGAAACTGACCCAGCGACTGGGCTGCAACCTGGCGTCCGCCGAGTGGGCGACACTGTTCGCTGACCTGCGGGGCCGGCACCTGCATATCTGGCGTGACGACGATGGCTACTCCGTGCGCTTCGCGGATCCGGACGAGCCCCTGAAAGCGGCCCTGGCCCGGCTGGCCGCCGCGGAATCCGGCTGCGAAGCCCACCTGGAACCGGAGATCTCGGCGGAAGACGGCGGCCTGGTGTTCCGCGCCCGCGGCCCGAACGCGTTCCTGTTCGCCCAGCTGTTCCTGGCACTTGAAACCGCCGAAGCCTGACCGCGACGCAGCCCCCGGATCCGGTGACCGGAGCTTGACCTTAAACCGGGCTTCAAGGCCCACCCTCCACTGCATACCCACCCGCCCGCGGGCGTGAGGACTGCAGGAATGAGTCAAGCTATTGGCAGCACTGAGCAGCCGTTGAAAGTGAAGATCGCCGGCATGGACTGCGGCAGCTGTGCGATGACCATCGAGAACAGCATGCGCCAGCTGCCCGGCGTGCAGTCGGCCACCGTCAGTTTTGCGACAGAAAGCATGGAGGTAGACGGTGACGTCAGCCTCGAGGACATCGCCAGGCGGCTGAAGTCTCTCGGCTATCGCCTGGCGGTGGATGAGCCCGCCGCAGAGCCGGCGCCCGTTGAAGCGCGTGGCGCCATGGGCTTTGTCCGTTTCCTGTGGAGCCAGGGGCCACTGCGCCGGGCGCTGTTTGTCACGGGCGCGGTAATCCTGGGCTTGTTGTTCCTGCGTGGGCTGCCCCCGATGGCGGGCATCGAACCGCTGACCTGGCTGTTCGGCACCGCGGTGCTGGTAGCCGGCGCACCGGTGTTTGTTAAAGGGATCCGTGCGCTGGCCTTCGGCCGCCGGATCACCATCGACCTGCTGATGGCGGTGGCCTGCGTCGGCGCCGTCGGCATCGGCGAGACCGGCGAAGCGGTTACGGTCATCCTGTTGTTCATGCTCGGCGAAGCGCTGGAAGCCTACAGTGCCGAGCGCGCGCGTGACTCGCTGCGCAGCCTGATGGCGCTGCAACCCCAGGAAGCCACCGTGCTGCGCGCGCATACCAGCAGTCATGAACACGATCACGGCCCCGACCACGACGACCATGGCGACCCGGCCCACGATCACGAGGTCGTGCTGCCGGTGGAACAGGTCAAGGTCGGCGACCGCGTACTGGTGCGACCCGGGCAACGCATTCCGGTAGACGGCGAAATCATCAAGGGCACCTCGTCGGTCAACGAAGCGCCGGTCACCGGCGAGAGCATGCCGGTGCTGAAGACCCCACTCAATGAAGTCATGGCCGGCACGGTGAACGGAGAAGCCGCACTGGAAGTCCGTGTCACGCGAGAAGCCGCCGACGGCACCATTGCCCGCATCGCCCGGCTGGTGGAACAGGCCCAGGCCCAGCGCAGCCCGCAGGAGCGTTTCATCGACCGCTTTGCGCGCTGGTACACGCCCGGCGTGGTGTTGCTGGCGGCACTGGTGGTCGCTATCCCGGTGCTGGCTTTCGGGCAACCCTTGCTCGATTCAATGGATGGCCAACACGGCTGGCTTTACCGCGGTCTGACGCTGCTGATCATTGCGTGCCCGTGCGCGCTGGTGATCAGTATCCCGGTCACCGTGGTCAGTGGACTGACCCGCCTGGCCAACCTCGGCGTGCTGGTGAAGGGTGGCGCGCAGCTCGATCGACTGGCGGACGTGCAGGTCGTGGCCTTCGACAAGACCGGCACGCTGACGGTCGGCGAACCGCAGGTCACCGGCATACGCGCGAACGGCTGTGAACATCCCGCCGAGCAAAACGACGAGTGCGCGAGCTGCGACGACGTGGTGGCCACGGCCGCCGCCGTGGAACGCGGCTCCGAACACCCGGTGGCCCACGCGATCGTGAAGGCGGCCGGGCAACGCGAAGTGGCCCATCGTTTCGACACGGCAGACAACGTCATCGCCCACCCCGGCCGCGGGGTCAGCGGCAAGCTCGGCAATGGCATGAAGGTGGCGGTGGGCAGTGGTGAAATGTTCGGCCATGACATGAAGGGCTGGGAAGACGTCTCGCCCGGAGCCAATGAGGCCCGCGAATCAGGCGAAACGGTCATGTACGTGTCGCGGGACGACAAGGTCGTCGGCTACATTGGCGTACAGGACGCGATTCGCGACGCGAGCCGCGGCGCCCTGGAAGCACTTGGCGCGTTCGAGCCGCCCATCCGGCGTGTGATGCTGACCGGCGATCACGCGCCGGCGGCAGAACGGGTGGCCGGCCGGGTCGGTGGCATCGACGAGCTGCGCGCAGGACTGCTGCCCGACGAAAAACTGCAGGCCATCGAGGAATTGCGGGACCGCTTGGGCACGACAGCGATGGTCGGTGACGGCATCAACGACGCGCCGGCCCTGGCGCGCGCCGATGTCGGCATCGCGATGGGCGGCGGCGGTACGGCACAAGCCATGGAGACCGCAGATGTGGTATTGATGCAGGACAATTTGACCCACGTGCCCATGGCGCTGCGCGTAGCGCGCAAGTCACGGCGCATCATCAAGGAGAACATTGCCCTGAGTCTCGGCCTGAAACTCGCCTTTCTGGCCCTGGCCGTGCCGGGCATTGCCACCCTGTGGATGGCCGTTGTTGCCGACGTCGGCGCCACGCTGCTGGTCACGCTGAACGGCCTGCGCATGCTGCGCCAGTCATGAGCGCCGTGAATCACAAGTTCGGGCCGGTCAAGCTCGCGCCCGGGGTGCTGCCCCGGCACGTGCTGTGCTACCTGTTTGCGGCCCTGATCAGTATCGGCGTGTACACCTACCTTGTCGCGCTGACGCCGTTCATATTGACGGTCAACCTCGGCCTGCCGGAAGTCGATCACGGGCGCATCTCCGGCGACCTGAACGTTGCGCAGGAGATCGCGCTGCTGGCAACGCTGGGATTCTGGGGCGCACTGTCGGACCGCTTTGGCCGCCGGTTGGTCTATTCGCTGGGCTTCATATTCCTGTTTGCCGCCTACACACTGTACGCCTTCGCATCGACGCCCCCGGAACTGATCCTCTACCGCATGATTTTTGCGCTGGGCATTGCGTCTACCACCACCTGCCTGTCGGCGATACTGGCCGACTACGCAGAAGAGAAGTCCCGCGGCACACTCACCGGCATTGCCTTTTTCCTGAACGGGGTCGGGTCGGTTGCTTTCTTCATTGGCCTGACCCGGCTGCCAGACATCTTCCAGGGCCAGGGCGTCGAAGAACTCTGGGCCGGGCGCTACGCCTTTTTTGTGGTGGCCGGAATCGCACTGCTCGCGGCACTGGTCATGCTGGGCCTGAAGCCTGGCCGGCCCGTCGAAACAGAAGAAAAGCTGCCCGTGCTGGTGCTGATGAAGGACGGCCTGGCGGCCGGGCGCACACCGCGAATTTTCCTGTCCTACGTCAGCGCATTCGCCGCCCGGGCAGACATGGCCATCGTCACACTCTTCCTGACGCTGTGGGTCATTCAAGCCGCCAGCGGCGAAAACCTGACGACTGCCGAGGCGACGGCGCGAGCCGGCATGATTGTGGGTATCGCCCAGATCGCCGCGGTGATCTGGGCGCCGATCATTGGCGTGATCGGTGACAAGATCGACCGGCTGAACCTGTTGATTTTCGGCTTCACGATTGCGGCGGTTGGCTACGGCTGGGTGTCGATGCTGGACGACGTGCTCTCGCTGGCCGCGATCCCGGCATTGCTGCTGATGGGCATGGGCCTGTCCAGCGGGCAACTGTCATCGACCGTGCTGCTGGCCGAAGCCTCGCCGGTCCAGATCCGCGGTGCGACCTTCGGCGTACAGGCATTTTGCGGGGCGCTGGGTATCCTCGCGCTGTCCGGCGGGGGCGGCCGGTTATTCGACTCTGTCGGTCCCTACGCGCCCTTCGCTGCCGTGGCCTTGTGCAACTTGGTCGTGGTGTTGCTCGCCGTCGGCGCCCGACTGGGCGAGCTGCGCAACGGGAAGATCGAGCAGGCCACGGTGGCGGAAAATACATCCTGACGCCCACCGGCAATCAACACCCAAAAAAAGCCCGGCGAATGCCGGGCTTTTTTTCGCGCCAGGCTGTTGGCTCAGTCGTCGGCCGCATCGAGATCAAAGCTAGTCGTCTTCGAAGCCTCCTGCCCATCGGGCCCGGTGCGGTTTACGCTGCGGCTGACGCCGTCCTCCGTGCGCTCCTGCACGACCGACGTGGTCGCGGTGCGCCCATCGGGCAGCGTCGTCACGGAATCGCGTGTGTAAACGCCCGCGTCGCGATCGCGGTTGGCCACGGTGTCCGTGGTCACCGTGTTGCCCTCGGGTCCGGTGCGGTTCACGCTACGCGCGTAGCCACCATCCGTGCGCTCGGTAGTGGCCGTCGTTGACGCAGTGCGCCCGTCGGGCAAAGTCATGACGCTGTCCCGGGTGCGCGTGCCGCTTTCCGGATCGCGAGACACGCTAGTGTCCTTGGTCATGGTCTGGCCGTTCGGCCCGGTACGCGTGCTGTTGCGCGTAAAACCGTCATCCGTACGCTGTGTGGTGGACGAGGATGTTGCCGTGCGGCCGTCAGGCAGCGTCGTGACCGAATCCCGGCTACGGGTGCCGGCCTCCTGATCGCGCGATACGGTAGTGTCCTTCGTCATGGTCTGGCCGTTCGGCCCGGTGCGCGAGCTGTTGCGCGTGAATCCGTCATCCGTACGCTGGCGAGTTGTAGACGAAGTCGCGGTACGCCCATCGGGCAACGTGGTCACGCTGTCGCGCGTGCGGGTGCCGGCCTCGCGGTCGCGCGTCATCGTGGTATCGCGAGTTGCGGTCTTGCCATCCGGACCCGTGCGGGTCGCACGCCGCTCGTAGCCCGTATCCGTACGCTGACCCTGTACGTCGTAGCTGCCGGTGCGCCCGTTGGCGCCGGTGCGCTCACCGCTGCGCTGCCAGGCACCCTGGTCCTTATCCCAGCTGCCCTGCTCGCTGCGCGTGCGCTGCTTGCCGTTAGGCCCTGTCGCGGTGCTCTCCCGCGAATAACTGCCCTGGCGAGGCGCATTGGCACGGCGCTGCTGACTGCCCTTACTGGAGCGACTTCTCTGCTGCCCGCGCTGCGCACCGCCCTGGCGGCCTTCCCTGGCCGCCAGCACCATGTTGTCACTGTTCGCGGCGCCCGCCGGCGTCGGCGACACCACCAGCCCTGCAGTAGTCATCGCGGCGGCAAGCCCGAAACTGATAAGAATTCGTCCGTCCATGATTGAAACTCCCTTCTCTGCCAGCTTCCCTGGCCTGGAACGACTGCCACCTTGGCGGCCCTTGGAACTCTCAACGCGCTGTCCCGGAACCCGTTGACACCGGTTCGCCATGAACCGCTGTGCAGCTTCCCCTCTAAGGGCTGCCGCGGCCGCGACACACGCCACGAAATGCTGCTTTCCCGGCTTATGTTCAGCAGGCTAAAGTGCAGCTTCGACATCGGCGCTTCACCACCAACCCGGAGTCCCACTCGTAATGAGCTGGCGTAAATTGCCATTGCCGGCGGCCGACTGGCTGCCCCCCGAACGTAACCCGGCGTTGTACGCGGGCCTATTGTCGTCACTCCCCGATGAACACGACTACGTTTGTGAGGTGGAGGGTCAGCTACCGTCGCTGAACGGCACGCTGTACCGGGTGGGTCCGGGACTCTATGACCGCGGCCCCGACCGCAAACGCATGATGCTGGACGGCGACGGCATGGTGCAGGCGCTCAGCCTCAGGAATGGCCGGGCGCACTATCGCAACCGTTATGTGCGTACACCGAAGTTCCTTGCCGAAGAACGGGCCAACCGCTTCCTGTACCCCACTTTCTCGACTCACGGCTCCGGTCCCATGCACTACAACCTGGGGCTGAACATCGTGAACCAGGCCAACACCACGGTGATCGAGTGGGCCGGCCGGTTATACGCGTTTGATGAAGGCCAGAGACCCTTCGAGCTCACCCGGTCACTGGACACGATCGGTGAAGGCGTGCTGGACGCCCAGCAACCGTCATTGCGCTACTGGGCACACTGGAAACTGGACGCGGTACACCAGCGCCTGCACCTGTTGTCGATCGTGCCCGGCCCGAAACCGCTGGCAGAGATCGTGAGCCTGGATACTGCCGGGCAGGTCGCCGAACGCCAGACCATTCCCCTGCCCCGCAGCGTATATATCCACGACTGGTTCGTGACTGACGGACATTTTGCGTTGCTGCTGCACCCGGCCTTCATCTCCATGTCCCGCATGCTCGAGATACTGATTGGCAGGAATACCTTCGCCAGCGCCGTGGAGTGGCGCCCGGAACAGGGGTCGGTGCTGACGATTGCAACACGCGGCGGCGACGGCGTGCGTAACCTGCCTGTACGACCAGTCTGGATGTGGCACGCCATCAACGCCTTCGAGGACGGCCAGGATCTCGTGCTGGACTATATCGGTGGCGAACTCGGCGGGGGGCTCGGTGCCGACGATTCACCGCTATT
>Ga0265303_10000167_pt1 | contig 32940 bp, 30 predicted proteins | sample Helome_2_FD_192494 | JGI IMG/M metagenome (GOLD analysis project Ga0265303, IMG submission 192494) | Marine sediment microbial communities from subtidal zone of North Sea - Hel_20160317 (Illumina Assembly) | ecosystem: Environmental > Aquatic > Marine > Subtidal zone > Sediment ... | reverse complement strand
GAAGCTTATGCCCGTATTTCTTTTTTTAATACCAGGCGTAATTGCACTGGCATTAAAAATTAAGGGAGAGCTACACTGGGAAAGTCCGGACGAAGCTTTTCCAGTCTTGATGAGCAATTTAATGCCTTCAGGACTCCGTGGATTGGTTGCAGCTGGTCTATTGGCGGCTTTGATGAGTTCTCTTGCCTCCGTATTTAATTCTTGCTCTACCTTATTTACCCTAGATATTTACAAAAAACTTAAGCCACAAGAACCGGAAGAAAAGCTGGTAAAAACAGGGCGAATTGCAACCTTTTTTGTTGTAGGTCTCGGATTGTTATGGATTCCGATTATTACCACACTTTCTGATGGCCTTTATGAATACCTTCAAAATGTTCAGGCTTATATTTCACCTCCTATAGCTGCAGTTTTCTTATTAGGGATATTTTATAAACGCATTAATGCCAATGGTGCTATTGCTACTTTAATTGGTGGTTTTATCATTGGTTTTGGTAAGCTAACCCTGGAGATCGTGAAATCGAGTTTTACTGAAGGTAGTTTTATTTATGCCATAGCCGATATAAATTGGCTGGTTTTTGGAGCTTATTTCTTTGCAATGTGCATAGGAATTGCGGTCGTTGTTAGTATGATGTATCCGGCTCCTTCCCAAGCACAACTTCAAGGTCTCACTTTCGGAACAATAAGTCCAGAACAAAGGGCGGAAAATAAGGCTAGTTATAATTGGGTGGATATTGTTACTTCAATATTGATTATTGCTATTGTGGGATATATCATGATTTCATTTAGTACACTCGCATTATAGATTTAGCCTGCTGGATGAAATTAATAAGATTAAATATGAAAAATTTATAAAGTGACAGTAGATGCGTTCATTACTCCTGGTTTTATTAATTATTATAGTTAGCTGCAGTTCAGTAGAAGAAGATAAACCCAATGTAGTGCTCTTTGTCGTAGATGATCTGGGTTGGACTGATTTGTCGAGTTATGGTAGCGATTTATACCAGACCCCAAATGTAGACAGGCTTGCCAATAATGGTATGTTATTTACAGATGCATATGCTACATGCACGGTGTGTTCGCCATCCAGAGCAAGCATAATGACCGGTAAATATCCGGCCCGAATCAATTGTACAGACTGGATAAGCGGACATAAAAAACCCTTTGCCAAATTGAAAATTCCGGACTGGACCCAATTTATGGCGCAGGAGGAAACCACATTGGCTGAAGTATTCAAAAAGGCAGGCTACAAAACGATCCATATAGGGAAATGGCATTTGGGAGAAGAAGAGAAATACTGGCCTGAATTTCAGGGATTTGACATCAATATAGGTGGCTGGTCAATGGGTGCCCCACAAAAAAGGAATGGAGGAAATGGCTACTTCCCACCTTATTTAAACCCCCGGTTGAGTGATGGACCAAAAGGAGAATACCTTACTGAAAGATTAGGAGATGCAGCCTTGGAATTTATTGAAGAAAATAAGCAGGAGAAGGCACCATTTTTTATGAACTTCTGGTTTTATAACGTACATACCCCCCTACAGGCGAAAGATGATAAGATAGAAAAGTACGAAAAACAGATTAAGCAAGGCGCCAATCATCAAAATCCTGTATACGCCGCCATGGTTGAACATATGGATGATGCTGTTGGTAAAGTACTAAACAAGCTGGAGGAAAGTGGGATGCTTGATAATACCATAATTATTTTTACCAGTGATAATGGAGGACTTAGGGGGAACTACGAAAATAACAGGAAAAAAGTTACCTCAAATTTGCCATTGCGTTCAGGAAAAGGAGATGTCTATGAAGGAGGTGTCCGTGTTCCCTTTATTGTTCATTGGCCTAATAATATATTAAAAGGACAGGTTGCTAATACACCTATAATTTCTGCGGATATTTATCCTACTATTCTTGGATTAACAGGTATCAAGATAAAAGAGCAACCTACTGAAAATATAGATGGGATAGATTTCACTCCTCTTTTAACTTCGGGAGTAGATATTCACAGGGATGCCATATACTGGCATTATCCACATTATCATTTGGAGGGAGCAAAGCCTTATAGTGCAATACGCAAAGGCGATTGGAAACTAATTGAGATATTTGAAAATAAGGAGCTGGAGCTATATAATCTAAAAGAAGATATTGGTGAGAAAAACAACCAGAGATTACAATATCCGGAAAAGGTGGCAGAACTTCAAAATGATTTAAATACCTGGCGAAATGATGTAAGTGCGCAAGTACCAAAAACTAATCCTAAGTTTATTGAAGAATATGAAAGTTATTGGAAAGCAGGGCAATGGAGAAATAGGCCAGATGAGGATTTTTTGGAACATTTAAGGAAGGCTAACTAATGAAGAAAACAGTAATATTCCTCCTAAGTTCACTTATTGTGTTATCCTGCTCGGAAGTAAAGCAGGAGAAAGAATTAAAGCCCAATATCATATATATTCTGGCAGATGATTTGGGTTATGGTGATTTGAGTTGCTATGGACAGCAAAATTTTCAAACACCCCACCTGGATAATCTTGCCAGGCAAGGCATGAAATTTACACAGCATTATAGTGGTTCTACTGTTTGTGCACCTTCCCGTTCTTCTTTAATGACTGGATTGCATACGGGACATACCCCTATTCGGGGTAACAAGGAGCTGGAAATTGAAGGGCAAAGTTCTTTGCCTGCATCTTCTTTGACTCTTGCCGAATTACTCAAAGAAGCAGGCTATAAGACAGGAGCTTTTGGGAAATGGGGCCTCGGCTTTATTGGTCAAGAGGGAGATCCAAATGAACAGGGATTTGATGAGTTTTATGGTTATAATTGCCAGCGCATGGCACACAGGTATTATCCCCCTTATTTATGGCAAAATGAAAATAAGGAATTTTTAGATGGGAATGATTGGACCAATACGACTACTTATGCTCCGGATAAAATTCAGGAAGCCACCTTACGGTTTATTGAACAAAATAAAGACACAACATTTTTTGCATACGTACCATTGGTACTGCCTCATGCCGAATTGATTTCACCTAATGACTCGCTCTTGTGGCAATTTGAAGGGAAATTTGCAGAAAAACCTTATTTGCCAACAAATTCCTATACTTCTGATTATGGTCCGGACATTATACCACATCAATATTGTTCTCAGGATTCACCTTATGCTGTTTTCGCTTCTATGGTCACCCGCCTGGATGCATATGTGGGACAAATAGTAACTAAATTGGAAGAGCTTGGAATTAAGAGGAATACAATAATTATGTTCGCCAGTGATAATGGTCCTCATGAGGAAGGTGGCGCAAATCCTGAATTTTTTAATAGTGCAGGCGGTTTGCGAGGAGTAAAGCGGGATCTCTATGAAGGAGGTATTCGTACACCTATGATCGTAGTTTGGACGGATAAAGTAAAGGCCGGATCGACCTCAAATCATATTTCCGCATTTTGGGACATAATGCCTACCTGTGCGGAAATTGCCGGGGTTCAGTTAAAATCGGAAACTGATGGAATCTCATTTTTACCGGAATTATTGGGCCAAACGGCTCAAAAAAAGCATGAATATCTCTACTGGGAATTTAGTGAAAGAGGTGGTCGACAAGCTATCCGAATGGGTGATTGGAAAGCTATAGTATACGATTTGCAAAAAGATCCCAATCCCAAAATTCAGCTTTATAACCTTGCAGAAGATGAATGGGAAAACAATGATATCTCCTCCGAACATCCAGAAATAGTGAGCAAAATGAACCAATTAATGAAGGATGCAAGAGTAGAATCACAATTATTTCCATTATTTAATTAATTTTTAAATCGGTAGAGAATACCATTATTGAATCTGTCTAACCGAACTAAATTAGAGTCATGAAAAAATTAATCTTATTGGCAGGGCTATTCTTGTTCGCTTCTTGTTTTGAACAAGAAAAAGAAGCAAACAGGCAACCTAACATTGTCTTTATTTTTGTGGATGATTTAACTTATTCGGCAATAAATGCGTTAGGCAATAAAGAAATAAATACTCCTAATTTAGATCGATTGGTAAACGCAGGTACAACTTTTAGCCATGCCTATAATATGGGGGCTTGGAACGGAGCTGTTTGTGTGGCTTCACGGGCTATGATGATATCGGGAAGAAGTGTATGGAATGCAGATAAATTTCGACAGGAGTGGCTTCTCGGTAAGGGTGTTGACCAAACTTGGGGAAAACTGATGGAGAATGCGGGATACGATACCTATATGACAGGAAAATGGCATGTTGATGCAAAGGCGGAGCATGTGTTTCAAAATGTAGTTCATGTAAGACCAGGAATGCCAAAAGATGCCTGGAAAAATGATGAAATGGTGGTGAACTTTAAAAGCATTGAAGGTACTGATAAATCACCTTCCAGGTTTATGCCCGTTGGATATAACCGACCCCTAATTGAGGCAGATTCAAGCTGGTCAGCTACGGATCCAAAATATGGAGGATATTGGGAAGGAGGAAAACATTGGAGTGAAGTCTTAAAAGATGACGCTCTCGGGTTTATTTCTACTACTAAGAAAAGTGATAATCCCTTCTTTATGTACCTTGCTTTTAATGCACCCCATGATCCTCGCCAGGCACCACAGGAATATCTTGATAAATATCCATTGGAAAATATCAGTATTCCAAAAAGTTGGTTACCAGAATATCCGTTTAAAGATGGTATTGGAAATGGTCCTGATTTAAGGGATGAAGCCTTGGCTCCTTTTCCAAGAACCGCGTATGCCACGAAAAAACACATTCAGGAATACTATGCAATAATAACCCATTTAGATGATCAGATAGGGGACATTTTAGACAGCCTGGAAGATAATGGGCGAATGCAAAATACTTTTGTCATTTTTACTGCAGACCATGGGTTGGCAATGGGCAGGCATGGGCTGCTTGGCAAACAAAGCCAGTTTGATCACAGTATTAGGGCGCCTTTTGTTATAATGGGACCAAATGTGCCCAGAGGGAAAATAATTTCTTCGGATATTTACTTACAAGATGCTATGGCAACAAGTCTGGAATTAGCCGGTGTACAGAAACCAGGTTACCTGTATTTTCACAGTGTGATGGATATGGTGAGAGGAAAGCAGGTTAAAAGCTCCTATAATGCCATTTATGGGGCTTATGTAGATCTACAAAGAATGATACGTAAGGAAGGTTTCAAACTGATTGTTTATCCAAGGCTGGAGAAAGTTTTATTATATGATATGAATAATGACCCTGAGGAAATGAATGATCTCTCCGGGGAAGCAGTTTATCAGTCAAAAATTAATGATCTTTTTCAGGATTTATTAAAATTACAGCAGGAATTGAATGATACTTTGGATATAAGGCATTTAAGAAAAAAGAATGTTTAATAAGAATTTGAAAACTCAGTTGTAAGCTATAAAAAGCCCTAAGTTTTATTCTGAGTAATTGAGTTGAAACCTTCTCTCATTTTGTTTTTATGACCAAATCTTGGTTGAATTAGCATGAATTCTGAAAGTTCTGTAACCGTAGATGGCAACAACAATAAAGCATATTAGAGGAAGTACAAATGAGAAATTCACTTCCGGGACACCAAGAATTTCAATATCGGTATATCCGGAACCTCCAAAGTCTAAAATTGAACCCTGTAAAACAGGCATAATTGCTCCACCTACTATGGCCATTACTAAAAAAGCAGCTCCAAATTTGGCATCTTCGCCAACACCCTCTAAAGCAATTCCATAAATTGTGGGAAACATCACCGACATGCACAATGAAATGCCAACTAGGGAATATAGACCTGTCATTCCCGGAATAAAAATCGCACCGAAGGTCAAGGCAATTGCCCCAAATGCGAAATACATCAGCAATTTCCCGGAAGGAATATATTTTAGTAAATAGGTACCGATCCAACGGCCAATTAAAAAGAGGATCAACGCCCAATAGGCATATGTTACAGCACTTCGGTTATCAATGCCCAGGGTTTCTGCATATTGATATATATATGTCCAACACATAATCTGTGCCCCAACATAGAACATCTGAGCTATTGCGCCTTCGACAAATTTTTTGTTCTTAAATAATCGTTTTACAGCAGAAGTTACGGAACCACCTGCTTCTTCTTTTTTCTCGGGCATCTTAACGAGGGCAATAAGAACTAACATGAATAATACGAATAATCCAAGAATGACATATGGGTCGCGCACAACCATTAGATCTGATGATCTTACAGCTATTTTTGCGGTTTCAGAAAGGGTGTCATAAATTACATTTCCTTGTGCGTCAAGGTCATCTGACTGCAGAGAACCCAAAATAAATGTTTGTGCTATAAATAAACCTGTTAAAGCTCCTATAGGGTTAAATGCCTGTGCGAGGTTCAATCTACGCGTTGCTGTCTCTTCTTTTCCCATGGATAATATAAACGGATTTGCCGTGGTTTCAAGAAAAGCCAAACCAAAGGTTAGAATGTACAAGGCTGCCAGGAAAAAACCAAATTCTTCATAGGCCGCAGCTGGGTAAAATAAAAGGGCCCCAATTGCATACAAGATCAGCCCTAAGATAATTCCTTTTTTATAGGTGTATTTTTTAACAAACATGGCCGCCGGAAAAGCCATAGTAAAGTATCCTCCATAGAAGGCCATCTGTACCCAGGATGCCTGGGTATTGTTTAATTCTAAAATCTTCTTAAAAGCAGATACCATGGGATTGGTAATATCGTTGGCAAAGCCCCATAAAGCAAATAAAGAAGTTATTAATATAAAAGGGATTAACACCTGTTTAGAGACTACCGGTATTCTCTTTTTGTTTTCCATAACGATTATTTCCTGGCTGGATTAGTCATTTTCTTGTGTTAATAGTGATCTATCCAGATGAATATAACCTCCGTCAACAGTAATAAACTGCCCTGTTGTATGTGAGGATTTTTCGGAAATAGTAAACAAACATGTATTTGCGATCTCCTGTGGCGTGCTCATCCGGTTTTCCAGGGGAATATTTTTTATAATCGATTTAAGTTTTCGATCTCCATTATCAATAGATTCTATCCAGCTTTTATAAGAAGGTGTCCAGCACTCTGAAATAATGATAGCATTAGAGCGAATGCCATGTTGAATAAGGTCTACAGCCCATTCCCGTGTAAGTCCCAATACACCGCCTTTAGCAGCAGCATAACCCGATGTTCCTCCCTGTCCGGTTAAAGCAACTTTAGATCCGATATTCAGGATATTCCCTTTTGATTCTTTTAAAAATGGTACGGCATATTTGACTATCAAAAAAAAGCTTACCAAGTTTAGTTTTAATGAATTCATGAAATCCTCATAAGGTGCGTCTAATCCTACTCCATCATTTACCCCTACATTATTAATAACCACATCTATCCTTCCGTATTTTTTGGAAATAGTTTTAATTGCATTTTCAATTTGTTTCGGATCAGTAACATCTGTTTTGCAATAGAGGGCATCAATACCTTTTTTTCGAATTTCATCAACATATTCAATAGCCCTGTCATTCCTGTCAATAACCGCCGGAATAGCTCCTTCTTTTGCCAAATTGTGTAAAATGGTTTCCCCAATACTACCTTTCATTCCCGCTGCTCCGGATATCACAACAACCTTGTTTTTCAATCCCAAATCCATATACTTCTGTTTTTAGATTATAAAATTATAGCATCTTCAATTTCAATCCTTTATTCCTGAAAGCCTTTAATTTTGACCCGGGGCCAAATCTGTTAAATTAAAAATAGCTGATCTCATTCCCTTATTTATTATTGCAAGAAGGCTCGAAATAACTTCATTTTGGAATCCTTTAATTTTCGTCAAATCTTGGTCCCAGAAATTTGAATTAGACAACACCGAATTAACAATTTGGGTAAAACTTTCTTCTGAACCATTTACCCGTGACCATTGCGATTTAAAAAATTCCAGCACTTCCGGATCATCAGCAAGCTCAATCGGTTCGCCGTTCCTCTCGCCTTTATAGAAAACAATCAAAGCCGCCAGGGAGAATAATAAATGTTCAGGCAGGTTTTTTTTCCTTTTAATAAATTCCAGTACAGAGGGTAAAACCCTTGTTTTGTATTTGGAGATGGAATTGAGTGAAATGCTCATCAGGGCATGTTCTAAATAAGGGTTTTTAAATCTATCCAAAACATCATTCGAGAATTGAATTAATTCTTTTTCAGGGAAATCAAGGGTTGGGCAAATTTCATAGAATATTACATTTTTTAAAAATACACCCACTTCAGGATCATCCAAAGATTCACGTACTTTTTCTATCCCATACAGATAACCTACAGGGACTAATGAAGTGTGTGCTCCATTTAATATTCTGACCTTTCTGGTTCTGTATGGTTCCATATTATCTGTAAATACAACATTTAACCCACATTGTGCAGCAGGAAATTCCTCTTTAACCTCTTTCGGTCCTTCAACAACCCATAAATGAAACTGTTCACCCTCAACGACCAGATTATCTTTGTACCCTAATTCTTTTGTTATGGTGTCTATTTTGTTTTTAGGATAACCGGGCACAATTCTGTCTACCAAAGTATTACAGAATATATTATGCTCATTGATCCAGCTGGTAAATTCCCCAGGCAGATTCCATTCTGAAGCATATTTAAGAATTATTCTTTTTAAATTGTCCCCATTTCTGTCTATTAATTCACATGGTAGTATGATTAATCCTTTATCTGAAGCACCTTTAAAAGTTTGGAATCTTTGGTATAAAAATGCGGTTAATTTGCCAGGGTAACTTTTCTGGGGAGCATCTTCTAATCTATCAGCCTTATTATGAACAATTCCAGCTTCGGTTGTATTGGATACAACAAAACGTAAGTCCGGATTTTCGGCAATAGACAAATAAGCTAAATATTTTTTATATGGATTTATTGCTCTTTGAATACAATCTATGATTTGATGTTCACTAACGGCTATACCATTTTTTAGGCCATTTAAGTACAATGTATATAGGCCATCCTGATCATTAAGTATTTCTACCAGTCCCTGATCTATGGGTTGTATTACAACTACGCCAGCATCGAAACCAGCAACTTTGTTCATTTCATGAATCATCCAATCCGCAAAGGCCCTCAAAAAGTTACCTTCCCCAAATTGTATAATTCTTTCCGGATAGGAATTGGCAGTTACAGTGCTTCTGTTTAGTGTTTTCAAAAGTTATTCTATTTACCGGAATTTCAGGGCTTTTAAAATTATATTATTATAACGAGATGCCTCTTTTCCATGGAATAAAGTCGTTCTGTCCTTTTAAATTTGCTTTGGCTGCTATTTCACCACTGGCCGTTGCTATGATGTAATCCAGAATTTTAACTCCCATACTTTCAATGCTATCTTCACCACTGATTACCGTACCTGCATTAATGTCTATGATATCTTTCATTTTTTCGTACAAGTGAGTGTTACTTGAGAGCTTTAAAACTGGGGCTATGGGATTTCCTGTTGGGGTCCCTAAACCGGTTGTAAACACTATGATGTTGCATCCTGAACCTGCAAGTCCGGTTGTACTTTCCACATCATTTCCCGGGGTGCAGAGGAGGTTTAATCCAGGCTTGGTAATTTTTTCAGTGTAATCAAGCACATCAACAACTGGGGAAGTCCCTCCTTTTTTCGCAGCTCCGGCTGATTTCATAGCATCCGTAATTAGGCCATCCTTAATATTGCCCGGTGATGGATTGTTTTCAAACGCTGAGCCGACAGCTTTGGCCGCTGCAGAATATGAATCCATAAGTGAGGCAAATTTTTTTGCGGCATCATCGGTTTCACATCTATTAATAAGTTCTTGCTCAACGCCATTTAATTCAGGAAATTCCGAAAGAACTGTGGTTCCTCCTAATGCGACTAATAAATCTGAAGCATAACCCAATGCAGGATTGGCTGAAATTCCTGAAAATCCGTCAGACCCGCCACATTCTAATCCCAAGACTAATTTGCTCAGCGGGGCTGGCTTTCTTTTTAATTTATTTGCCTTTGTTAATCCAATAAATGTACGTTTTACCGCCTCTTCAATAAATTCACGCTCACTTCTGCTATTTTGCTGTCGCAGGTAATACACTGGTTTTGAAAAGTGTGGGTCCTTTTGTTCAATGGACTTTTGCAGGAGTTCAACTTCTGCGTTCTGGCAGCCCAAACTCAATACAGTGGCTCCGGCTACATTAGAATTTGTAATATACCCTGCTAATAGTTTACAAAGTGCTTCAGAATCCTGGCGGACTCCGCCACAACCCCCGTCATGCCTTAGAAATTTTATTCCATCAACATTTGGAAATACCCTGTTTTTGGATATTTCATCTTTTGAATGGATGATAGATGTAGCATATATTTCTTCTTCATTGGCCCCGGAATGATATTTATTTATCAATGCCTGGGTATCTACGGCAAAATCCTTTTTGGTTATATATCCTAATGCTTCTGATAGTGCTGCTTCCAGGACATCTACATTCCGGTTTTCACAAAATACCATTGGAATGATCAACCAGTAATTTGCAGTACCAGCACTGCCATCTTCCCTGTGATACCCATGAAATGTACGCTCATTAAATTTTGAAACATCTGGCGCTTTCCATTTAAAGCTTTCTTTTGTACTAATATATGCTGAGGATGCATGTTTGACATTCTCTATGGTTATTGCACAGCCGCTTTGTATTGGCTTAACCGCCTTTCCAATGAGGACACCATACATATAAATTTCATCTCCAATACTAAAATTTTGCCCGGCGAATTTGTGTTTAGCCTTAATATTTTCCTTTAAAATAATATTCAAGCCGCTTATATCAGCAGTGGTTCCTTCCTGAAGGTCTGTTATAGCAACGATAATATTATCCCTGGGATCTATTTGAACATATTTTTTGGGCATAACTTATAGGTAATTAACTCCTTACAGCTTTAATTATATCCAGTGTCTGTCTTACACTTTCTTCCAATTTCTTAAAATCTCTTTGAACGAGAATCTCTTTTGATATTAATTTAGACCCCATTCCCACGCAGGTGACACCAGCTTCAAACCACCCCCTGAGATTAGATTCTTCAGTACTGACACCCCCTGTGGGCATAACATCTGTCCATGGACAGGGCCCTTTAATGGCTTTTACAAAACCAGGGCCATAAGCTGAACCGGGAAAAAGCTTTACAATATCACAACCCAATTCCTCTGCTCTTGCTATTTCAGTTAGGGAACCACAACCGGGAGACCAAAGTACTTTTCTCCGGTTGCAGACTATTGCAATATCTTCCCGAAGAACAGGTGTAACAATAAAATTGGCCCCTAATTGCATATACAATGAGGCTGCCCCGGCATCCGTTATTGATCCAACCCCCAGTATCATTCCTGGTAGTTCAGACAGTGCATATTTGTTGAGTTCGGCAAAAACCTCATGCGAAAAATCGCCCCTTGAAGTAAACTCCAAAAGTCTGGCACCTCCAACATAGCATGCCTTTAGCACTTTTTTACCTAGTTCTGCATCTGAATGAAAGAACAAAGGAATCATTCCGCTTTCGCGCATTGCCATTGCCACTTCTAATCTTGAATATTTTGCCATAGTATGTTATTATATAATTATCTAGCTACTCTACCTGAGGCATCACCACCCATTAATTTCCGGACCTCTTCTACCGTTACCAAATTGGCGTCTCCTTTTATTGTATGTTTTAAACAAGACGCTGCTACTGCAAAATTTAAGGCATTCTGATTATCTTCCGGGTACATTAATAATCCATAGATTAATCCGCCCATAAAAGAATCTCCTCCACCAACCCTGTCCACGATATGGGTTATTTGATATTGGGGCGATTCAAATAAAGTCTTACCATCATACATTACTCCTGCCCAGGTATTGTGCGACGCAGAAAGCGAACCCCTCAGCGTTGTGATCACTTTCTTTGCCCGCGGAAACTTTTCCATCATTTGCTGACAGACAGAAAGGAATGCTTCGGCTTTCACATCGTGTCCCTGTGTAGTAATGTCCAAGCCTTCCGGTTTAATTCCAAAGTGTTTTTCAGCATCTTCTTCGTTTCCTAAAATTATATCGCAATAGGAGGTTAGCCTGGTCATGATTCCTTCAGGCTCAACTCCATATTTCCAGAGTTTAGCTCTATAATTCAGGTCAGTGGAAACAGTTATTCCTAATTCTGAGGCTTTTTGCACAGCTTCAAGACATACATCTGCTGCGCCCTGCGAAATTGCCGGCGTGATACCCGTCCAATGAAACCATCCTGCACCTTCAAAAACCTTTTCCCAATCAATCATACCTGATTTTATTTCGGCGATGGCTGAATGAGCTCTGTCATAAATTACTTTACTTCCCCTCGATACCGCACCTGTTTCAAGAAAATATATGCCTAATCGGTCTCCACCAAAAATAATATCATCTGCTCCAACACCTCTTTTACGTATTTCCATCAAAGCGCATTCTCCAATATCATTCTTTGGCAAACGCGTTACAAAACTGACAGGAATACCATAATTGGCTAAGGATATAGCTACATTAGACTCTCCTCCGCCATATATTATATCGAACGAGTTTGTCTGGGAAAACCGCAAAAATCCGGGCGGTGCAAGACGCAGCATTATTTCTCCGAAAGTCACTACTTTTTTCATGTAATAATTAAATTTTGTCGTTTTAAATATTAACCGTTGCCTTTATCACACCATTTCTCGTGTCTAACCAACTATCGAACTGTTCTATCATTTCGGTAAATCCAACATCGTGTGTTATGAAGGAATCCACGGGAAATTCACCCTTTTTTAATATATCCATTACAGTTTCAAAGTCTTCCAAGGTAGCATTTCTGCTGCAGATTATTGTAGTTTCTTTAGCATGTATAGCCGGATGCTCAAATTCAATCTTTCCGTTAGATAAACCAACCAAAATATATCGGCCACCAAATGCCATATAATTTAATCCTTTCTCCAGAGCTTCCTTGTTACCTGTGGCATCAAAGACGGCAGTAGCCATCTCACCGTTAGTAACCTGTGCGATCATATCCACAGCAGTATCTCCGGCCAAAACAGCATGATCAATATTGATTTTATCTTTGGCGTAATTTAATCTTCCAGCATCTATATCCATTGCTATTACTTTGGCGCCCATGATCTGTGTCAATTTCATAATGCCTATCCCAATTGGTCCGCAACCCATGATAACAATATATTCATTGGGCTGTATCTGAGCTCTTCTAATGGCATGTGCGCCTATAGCCAATGGTTCTGCAATTGCCATCTCTGCATAACTTAATTTGTTTGCCGGAATCAAAAGGTTTACCGGCACCGAAATCTGCTCCTGCATCCCGCCATCAATGTGTACTCCTAATACCCTGATATTTGTACAGCAATTGGTTTTTCCATTTCTACAGGCAATACAGCTTTTGCAACTGATATAAGGCATTACAATTACTTTATCCCCTACTTTTATATTTTGATTATTTTCGCCTATTTCTATTACTTCTGCTGCCAACTCGTGTCCTAGTATCCTGGGATAGGTAAAAAATGCCTGATTTCCCTTATATGCATGTAAATCAGTTCCGCAAACCCCAATTTTCTTAATACTGAGAATAGCTTCTCCCGGCACTTTTAGAGGTTTGCTTTTTTCTTTGAGTTTAAACCTACCAGGTTTTTCACATACAATATACTTCATCAATAGAACTGATAATTTTGAAAGAACACAATCTTTCGAACACTCTTTACTAAACTAATTCAAAAAAATTAAAATGCTATTTTTATTCGCCTTATAAAGTTATGCAAACCATATATAACCTTTGGTGAATTCAACATTTTTGTAATTGAATACTTTAAACGAACTTTGAAGAGAGGGGTTGTTATTCTTAGCTGAGCTTTTATAATTCATATTTTAAGAATAAGACTCAAGCTTAAACCCTTTATTAACCTAATGCGCGACATCTAAATTATGCCTGTAAAATGTAAAGCTGCCATTGCTACAGGAAATGGCAATTTCACAATCGAAAATATCGTAGTTAATGAACCACGGGCAGATGAGGTTTTGGTGGCTATTAAGGCAGCAGGATTATGTCACACTGATTACGACTCGTTAAATTGGGGAAAACCTTTGATATTAGGTCATGAAGGGTCAGGTGTGGTAAAGGCGATTGGTCAGGATGTTATAAATATTCAAGTGGGGGACTCTGTTATTTTAAATTGGGCTACTCCATGTAATAATTGTTTTCAGTGCAATTTAGGGAATCAGCATCTTTGTGAAAATAATTCCCCCGTTGTTGCGGGGTCTAATGGCTATACCGAAGGTCATGCCCATTTGGCAGGAAGCTTGTGGAAAGGCAACCCTATTGAGCGTTCCTTTAATATTGGGACTTTATCTGAATATACCCTGGTAAAGGCCTCAGCGGTTGTAAAAAACATATCGGTAAGCATGTCTTTTGCATCCGCCAGTATAATTAGTTGTGGGATAATGACCGGATATGGATCTGTGGTAAATTCTGCAAAAGTAAAACCCAATAGTTCTGTCGTGGTTCTAGGTACAGGCGGCGTTGGTTTAAGCGTTATTCAGGGAGCAAAGCTGAGTAAAGCTTCCATGATCATCGCTATAGACATCAATGAACATAGATTGGCTATGGCTAAAGAGTTTGGCGCAACAAACTTAATTCTGGCGAGTAAAGAAGACAAAGGGTTATTGAAAGCGGCAGAAACTGTAAAGTTATTGACTGAAAGCAGGGGAGCAGATTATGCCTTTGAATGTACTGCAGTTCCGGAACTCGGTGCGGCACCCCTGGCAATGGTTAGGAATGCTGGCACTGCGGTCCAGGTAAGTGGAATTGAGCAGGAAATTAATATAGATATGAATTTATTTGAATGGGATAAAATTTATGTAAACCCATTATATGGAGGATGCAAACCTCAGAAAGATTTTCCAAAAATCATTCAACATTATGAAGCTGGTGAATTAAAGCTTGACGAAATGATAAGCCAAACCTACGATTTGCACCAATTACAGGATGCCTTTGACGACATGTTGGCAGGAAAAAATGCCAAAGGTGTTATTCTATTTGATTAATTTTAAGGATGTTCAGAACCATTGAAAAATCGAATCCGGCGTTTGAAAGCAATCACTTAAGTTTTATTACAGTAAAAACCAAAAACTTAAAAGGCCGGGGTGATATTTGTCTTTTTGTACCTCCTTTAGTAGGTCTGAAGGACATCCCTTTGGTGATTTTACTTCATGGCGTATATGGCAGTGCCTGGGTGTGGTCGCAAAAGGCAGGTGTACACCTTACCGCATGGGATTTGATTCAAAAGAAAGAATTAGAGCCTATGGTAATAGTGATGCCCTCTGACGGACTTTGGGGGGACGGTTCGGGCTATCTGCCACATAGTGATTATGATTTTGAAAAGTGGATTGTGGAAGATGTAATCAATGCGGTTATTGATAATGTTGAGGCGGTTAATGGAAAATCTGATTTATACATTTCCGGGCTTTCTATGGGGGGATTTGGGGCGCTTCGTTTAGGAATCAAATATTCCAATAAATTTAAGGCAGTTTCTGCACATTCGTCAATAACTGAAATAGAACAAATGTCTTTGTTTGTGGAAGAATCACTAAAGGACTATAAGCAGATTAACAAGCAGGAGGAATCCGTATTAGAAATGGCTCTTGACAGAAAAGAACATTTGCCAAAATTAAGATTTGATTGTGGAACCGAAGATTTACTGATTAAATATAACCGACTTCTGCACGAGCAATTAAATGAAGCTCAAATAGCTCATGAATATGTAGAATTTTCAGGTGGGCATGAATGGAGTTATTGGCAAAAGCACATAAAGGATAGTTTGCTGTTCTTTAATAAGTTCATCAAATAATTTAAAACTATTTGTACCTTATAGTAATTCTATGAATTTGAATCGAAGATAAACCATTAGAAAATTAGTTATGTCAGTAATAAAAGACCTTGCGGATTACCATGAATTGGTATCGGACCTTTTTAAGCAACCAAAGTCGCGCGAAGAATGGGATCAATACAGGTTAACCAATGAACAGGTAGCTCATTTTCACGAGTATGGTTATTTAGCCGGAATTAAACTATTGGAAGATGATCAAATTGAAGTTTTACGCGATCAGTTGGCCGAGGTTATGGATCCTAAACATCCGGCTCACCAATTGTTCTATGAATTCCATAGCAATGAATCAGAGGATTCCAATTCGGTTTTGTTTCATTCCCTCGGACAATGGCGTATTGAAAGCGGTTTTCACGATATTCTCTGGAACCCGGCATTCGTTATGGCGGCACATCAGTTATTGGAGAATAAACCTGTAAGATTCTGGCATGATCAATTATTCTATAAACCTGCCAGACACGGGGGTGTAGTAGCATGGCACCAGGACTATTCGTATTGGACGCGTACAGTAGCCATGCAGCATTTAACGTGCTGGACTGGTCTTGACGATGCAACCATGGAAAATGGATGTTTGTACTATGTCCCAAAAAGTCATAAATGGGGATTGCTCGATGCACCTTCATTAGCCGGTGATATGAACGGATTAATGAAATATCTCACTGAAGAACAAAAAAAGGAATTTAAACCGGTCGCCATTGAATTGAAAAAAGGTTTTGGAACCTTTCATCATCCCTTAATGGTTCATGGATCCTATGAAAACAATTCTGAAAAGAGCCGGCGGGCATTTGTGATAAATGTTTTTGCAGATGGTACCGTAAGCAATACCGATGATGAACTCTTAGCCGGTGTGCCCATAATTCCAAAAGGTAACAAAATGCAAGGTAAATTTTTCCCCTTATTATATAATCCAACAGGAAAGTTATAAAATGGGAATTGGATATTCATTTAAACTCACAGAACATGATGGCATGTTAAACCAATAAAGGCAATGAAAATTAATATTTTGAAAAAGGCATTAGAAGAAGGCAAAACTGTGTTTGGGCCCTTCTGTAAGTTGCTGGACCCTGCTGTTGTTGAATTGGCCGCTTTAGCTGGATTTGATTTTGTTATTATTGATATGGAACATGGGCCGTACAGTATTGAAACCGTTCAGCAAATGTTAAGAGCTGCCGAGGCCAAGGGTATTACTCCAGTAGTAAGGGTTACCGAAAACAAGGAGACATCTATTCTGCGAGTATTGGATATTGGGGCAAAATGTATTCAGGTACCACAGATATCTACGGCCATGGATGCACAAAAAGTCGTGAAATCCGCTATGTTTCATCCCAAAGGAGAACGTGGAATGTGCCGTTATGTAAGGGCTGGGGAATATACCGCCATTGATAAAGCTGAACATTTTGGCAGATCTAATGAAAGCATATTAACTATTATACATATTGAAGGGGTTGCAGGCCTTGAGAATTTACCTTCTATCCTGGCTAATGACGGCATTGATGTAATCTTTTTAGGACCCTATGATCTCTCTCAATCTTGCGGTGTACCGGGACAGGTACACCATGAAAAGGTAGTAAAACGTATGGAGGAAGCTGTTGCCGAGGCCAGGAAAAGTGGTAAAATGGTTGGAACTTTTGTTGAAACCTTAGAAGACGCAAAGAAGTGGGAGAAAATAGGGGTTCAATATATCTCATATGCCGTTGATACAGGTATAATCTTGAAGGCATTTCAAAAAATAACCACAGGGTTAACCAGGAATTGAATTTGAACTATTTCCATTGATTGAAAAGTTTTTTGAATTTTTAAATTTTCCAGGGCGGATGTTTCCTGTTTACGCCGCCATAGTATAAAATTATGTGATTACCATCAAGATCTTTTAGCCTGGCTTCTCTCCATAGCCAAGGTTTATCATTCGGTAATTCATCAAATTCGATTCCTTTTGAAATTAAGTTTTTTACCTGCATATCCAGATCGGCACATTCAAAATACACATATATTCCATCTCCTGACGGAAGTTTCTGGGTTTGATGTATTGAAAAAGTGCTGTCCCCATCAGGGCATTCGAATCTTGCGTAATGTGGCAAGGCCTTAACGATTAGTTTTAATCCCATCTTTTCATAGTATGAAATGGATTTTGTCAAATCCAGGGATGGAATTGTAATTTGATTTAAGTTCATTGAAAAGCGCTATTCCGATTTATGCACTTCCAATTCAATTTCTATCATAAACTCCGGTAAGGCTAATTCCTTTACGCCTAGCCAGGAACCCGTAGGAAAGTGTTTTGTATAAATTGTATTCCTGTATGCCGCATGTTCGAGAAATAATGGCATATTGGTTGTAAATATATTTTCTACAACAACATCATCAAAAGTACAACCATAATGCTTTAATATCTTGGCCAAATCCAAATAACAATTTTTCATTTGTTGCTCAAAATCTCCCACTGCGGTTGGATTTCCGGCATCGTCCATACTTACAGCTCCGGATATCTTAATATCGTTACCAATTTTTACAGCATGCGAATACCCATAAGCTTTTTCCGTTTCCGGGCGAAGTAGAAAATACTCGGGTTTTTCATCCTGGACAATTGGTTCTTTTTCTTTGGGTGCCTGATTGCAACTTTGAACCAGAAAGGCAATGGCAATTATAATAATAAGAAAAGTTGAATCGTAATAAAGTTTGTCGTTTTTTTTCATGTTTAAATCGCGATTGGTTAATTATTTGTCTTTATAAGTTCTTGCTGTTTCTATAATTCCCAAGTTAATAAACTTTAGAATAAATGCCCGATCTATTTTCAATGTTTGCATGAATACAATAACGATAATTTCTCTACGAAGAAATTGGCATGAACATCTTGAAATATGATCCTATCCCTGGAGAATCCATAGACTGTATCCTTCTTTCTAAAGTTCAAAATGCCCGGAATTTATGGAAAATTATCAAACTTGTTCTGCTTGCTCACGAATATTTTATAGGATCACTAATTGTTTTTGTTTCATCCAAAACTCTTTTTATTAATATTGGGCCAATTATTATATAAATCAGAGCTGTATATAATCCGGAAAAATATTCTCCAACATAAATGGAAATCAATATATGTCCGATGGAATTCAGTACTACTCCTACAAGCATGAAAAACAATGGAATTATCGTCAACTCCTTTATTTGCTTAAACAAAATAACTCCTCCAATTATAAAAATGAAGTAGGCTACCATATTAAATACTAACCAATAGTCTAATGGGTATGCTTCCTGACCTAATAGTTTAGGTACTTCTATAATAAAATCAGTTAAATATTCTTCAGTAAAGTGAAGAAATTGAATTCCTAACAACAATAAGTATAAGGGTAAGATTCTTTCAGGATTTGGAGTCTTCTTGTAAAATGTATTTAAATAAATTATATAGGTTAGAATTATTCCGGGGATGAATACTATTACCGCAGAAAGAGTTGAAGAGACAATTGTGAAAATTGCAATCAAAATGATTACAATCGCTAATGGTATAACTATGTACTTGTTCATCTTCATCATCTTAATGATTTACTAAGAATATCATCTTTATTTTAAAACAAAATTTTTCTAAAAGGTAGCATTAGAATTCGTTTAACTTAAAATATCTGTGTTCATCAAGAACTATATCATTCTTGAATATTGCCTTTTTAAAAACACCTTCTTTTTTATATCCGTTATTTTCAAGTGCCTTCATAGAGGCAATATTAAATTCAAATACCCCTGCATAAATTCGAATCAATTTTAAGTCCTCAAACCCATAATTCGTAATTAATTTTATTGCTGTTGATACAATTTCTTTACCCCAAAAGGATTCTCCGATCCAATAACCAATTTCAGCTGTTTTTCTGTAAACATCCTTTTGAATGATTAATCCTATTACACCGCAAAGATGGCCGTCGAATTCTATTCCGAAATTTTGTTTGGGGTTTTCTTCTGTTGTTAAGTTTATAAATAACTCCGCATCACTTTCGCCATAGGGATAGGGAAAAGAATCTCTTAAATTATCCCAAATATTCTTATTATTGGCAAGTTTTGCCAATTGCGATTTATCCGATAGATGGAGTTCTCTTAATTTTACTTCTTTTGATCGCAAAAGTTATTTTTTCTTTTAGGCTACCGCAGATTTAACAGATGGCCATTTTAATGCCGCAGGCTTAGATGTGTAGGCTATTTTTCTGAATTTTATACAATAAAAGCTCATCATCTTCATTAGGTAATTTAATTATATCTGCCATTTCTAATCCCAATTTTTCTAAAAGTCGTTGAGAGGAAATATTCTCTTTTGATGTAATTGCCTTAATTTCTTCAATTTCAAATTCTTCAAAAGCAGCTTTTTTCAATCTATTTGCAGATTCATAGGCGTAACCTTTCCCTTCATACTCAGGGAGAAACGCAAACCCTATATCTATACCATCTAATCCTTCTCTGTCATAGAGGCCACAAGTTCCTATTTTTGTATTGTCTGTCTCTTGAAATATTGTGTAATTAGAATATCCAAGTCTTTTGAGTTGTGGTAACATTTTAGTTTTAATATAATCTTTGGCACTTACGACTGATTTGATATCTCTATCACCAATATATTTAATAAACTTTGGAGTATTCATAAGTTTATATATAAATTCCGCATCTCGCTCTAAAGTTGGCCTAATTAGTAATCTATCTGTTTCAAATTCTTTGTACATTGTTTTTTTATAAGGCCAAATCTTATACTCTCTTGAGGATAATGTGCATAGCAATTGAGAAACTTCCTCTTTGGAAGAATTTAAAATTCTTTTATGAATATTGATTACTATTTACCTTCAGAGTTTAATTGCAAAGAACACCCTGACTAAATGGTCATTTTAATTCTGTTTTTTTATTGTTGTTGACAGGTTTGTTCTTTACATAGTTCTCCAACCATTGATCTTGTTCCCAAAGCAGATGTAGAATAGTTTCCTTTGCCCGATAGCCATGACTTTCGTTTGGTAACATAACCAACCTTACCTGAGCACCTAACCCTTTAAGTGCATTAAAATATCGGATACTTTGCATAGGATATGTTCCCGAATTATTATCTGCCTCCCCATGAATCAAAAGTAAAGGCGTCTTCATTTTATCGGCATGCATAAACGGAGACATAGTGTAATAAACTTCCGGAGCTTCCCAATAATTTCTTTCTTCACTTTGGAATCCAAAAGGTGTCAGGGTTCTGTTGTAAGCACCGCTCCTCGCAATTCCTGCAGCGAAAAGATCGGAATGGGAAAGCAGGTTAGCAACCATAAATGCTCCATAACTATGTCCTCCTACGGCAACACGTGTTCTATCAATATAACCCATGGCATCTACTGCGTCAATGGCGGCTTTAGCATTTGCCACTAATTGCGTTCGAAATGTATCATTAGGTTGATCATCACCTTCACCTACTATGGGAAATGAAGCGCCATCTAGCACAACATAGCCTTTAGTCACCCAATAAATAGGTGATCCGTAATAAGGAAAGGTAAATTTATTTGGGTTTGAAGTCTTCTGTGAAGCGCTTGATTGATCTTTAAATTCGCGAGGATATGCCCATAAAATCATAGGCATCTTTTCTTTATTTTCTAAATTGTAACCTACAGGCAAGTATAAAGTCCCCGATAAATCCAGGCCATCTTCCCTTTTATAAGTAATTACTTCTTTATGGATATCCTGTATACTTTTAAAAGGATTGTCAAAGTTGGTCAACTGCCTTAGCTGATTTTTCTTCAGGTCTCTAATAAAATAATTAGGATACTCATTGGGTGATTCCAGTCTCACCAGAAGTTCACTTTTGTCAACATCATAACTAGTAAGGTTCTCAAGTTTGTCTGTATATTCTGATTGATAAAGTCGGTTCTTTTTTAGTGATTTAAGGTTGATCTTATCAATAAAGGGGAACTGACCTTTATCTGAATATCCTGCGCCATTGAGGAAGGCATCACCCCCCTTCATAGCAAGGACATCACTACCCATTTTGTTTCTTTTTGTCACAAAATCTCCGGGATCGTTGTATCTATCCTGATAATTTCTATCAAAAAGAATTTTAGGTTCTACAGAGGAATCAGATGGATTGTATAAATAAGTCTTGGTATTTCTTGTATTCCACCAGTCATCTATAATAAGTGCTGTATCTTCATCTCCCCATACGGCACTGTCATATCTGTTTATGGTTTTTATCAGGCTCCTGGCTTCTCCATTGAAGGGGGCATCTAATTGAAAAACTTCATCCCGGTATATTACTTCTTTTTCAGGATCACCTCCATCCAGGGCCTCCGCATATACCAGGCTTGCAGGCATGTCGTTCCGCCAGCTAAATCTTCTTTTCCCTTTGCGGACAGCCATAAAACCCTTTGGCAGATCTTCAATCAAAGGAACCTCAATAACTGTCTCAATCTTTTGGCCATCATTCGAATAAATAACAGTTTTGGAGGGAAATCTGCGATAAGGCACCAGGTATGAAAATGGTTTTTCAACAGTTGTCACCATTACGTATTCGCCATCCGGGGAAAACCTAATGCTATTGTACATATCGCTGTCAAGCCATTTTTCACTTGTTCCATCCAATGAAACCTTGTAAAGCTCTGATAAAGCAAGTTGTTCAAAGTTACGCTCATCATTTTTATTTTTTAATAAATCCTGATACGTTCTGTTTTGCGCTTTTTTTCCGTCATTCACTGAAACGGTAGGGCCGGTAGGAACAGCGTTCTTTGTATCAATAAGTTCCTGCTTGTCAGGGGAAATCATTTTCACCAGGACAGCATTACCATCCTCAAACCAGTTTATCACATTTCGAAGATTGGCATTTACCTTTGGTTCCGTCAGTTTTTTTGCAGATTGTTTAATGACATCGACTACCCAGACTTCTACTCCTGAAGAGGTGGTATTTGTGCATGCAATTTTCTTTTGATCAGGCGAGAAGCTAAAATTGGTTAATTTTGGTTCTTCCGGTAATCCGCTCACCTGAATTACTTCAGACTCATTGCTATGGAGTGGTTTTATCTTTAAATTGTTATAATACGTTACCCGGCTTCCAATATTGGTTTTCGGATTAATTCTTAATCCTCCCAATCTCAATTCTTCTTGCGATATTTCTTCGATGCTTTTATAGGCATCGCGATAAAGGAAAATCATAAAATCTTTGTTGTCATCAACAATTACTGATGGTGCCCGAGGTACATCTACAAGCTCAAGTATTTCCTGTGATGGTTTTTGATAGGTCAGTGATTCTTGGGCATCTACTTTTACTAGTAATAATAAAAGAACTACATAAATTGATAGTTTCATATTCTTAATATTTATAGGCAATAGTTTTGTATATAAAAAGTAGTATTTATTAAAGTAACCACTTTTTCAGCTGTAATAAATGTATGAAAAAAGCACAAGCTTTAATTGCTTGTGCTTAGGAATCTGGTTTTAATAAACTATGTGCTATTCGACATATTTATTTGTTTTTTTAATAGTAGTAGCACCGATATATGAAGCAAGTGTTTTAGTGATAAAGGAAATCATGAAAGTGAAAAATTGTTGCCCCCAATCAGTATCTGAGAGCAGCAGGAACAATAAGTCCATTATGATGTAAATGGCGGGGAGCAATAAGCCTATAAGTTTTCTTTTGTTGTATCTCTTTTTAACCAGTAGTCTGGAGATAAAGAAGAAGAGGACAATTCCAAAGATGATAGATATATAGGGTGCCGCTATCTGTGCATGTTGCTCATAATATATTGGCTCTTGTCCCGGTTCTATTATGGTCGAAAAAATTACTACTTCAAGAATGGATAATGCAATTAGAATAATGTGTAATAGTAATGCCCATCCAATAATCTTTAACCAGGGTATTTTAATATTAGTAGTCATAATTAGATAGTTTGTCAGCAAATCCTTGCATCTGATTTCATCGTTTGTTTTAAAAGTTCAATTTCAATGTGCTATAAATAATTGAAGAACAGTTCTACAGCATTACCTAGTATAAAACTGCCAATGGCGCCGACTAAAGATATTCGTCCCAGACTAAATGCGTTTGAAAAGGCCAGCCAGAGCGCAAATACAGCACAACACAAAAAGATGACCAGCGCATAGATAGGTACCAGTGTTGTAATAAGTCCAATTGTGTTAAAGAAAAGATCCAGTATTACCGTAAATGCAAACAAGGCCATGGTGAAATTGGTCTTGGGATGTGCTGTAAACAGATAAATACCGGCAATCAGGAGCTCAACACAAATGGCCAATGGTCCAAATTGACTGTAATACTCTGTTTTAAAGTAGCCTTCAATACCCACAGGAAACACAATCTCTGAATAGAAGAGTGCGCCAAGTACAAGGGCTATTACTATGAATGCGGATGCCAGAAACTTTCTCTTTTTCATTATTATATATTATCAACTCAAAAATCAGTTGTTAACTAAAAAAATACTTCTAAAAAGTTGAATCCAAAATGCTTACCAACAGTTGCTGCTATCATTTATTTCGGACTTGAAGGGGTAACATATAGATAGATAGTAATGTGGTTGCATTATTTCTCGTTCAAATCCTATTCCCTGATCATCTTTTTGATCAATGAAATTTGCCCTAAATGATAGTAACTATGTTCAATGACACCCTCAATACTTCTTCTATAGGTTCCGTATTCCTTTTTGACAAAAAAATCTTCTAATTTTTCGTCAGTCATATTTTCGACATGCTTTGTAAAATGCTCTGCATTGGTCCACATTTCATTTAATAGTTGATCCCAATCTTCTTTGGACTTTATTTCCGGCAGGTCAAAACTATATTTATCCCGAATAACAAGCTCTCCTCCTTCGAATACGTCCAGAATTCCTGAAATGTAATAGTTAATATGATAAGCCAGAGCTGCAATAGTGTTTAGCGTCCCAATTTTTATTGTTGCCTGTTCCCAGCTTACATTTGATAATTGATCCTTAAAGTTTGTATTAGCAATCCATTTACCATTTAATAGGACCTCTTTAAAACGATTGGCAAGTTGACTTGGATTTTCCATTTGAAATAATATTAGAGTACTATTTTAAAAGAACCAGAATTACCTAAATTCCGATTATTATTGCTCACTATCGAAAATTGTCCAATCATATTTTGTTGGAAAAGAATTTCGGTAAGTCTAAGATTATACCATGGCTATGTTTTATTCCGCTTTTAAATAAGCTTCTTTCAGCCAATCTTTTAGTTCATTATCAATTTGAGATACTTCAACTAATTTCACACGATGTGTGCACATAGTTCCAAATGGACCGGAATTTTCAAGGCGGTCTGTTGTTGGCTTGTCTTTTATTTTTAATCCCAGATCAATTCTCTTCTTGGTTGAGGGCTGTATTAATGCAAATTGTTTTTTTCTGATTATACTTATGCTGGCCTTTTTAGGACTTATAGTGACATCCTTTCCAAAGCCCTTAACAAGGGATAAGAGCTTTTCGTAAATGGGGATTAAATTTTCTTTCCCCTGATACTGATTTTTTACCAGATCTGCCGGTGCAATATTCTCTTCTTTGGACAAGGTCACAATAGTATTGGCGAAACCATGGGTTACATTGTACTCTTCTTTTAAAAATTTGACCGCTTCAGAATGTTTAGAAAAAGATTTTGTTTTCAAAAGGGATTTCCACTCATTTAATGCTTTTCCGGTTTTTTCCGGCATATTGTCAATCATTGTTTGCAGTGCCTTGTCCATAATACTAGTATCTTAATTCATCAATAAAAATTCTGTAATTAATCTTAAACCGCTTTGCCTAATTTATATCCAAGCCATGCCATTGGGATATATGCTCCTGCCAGATCTAAAACTGTAAACCAAGCTGGTGAAGGAAGCATTATAATATTAGTAATGCCACCAATCAGGAAGAATATTCCAATTAACAAAGCCATTTTCATTTTGTGACTTGAGGAAATCAATGTTGCCAGAAAAGCACCTGCTAAAGTTCCTAAAGCGTGTGCTAAAAAGGGAAAAAGAAAATGTTTAGGTTCAAATAAATGAATAGATTCTTTTAAACCTTCCATTGTAGTAACATCGGCACCACTGGGAGGTTCAATAATTGAGCTGCTAATCATAATTATACCCATATTCACAGCACTTCCAATTATTAGTCCTGCAACAACAGCTAAGATATTTTTCAGAGTAGAATTCATGATCTGGTTATTTCTATGAGTTGTTATATGAAAGCAGGAGCTTGCCTGTTTCGAACTTTTCGAATACTATAAATGTATTAAAAAAGTACAAGTTTTAATGTCTAAAGTTTAATGAGCTATTTTATGTATTTATGGTTGGGAACTATATTGTATGGTAATTATTCAGTTTTTTTAAGTCTGGTTATTCCTTTGAATTCGCATAGTAACGCGCGGGAACGGCTCGAGTAATTAATTATACACATCCTTGGCATATACTTCTAACTCCTTAATATACATTGGATTAAAACCTTTTATAAGTAACCAGGCAATAAAGGTTAGTACATAGATACCATTCTGGACAAATAAAAGGCCGGAGACTTTTATATCGGCCAGTTGCAGGGCGCCACCAAAGAAGACCACTATGGAGGCAAGAATACCCCAAATGGATAGCCACCGCGGAATAAGTTTTGTTTTAAAAAGGAAATAATACAATACCGATCCTCCTATGCCATACAACATGAGCATTAAAAAATGTGTCCAGTAATACGCGTCATAGAGCATTTTTGCAAGTGTTGTAAAGTGGTCAGTGGTTGCAGAAGTTGTTACTGCAAAATCTTCGCTTAGAGAGAGCAGGCCTACATGAATGATATTGCTTACAACAATAATGGTAAAATTAATGCTGGCAATAGCCAAATAAGCATTAGCCAGTCTTTTATCATACTTTTTGATAAACGCGTATAAAAAAATAGCAATTCCAACTCCTATGGCGCTGGCCAGTATATCCAGGCTTATGGCAAGCTTCATCTGCCCCATGTGCTGCATAATCTCCACAAGAAACGCAGTAGAATTCGCCTCAGCACCACCAAGACCTCTAAAGGCAGTTCCTGTTGCACCGGCCAGAACGGTTAATAAGAAGAGAAAACCAAGAATTCTTCCGGATTTTTTTGTCAGTGCCATTACATTTAGTGGTTTTGGTTATTATGTTAATTAGTAGTTCTATTAAAAGATTTGTTACAATAAGTAAATGATTTATACCAATTAACACAACACTTTGTAGCTGCCTGCGGCAGGCACATATAAAATGCAGCTTCTGAATTAGTATAAAACGTTGAAGTAGGCTAAAGGTATTAAGAAATCTAAAGCTTTAATGGCGAGCTCTTTTATAGCCATATTTTGTCTTAGTTGTGTTAAGTTTTATTAATTCATAAATTCGTTAATTTCTTTTTTCCTACTCAAGTTGTTGGCTGTTTTCACGGCTTCCAATATCTTATCTAATAAGGTTCTATCTAATATTTTGCCATTCAGGAATACCGAATTGATTTTACGGGTATTGGCAATGTTTACTAAAGGACTTTCCTCCAGAAGCACCAGATTAGCTTTCCTTCCTTCCATAATTTTACCGGTCTTACTCCCAAGCCAGTCGGCGGGAATTGAAGTAGCTGATTGTAAGACCTGATAATTAGACATCCCTGCATTATTCATCGCAGTGAATTCATCATGTAATGAAAATCCCGGTACAGTGGGGGGTAGGTTAGTGTCGGTTCCGGCCATAATATTTGCACCACCGGCCGACAGGTTCTTCAGGATAATCTTGCATGCTTCGCCATAAGTCGTCCAAAATATCTTTTGCCAGGCTTTCTCTTCAGGACTAAGGTCTTCGGGTAATTTATATCGATTTACTTCCGGAAGCCATCCTAATCCTTGAGGAATCATTTCATCCCATTCACTAATTCCGGGGTTCTCATAGACCAGCTCTACTTCTTGCAGCACTTTTTGCAATTCAAATTTTTGGCGTACGAAGCTTTGGGTTAACCAAAGTGTAGTAGTCACTGAAATGTCATTGGCTTTTAATTCCGGTATAATTTCCTTGCTGCGATTTTCTACATAAGCTAAAAAATCATTGGCTCCTTTTTGGTTGTCGAACTTTCCGAATTCTCTTCTGAAAGCATTCATTAATTCTTCAAGGTGGGCAAACTCTGATTGATTCGATTTAAAAACATCCGTAAGTTCAAGACTAAAAGGAACGTGCCCTACAACATCTAAGCCTTCTGATATAGCTACTTTATTAATTGCTTCATACGCTTCTTTGTTGAGGTAACTGTATATTTTTACTGCATCATAGCCTTTTTTGGCATAGTGCTTAACCATTTGTTCGGCCTCTTTAGCATCTTTGATATTATTGAATCCTTGTGTCCATTTCATAAACCAACCTTCAACAAGCCCAAAGCTTCCTAATCTTGGAGAAGCAATATACATGTCAGGGCCAATTCTTCCAGCCTTTATTTCCTGCCTCCACTTTAAGTGATCTTCTTCTCCAATCATTTCACGTATCTCTGTTACGCCATTCGCTACATATAACAGTAAATCATTAGGACTCTTAAACAAATGGACATGGGAATCAATTAACCCTGGAATTAAGAACTTACCTGCTCCATTAATTACGGCAACCTCTTTTGAATTTATTGGAACAGAATCTATGGAGATAATTATTCCATTTTCTATATAAACATTTTGGTTTGGAATGAATGCATTTCCGTCAGGAGACAATACACTTACATTGTTTATGCTAACAGCTTTACCAGGAATGTTAAAAGTACCTGGGTCTACCACTTCGGTAAGACCACCATAGATCTGTGTCATATTTCGGTTTGCCAGAAAGGATAAGATTGCTGTGCCAAGAATTAGAAGTATGAAAAAGTATTTGGTTATTTTTCTCCAGTTCATAATGGTATATTTTCATTAACATTGAACCAAATTTAGCTGCTACCAAGATGTAAAACAAAGCTTATGTGACCAACAGCAAGTATTGGTATGAAATGCAAGATAAATGTGACCAGTTACAAGGGAAAGGGATAAACTACGAGCCAGTTGTAAGCTTATTTACCTCTAAAAACGGACACATAACTTCTTGAGACGGGAATTTTTCTATCACTATCTGAAAGCTCCAGAAGTAATCCCTGAGCATTACCGGTTATAGAAATAATAGCTGCTTTATTGACCAGAAAAGATCGATGCGCTTTGATAATGGAGCTGCCGGATACTTCTTTGAAGATGTGTTTGATCGTAGCCCTTTCTGTAGATTTTTTAAATTGCCCATCGGAATCTATATGAGCTATATAAACATAGTTCTGTAATGCTTCAACATATTTTATATGATTGATTGGTATACCAAATAGTGAGTGGTTGTCTTTCAAAGTCTCACCCCGAATGCCGGATTTTTGTTGATTGATATTTTCAGCTATGTTTATATATTTTCTTTCCTGCAGTCCCAGGGATAATCCTCCGAGTACAGTAATTGGTATTATACCAATCATAAATGTGCCATATATCATCTGAGGAAGCAGTGCCCACTCAATAAAACCAAATAATAAAATACGCGCAAAAAGGAAGTTGGCCAGACTAATGGTCAGCATTACACCAAGGTTATACAATATCCATTTTCCGAATGTCCAATTTTCAAGTTTTCCTTTGAGTTTGAATACGCTGCCAACAAAGAATTCAAAAATCACCGCAGCAATAAATGTCATACCACCAAAACCTATGCAAATAAGAAATTTGTCTGACTTAAGGGTAGAAATACCGAAGGGCTGAAATATATATAAAAAGAAAGTTACGAATAGGCTAATTATGGCCGTTATTTTAATTAAACCAAAGCGGCTCTCCTGTTCTGGAAACGGCTTGTTAAGTATCTTATAAATGGCATCAAAAAGGTTCATTCTTTAAAGATATTGGCTCACTTTTAAATAAGTATATAGGTTAGGCCAAATGTTTTCGCCTTAGACATGGCAGGTAATTTTATTTTAAAGCCCTTCTAATTGTTTATTGTAATCTTCCTCATCGAAATTGCCTTTGGACTCCATTATGAATTGGTTTTCGTTTAAAGTCCATTCTTCAAATCCACTAATTTTCACTTTATTTCCGGTTCCCCCGGGACCCGTATTGGTTCCGGTAAGCGTCCAATGAAATCTGGTCTTATTAGCTATGGGTACTATACTGTCCATTGTGACAATCATATCAGGAAAAGCATCCATAAATCCTTTGGCAACTTCGGTTATTTCCTCTGTGCCCTGGGCAGGTGCTCCATTGTTTACCTGCAATGATCCGTCTTTTGAAAAATAAGAGGCTACAAATTCAGGTCTTTTGCTACACCATGCCTGCGCATAGCTTCTGGCAAAGATTTTCAAATCAAATTTCTTTTTTTCTTCTGTAATCGGATTTACTGTAAAGGAAATATTTAATAACTTCCATATTCCATTTTCCTTTAAGAGGGTAAAATGGTTAATCTCGCGGGTTTGAGGAATTCCAAACCGATGAACGATGGCATCACCTCTTACAAAAGCCATTTGGCTTTCACTTACCAGGATATCATAGTCATTTATTATTTCGCAATAGGGTAAAGGTTTGCGATTTTTAACATCTTCGAAGTACTCATCTATAGTTATCACGGAATTAGACCAACCCCCGTCATTTAAACTACTTATTCCAAGGTTTGTATTCTCAAAAATTACGCTTTCTAAAGCTTCAAGGTCATAGTTGCCGGCAGCAATCAATAAGTTGTCTACAGCAGCTTTTATTTCTGCTTCTTCCTTTGTCCAGGTTGGTTCAATAGTCTCAGGCGTAGCAGCTTGCACTGCATCAGAATTCCTGGGTTTAGGTTGGCAACTCAAAAGGAAGATTGGAAGAAAGAATAGAAAAAATATAGAATTTCGATAATGATTGTTCATGAGGTTTGATGTTTATTAAGGCTAACTGTCTTGTAAATTAACCATTTTAATAGCTTATATTTTAAAATTAGCAGATATTATATTTTGTCGTAATACTGCGTTAGGCGGCGGATCCTCTTAATGGAATTGACACGGTATTCCAAAGCATCTGGCAAAGTAATTTCAGCATGTCGGTTGTTTTAAAAATAAGATATTTTTTGAAGTTAGGTTTATTGCAAAATGAAAATATCTGTCTCAGTGTGAGATAAGCGAGTGTAGTGCTTTGGGTTTTTATAATCCCATGTCGCGATATATTTTCCACTGCCCTTCTTCCTGTTTCCACACCAATAAATATTTACCGTCTCCTTTTAAATTACCTTTACTATCCTTCATTTCATATTTCCCCAATTCAAATAAAAATTCATTATCTGTAGTAAGTGAAGTTGTTGTGAATAGAAAATGGCGCATATCATTCTCAATAGAATAACGTATTTGACCGCCCCATGATGAGAGAATATCCTTTCCTGTTGATGTGCCAAAGTAAGCTCCTTTTGCATACATTTTGTACAATGCTATGGAGTCTCCTTCAAAATAATGTTTTGAAAATTTTTTATCAAGGCTATCTATTATTACCCTGGCTTTAATCAAATCAATTTTCTCCTGTTCAGCTGATTGTCCAAAAACAGTGCAAATAGAGAAAAGAATAATAAGGTAGTAGAGTGCTTGTTTTTTCATGTTATATCTGGATTAAAATGATTTATTTAATGACTCGATAAAGGCCGGGATAAAGGTAGTTCTAATACCCTTTTTGCATTACTGGGAACTACTTCCTTTACAATTCTAGCAGCCTGGCTTTCCACTTTATATTGATGGTTGTCCCTCCCGGGAGATTCCTTCTGATGTTTTCTTATTCAATCGAATATTCCGATGAAGAGATTCCTTTTTTAAAACCTGCGACTGTCGGGTTTCTCTTCTAATTTTTATAAATTTATGGAACTCCATCTCACACAAATATAAGCGAGAACATGAAAAAACCCGTTAAAATCACTTTAATCACTCTGTCATCAATACTTGTACTAGCCATTATTGTAGCCATTGTGGGTTGGATTTGGATTAATTCGGCCTTCCTCAATTTTGAAAAAGATTATGCTGAGAATATTAATATCAATGAAATGACCATTGATGGATACAAGTTTTTTGATCGAAATAGCAACGGTAAACTTGATATTTATGAAGACGAACGCAGAACCACAGAGGAAAGAGCTGTAGATCTGCTGTCTCTAATGACACTTGAGGAAAAAATACATTTACTCAAAGGATCTGGGTTAGCATCTGCTCTTGGCAGGGTTGAGCCCGGTGAGGGGATTGCCGGGGCTGTGGGCACCATAGTTCCAACTCCGCGATTAGGACTGCCAACCATTTATTTATCGGACGGTCCGGCGGGATTGAGAATTGCACCAACACGTGAAGATGATGATCAAACGTATTATTGTACGGCCTTTCCAATCGGTACATTGTTGTCTTCAACGTGGAATGTGGGCCTGGTTGAAGAAGTTGGAACAACCATGGGAAAAGAAGCCCTTGAATATGGAATAGATGTTATTCTGGGTCCCGGAGCCAATATTATGCGACACCCTTTCTGCGGTAGAAATTTTGAATATTATTCAGAAGACCCTCTGCTCACGGGCCATATAGGAGCAGCCATGGTCAATGGAATAGAATCGAATGGTATTGGTGCGTCCGTAAAGCATTTTGTTGCTAATAACCAGGAAACCAAACGCCTTAATAATGATGTTATAATTTCTGAACGGGCATTGAGAGAAATATATCTTAAAGGGTTTGAAATCATTGTTCAAAAATCGCAGCCTTGGACAATTATGTCTTCTTACAACAAAGTAAACGGTACATATACCTCGGAAAGCCGGGATCTATTGACCGGTGTTTTGAGAGATGATTGGGGATTTAAAGGGATTGTCATGTCTGATTGGTTTGGAGGTAAAAATCCGCCTGCTCAGATCAGTGCGGGAAACGACCTGCTAGAACCGGGCACGAAACTACAGTGGAAAGCACTGACAAAGGCAGCAGAAAATGGAGAGTTGTCTATCAGCGATATAAATACATCCGTAAAACGAATTCTAAAATTGATATTGGAAACCAAGAAGATGCAGCAATATGAATTTGGAAACAACCCTGACCTGGAGGCGCATGCAAAAATTACACGCAAGTCGGCTTCAGAAGGAATGGTATTGCTTAAAAATGAGAATACACTTCCCATCCAAATACCAA
>Ga0265303_10000166_pt1 | contig 32965 bp, 25 predicted proteins | sample Helome_2_FD_192494 | JGI IMG/M metagenome (GOLD analysis project Ga0265303, IMG submission 192494) | Marine sediment microbial communities from subtidal zone of North Sea - Hel_20160317 (Illumina Assembly) | ecosystem: Environmental > Aquatic > Marine > Subtidal zone > Sediment ... | reverse complement strand
GCGCTTCGATTACAAGGTCGAGGGATATGAGCTGTTCGTGGCTGGTGCAGAACAAGAACAGTGCGTGGCGCGAATTGTTGCGCGGCCCTCGGAGTCATGAAGAAATCCACAGGGTCGCGCGTCACATCTCTGCCTCGGCCAGCGCTTTAATCCTCGCCGCAGTATCGGTCCAGGAAAATCGGCTCGCACGCTGCAGGCCCCGCTCCACGAGATCGGCGCGCAGTCGGGCATCGGCCTGAAGTTGCAACACATGTTCCACAAGCTGTTGCACGTCACCTAACTCGCAGTACAACACGGCATCTCCACACGTCTCGGGGAGCGCCGATTCGGCGGATACGATAGTAGGGCAACCACACGCCATGGCTTCCACAGCCGGAATGCCGAATCCTTCATACGCGGACGGAAACACGAAACAGTGCGCTTGCTCGTACAGCGCGCGCAGCTCAGCATCCGTCACCCGACCGACGTCACGTACGTTCGCATCGACCGGCGCCGGAGTTCTGGCAAACACGCCGCCTTTACTCACGGCCCCGACCCGTATCACTTGAAGCCCGGCGGCGGCTAAGCGCGGCGCTGCCGCGACCATCATCGCTGCGTTCTTGTTGCGAATTCCCGCGCCGAGACAAAGCACGTACCGTCCTGGCGCGATGCCGTGCGCTTCGATCACCCCTGGATCCGCCGGCTGCCGCAAAATGTGCTCCACACCGTTCGCCACAACCTCGGCTTTGCCGGCCGGTACGCCAATGCACGCCTCGAGTTCCGCCTTTGAGAAATTGGACACGGTCAGAATCAGGTGGGCGCGGCGTGCGAGCTTCGGTAACAGGAACGCATACCACGCGCGGAACAGCCTGGAGAAGTTCGCTGGGTTCCTGAACGTGCCAGCGTCATGAATCGTAACGATCTGATCTTTGTGAGACAGCGGGCCCGTGTTGCCGAGGCTTAGCAGCCGTCCATTCGCGGCCGCACGCGGCAAGTCCCAGAGCTCCCAGGCGACGCCGGAGCGGCTGCCAACCGTGTCGACGCGGATCCTGGACAGCGTGTGGTCCAGATGCGCTCCGGGAGGCGCCAGCACTTTCCAGACCGTTTGTTTATCTTCGCCGATCAGGCCATCCAAGGCACGCACCACTTCGCGTGCATACCGTTGCACACCGGACAGCGGCTGCGTCAGAAATCGGCCATTTATGTAAATTTGATTCATTGCCCGCTGCGCAAGTGAGATAGCATACAAATTGCAAATCTGAAATCGGCTACGCCGGATTTTCCCGAGACCAGTGAGGAGTCGCGGCTGAAAGACCTACAACGCATTCGCCGGGACTTTGCCGCGGTCGCCACAGATTCCGTTGTCATTTTCGTCTTGCGGGCTGCGGCAGCCGTTGTCGTATATCTTACTCAACTGCTGGTGGCAAGTCGGTTAGGCGCCGAGGAACTCGGTCGATTCGTATTGGCAATGTCGTGGCTTTGGCTGCTGGCACACGTATGCGGGATTGGTTTCTATAACGGCGCGCTGAAGTTTATTCCCGAAAACCAGGCACCCGATCGCCTGGGGTCCGTGCGTGGGTTCATCATCGCCGGGCGGCTGGTCACTGGCATTGCCGCCTTGGTCGTGATGGTGCTTGGCGTCGCGATCATATTCGCGCGCTCCAAACCACTTGAGAACTTACATCTGCTGATTGCTTTAGCCATCTTGCCGCCCCTGGTACTGCTCAGATTCGATGCCTCAGTGGCGCGGGCCCATCTATGGTTCGTGCTCTCTTCTCTCACGGCAGAGGTGCTAAGGCCGCTCCTCGTGCTTATGTTAATCGTCCTGGCGCTCTGGTTGCGTGCGCCGATTGCTGCCGAACATATTCTGTTTTTTACCGGGGTAGTTGTTGTTGGCCTGACGCTTACGCAGGTCCTTGTGCTGCGGGCACGTCTGAAAGATCGGTTCAAAAACGTGCGACCGCGCTACGAGACATCGACATGGGTTCGGTTTGGGCTGCCTATCGTATTGATAGACGGCGTTGCCGCTTATTACCCGGATCTCAGTATCTTGCTGGTTGGTGCAATCCTTTCTGCCGGCGATCTGGCAGCGTACAATATCGCCCTTCGGACCGTCGCGTTCTTGGGTTTTGCGGCCGCAGCAGTTGGCGTTGCGGTGAGCCCTCGTATCGCGGCGTTGGCCAGCACAGGTGACATGCGAGGCTTGGAGACACTGGCGCGGCACGCGGCGCACATGATGTTCTGGCCGACGTTGCTTGGTGGTTTTTTGGTGGTCGCTGTTGGTAACCTCATCCTGGCCGCGCTCGGGGAACAATTTACAGTCGCATTTCCGGCACTGGTGATCATCGCTTGCGCCCAGGTTGTTACGTGCATCGCGGGCCCGCTCGTGCCCCTTTTGTACCTCACCGGCCACCAGCACGACTGTTTGCGAATAGCTTTTCTTGCCCTCGGCGTGACGGCTGTGCTCGTGCCCAGCCTCGCATGGAACTTCGGGATCACCGGCGCAGCAGTGGCTTATGCAGGCACGGTGATATGCTGGACGGCGCTGCTGTACCGGGCGGTCCGGGACAAGCTCGGAATTCAGCCGTTGATTAGCGCCCGTCCCGCTTCGGTGCGAGAGATTTGAAGCGGGGTCCGTACGCCTGATGACGATGCGCGCTGTCAACGAAATTGACCAAGTGATGAGTTTGACGGACAAACGAAAAGTCTTGCTCGTTCTGGAAAATGCGGGGGGCGGTACCGGACGCCACGTGGTCGACCTGGCCGCCGGGCTCATTGGTATGGGTTGGTCCGTGGATCTACTGTACTCGACAGGGCGGCTTGAAGCCTGGTTCGAACGAGAGATCGCTGCTATACCTGACCTAAAACTGCACGTTCTGGACATGGCCATGGGAATAAGCTGGACGGACCTGCGCGCCGCTGCTGGCCTTCGGCGTTTCATCCGCAGCAAAGGTCCTTTCGATATCGTGCACGGCCATAGCTCGAAGGGCGGCGCGCTTGCACGCATCGCCGCCGCCGCGACCGGAGCCGCCGTAATCTACACGCCACACGCGCTCTACACGCTCGACCCCAAGCTCTCGAGGACCAAGCGCAGAATCTTCGCTGCGCTGGAGAGGAACCTGGCGCGCCTGACCCGCGCTGTGGTTTGCGTATCCCGCGCAGAGTTCAACCACGCCCGCGAGATCGGAATCCCGGTCTCTAAGTTGCGACTAATTACCAACGGCATAGATGTGTCGGGATTTGGACACCGGATCAACGCGAGGCGTCAGATGGCGCTGAATGATGACGAATTCTGCATCGGCCATGTAGGCCGTCTGGTGCCACAGAAAGCAGTGCACGTCCTGATCGAAACGTTTGCTGCAGTGCGCGCGCAGTGCCCGTCGGCACGGCTAGTCATTGTTGGCGACGGACCAGATCGCCGGGCGCTGGAGCTCCTTGCCGCACGGCTTTCGCACGCAGAGGCGATCCAGTTCTTAGGCGCGCGGGATGGGCGTTTGCTGATGCCTGGATTCGATGTGTTCGCGCTAACCAGCCACTATGAAGGATTTCCGTACGTGCTGCTGGAAGCCGCGGTGAGCGGCGTACCTATTGTCATGACCGATGTTGGCGGTGGGGACGAGCTGGTCGAAAGCGGTATAACAGTGGTGGCTTGCGGTGCCGAGGAGCTGGCGGAGCAGCTGAAGAAACTCCATGACAATGCCGTGGCGTCGGATCGGGAGCGCATCGCGATTGGCAGGCGCGCCGCTGAGAGATTCAGCCTGCAGGCCATGATTAACCAGACTTGTGCGCTCTACGAGTCGGTGTTGGCGCGCACGGTCTGACGGCGCGTCAGGAGCAGTCGTCCGCAAGTTGTTGCGCAGGCTACGCGATTGGCAAAGTCAGCGATTCTCCCCTCTGGCCCATTTTAGCGAAAAGGCATTGACGGTTCGCAGCATTGTCGGCCGGAACTCAATCCGGCGTGAAGGACAGGAGTTCAGAAGCCACGGCGATGCTGGCTCACCAGGACAGGGTTGCAGCGACGCTATTCCCGCCAGGATTTTTCATCGACCCGCTCGGACTCGGTCGCATTGCGCAACAGGAATGCTGCTGCGTCATCGTCGAGGGAGCGCACTTCTTTGCTGGTCATGAGCTGTGGCCTGCGCCGCGCCTTGAGGCCATGATCTTTTTTGCCAGACTGCGCAATCGACTCTCGATAGCAGATATCGGAAGCCGTTCGAGGCGGTACTCCGAAAAGGCATATGCCTTGGCGCCAAAGTGGCTCTTGAACCTCGCCAGGCCTTCCGACGGGCCGGTCTCGCCCATATTGTAATATCGGCAACCCGCATTGCAGGCGTCTTCTATGGCCAATTTCTGGAGCAGGAAACTGGCCCGCGCCGGACCGGCGAGATCCTTGTCCATGGCACCGCGCGTATAGTGCGCATTGGCACCCTGCAGGACCATGATGGCCGCTGCCGGCTGCCCAGCAACCCTGGCGACCCAGATGCGGCAGGCGTCTCCCAATGTGTCGGCAATCGCCTGCAAGCCGCGCATCGGATCACGGCGGCGTGCCCTCCAGCGCGCGAGGTGGAGAGGCTCATGACGCTGCGCCGCCCAGCGATCGATTGATTTCTTTAGAAGATCGTAGAAGACGGGCACGAGTCTGCCGGCGCGATCACATTCGACTTCGACCTTGGCCTTTATCGCCTTGCGTATAGCCCTTCGCGCCTGGCCATGGAATCGATGCTCCCATACCGCATCAAATCCGCCCTCGAGGTCAAGAATGTGCACGACGCGGCGCTGACTCACGGCGCCGGGGAGCTTTGCTGATGCCCATACATCACTGCTCAGGGCCGTCGGCCGGATCGTGGTGCTTAGCACCGGGCGACTGGCGAGATCGGAGAATATGGCTGTCAGTTCTTCAGCGCGGAGTGGGCCCGGTGCCACCAGGCTCCCGACCAGCGGCGATCGCTCCATCGTCAGCCAACTCGGCAGACCTTTGCGACGGAACAGCGGCAGGATCAGCCGCCTGCCATCGGCAAACTCATATAGCCGACTCGCATCTTCGCAGTTGCGTTGAGCACAGATTGCATCGAGCCCGGCCGGTGTCTGGTAGACGAATGCCGTCGGATCGGACTCGAGCACCTCCAGCCACACGTGTCGGGGTGCTGGACTGATTGTGCGAAGTAGCTTAGCTCCCACGATGTTCAATGAGCACTCTTGCGGCGCCTTCGATGTCAGTGTCCGTAAATGAAAGCCCGAACCGATAATACAAATGAGTTATGCGTGCCAAGCATACGGCGTTTTGTTTATCCATGCAGAGTCAATCAGGCCGCAAGGATGCCGCTACTGGTGAGCAGTCCTGCTTGATCAGAATCGCGGCAGTTCTGGCTTCGAGGGCCACTGAACGCACAGGTCTTCCGGCCAGGGAATTGAAGCCGTCGCCAATCGTTATCGTGCGCGTCGGCATATCTGGCTGATTCAGCAGCGCGATGCCGCACTCGAAGTCGCGTCTCAACAACCCGCCCACACTGAATCGCGGTCCCGCCGCGCTGCCCAGATCGATCTCGTAGCCTTCCCAGAAGTTGTCCGGGCTCATCCTGCGTCGATCCCCATCAGCCCCGATCAGATCGTCACCGTTGTTTACGAGAAGGTATGAAGCAAGCTCATAGTCCCGTTCGACCAGCGTATCCGAGTCGTCATCATCAAGAATCACCTTTCGACCACGGGCGTGGACTCCGTCGATGAAACCTAGAAAAGTCTCAAAGCCGTACTTGCCGGATCCGCCGCGAATGCCATCGTCCGTTGCACCTCGCTCCAGATTTATATAGTCCGCCGACGCGATTTGGCGGGCGATGAAGGGATCATCTGCCGGCGTCGCGTACCAGATCACGTTGTGAACGATTTCCGCATCCGGGAAGGCAGCGCGAATCTGCTCCATGAACTCGGCAAAATAGCGACGCCAGTCGCTCAAGGTCATCTCTTTGCCGGTGCGAGGATCGATGGGCTTGACGTGTTCGCCACGGCCATTGCTTATGCGCCAGTCCAGATTCACGTCGTCTACATACACGCCGATATAGCCCTGGTCCATCTCCTTTCGCAGGTCGTCGATCCACCACTGCCGAAAATCCGGATTACCGAAGTCCGCTGCGTGCTGAGGGCATGATCCGCCGGCACAAGCAAACGGGATGTAGAGCGCCTCGCCGTCCGCATCGCGCAAAACCCACTGCGGATGATCCATAAAGATTTGCCAATTCGATCTGAGCGCGTAGCTGTCCTTATATACCCAGGCGTTCGGAAACCACGCGAGTCGCGAATCGAAATACGGACTATAGGCCAACATACGATCATAATGGTCGCGCATCCAGGCCTGTTGTGCCGCACCAGGGCGTTTGGTCCAGCGATCGAAGTCGGATTTTGCGTTGACGAAGAACCGGACGGAGCCCTCTTGCCTTGAGTCGGCGATACTGCCGGATGCTGCCAGCGCGAGAGTGATAAGCAGCGTTGCGGCCGCAGCGCCACGCCCTGCTGGCATGAATGAATGTGGCGATTTCCCTTTGGCCATTGTTCAGATTTCTCCGGTTATGAGCCTTTCACCCGCGCGCGTAGATGCCGAATATGGAAGGCCTGATTCCGATGTGCACGACCACGAGCTGGTGCAGCCAAATGGACCAGCCCAACGTAATCAGGAGTACCGCTACGGCCGCCCCGCGGATCCCGAACGTCGGGACCAGGACGAAAACCAGGAATATCGCCCCGATCAACGAACTCCCGAAGACAGCAAGGCACCGATGTTGATGACCGGTCACCGAGAGCAGTGACACCACCGGACCAGCCGCCGAGCGCACCAGCTGCGCCGTGATCAGGATCATCATAGTGTCATACCCGGCGACGAACTCAGGACCGAACAGTCCCAGCAGCCACGAACCCAGGACAGCGAAGCCGGCAACCGCAGCAAGGCTGCACCAGAAGCCCAGCTGAGTAGCGCGCGCCACTACTGCCTGCAACTCGCTCGACTCCTTCGCGGCATAGAGCCGTGCTGCGACCGGTGAGGTAACCGCATCGATGGCGGTCAGGCCAAACGTCACCACCAGCGCAAGCCGATAGCTCGCATTGAAGATCGCAATCTGGTCGCTCGGCACCTGCGCGCCAAGCAGGATCAGCATAACTTCCGGGAAATAATTGCTGAACAGCCCGATGACGAGCAACGGGAGCGCGGTCTGCATCCAGGTTCGTGTCTCGAATACGGGCGATGCTGCGGGAACCTGTCGCGGCAGGCGTCGCGTCAGTATCGTGATCAGGATCAGGAAGGTCGCAGCCAGGACGATGAATTGCGTCAGCATCACCGTGGATGCCGCGAGCTGATTCGTGACGACCCAGATCGAGGCAACGATGGCCAGGATCGACACCGGACGCAACACCTCGGACGGCAGATAGGCCAGTCCAAACCACTGGAATGCCACAGCCACGACGCACAGCGCGCTGATGCTTGAGAGTATCGGGACCGAGGCCATCGACCAGAGAAAGGGCGCCACTTCACCGCCGGGTAGTGATCCGCCGACTGAGAGAACGACCACGCCCCCGATCAGCGCGACCGTCAAGCTGGTCGTCGCTACGATCTGCGCGGCACGCCTCAGGAAACCCCAGATCACGCCAGGATTGTCCTGTCCGAGCGCCTGGCCGATGACGCGCAGCGATGCCGAGGCGAGACCGAGATTGCTTATCGTCGCTAGCAGGATGCACCAGGAGAATGCCAGCAGGTACACGCCGAGCTCGGCAGCACCCATCCAACGAGCCAGCATCACCTGCAGGAGCAGCACCAGCGCGGCTCCTGTAACGCGACAGGAAAAGATGAAAGCAGAGTTCAGAAATAATCCCGAGAGCCCGTGGGCAAGGCGTCCGTTCACACGCAACGTCCCCAGGCGTCAGGTCCCACAGGCGGCCAGGAATAGCTTCCTCGCGCTCTGGCTTCCGGAATGTCTTCCTGGAAGTAAAGCATGTTCAAGACTCCGCGGCGTCCCGTCTCTCGATCTCCGGATAGACGATGGTCCGGGCGCGTTCGAGGTGTGCAGCATCGTCGATCTCGGCCCATGCCAGTCCGGGGACGAGATGGCAGTACACGGGATAGCGGGCCGCGGTCATTACAAGACAATCCGTCTCGTAATCGCAATATAGATCATTCTCGAAAGCCTCTTCGGCGACCGCCAGCATCTGGGAGAAAAGCGTTGTCGAGACGCGGGTTATGCCGACCAATTCACCGGAAACGTGGCCCAGCTGCGAGCGGTCCTTAGACATCGCTACGAGCCCCCTTTCATCCTGTTGCACGTAGACCTCGTCGCCCGATTTGGTAAAACCGGAGAGCAACAGGCAGTTGTCTTTCGGGAATTCGAGCGCGCTTCGCAGCGCATTCTGCTCGTAGATAAGATCCGACTCCAGGAGCAGGAAGTCGTCGTCGATATCGTCCTTCGCGCAATAGAGCGAATACATGCTCCCGGAATCCCTGTAACGAGGGTTGTGCACCGTACTGACAAAGCCCCGACTTGCGCGGGCGAGCTTGTCATACCATTCCCGGCAGTGTCCGGTGACGATCAGAACACGCTCAATTCCGGCGCGCCTCAGCCGTGCAAGAGACTCTTCGATGATCGGCTCCGTGCCTATGCGAAGGAAGCCCTTGGGTTGCGACCGGCCCTCTGCACCGAGTCTTGTCCCCATACCAGCCGCCAGAATCACGGCAACCTTGATCTGGTACATCAGCGTGCGCCGTTGAAGAATTCAGTCAGGGCCCGATTCAGCCGATCTACGTCGCCGTCCGAGATGGCGCCCATGTGCGCGATCCGGAAAATGCATTCCGAGAGCCGGGCCTGACCGGCATAAATGACGAAGCCTCGCGCCTTCAGCGAACCATGGAGCGCATCGTAGTTCACGCCGGGTGGAATCCGATAGCTGCACATCACTGACGAATAATCCTCCTCCGGAATCAGGGTGGCCACACCGAGGCCCCGCAGACACTCGCGAACCGCGTTACCGATCTCCCCATAGCGCCGCCTGCGTTGTCGCCAGCCGCCGGCTTCATGAAACTCATCCAGGGCCGCGCTCAGCGCGAACGCGACCTGAACGGCTTGTGTGAACGGCGAATAGCCGTCGCCGTGCTGAGCGCTGTAGTAGCGCCGCAGATCCAGGTACACCGAATTCGGAGGGTCGCGGGTCTCGGCGAGCGCCTCTCGCCGTGCCAGCACGAACGACAGGCCGGGAACGCCGTGCAGGCATTTGTTGGCGGTCCCGGCGACAGCCTCGAGGTTCCAGTCGCGAAAGCCGATTTCCTCCGCCCCGAAGCTACTGACCGCATCAAGGAGGAGGGCGCGGCCGAGCTTTCCGCAGAGCGCTCCCAGATCCCCAAGCGCGTTCAGGCGGCCTGTCGTGGTCTCATGGTGAACCGTTGCCACGTGGCTGATGCCTGGATCCGCAACGAGTGCCTCCTCCACCGCAGCGAGATCGGTCGGCGCATCCCATTCCGCACTCAGGAGTTCGCTCGGCCGCTGCATCGCTCTCAGCATCCCCGCCATGCGCTCGCCGTAAACGCCATTGGCGACGATCAGCGTCCGGCCTCTGACGGGTGCAAAGCTCGACAGCATCGCCTCAACGGCGAGCGTCCCGGATCCAGTCAACAGGACCGAAGCGTAGTCATCTTCGGCTGCGTCGTAGACCCGGGCCAGTCGCGCGTTGATGGACTGCGTGAGCGCGGCGAACTCCGGCTCCCTGTGGCACCAGTCCGCTTTACACATCGCGCTGCGCACACGATCGGTCAGCGTGACCGGACCCGGATTCAACAGGATGGTGGGCGTCGTCACAGGTTCGACTGGAGGAATTGGCGAAGACGAGCGGCGACATCCGCCGGGGCGATATCCGGCCGGCTAAGCTTGCGAGGCACGCCGGGCAGGATGGGCACATGATAGAACGCGAGTTGCCCGGGACTGTCCAGTATCGCGGCGGTCAGCTCATCCGGCCCGGTCACCCGGCGCACCCTCGGATACCCGCAGGCAGCTGCCATCCCACAAAAGTCGACCGAGCCCGAAACCGTGGACTGCGAACCAGTGGATTCGTAGACGTGGTTGTCGAGAACTATGTGGACGAGATTGGGTGGCCGCTCATAGCCAATAGTGCTCATCGCACTGAGCCTCATCAGGGCGGCACCGTCACCGTCGATCACGATGACAGTATGTTCGGGCCTGGCCAGCGCCAGTCCGAGCCCGATACTCGAGGCACAGCCCATCGATCCGACCATGTAGAGCTGGTTCGGGCGATCGGCGCAGTTGAAGAGCTCCCTGCCTGTGTACCCGGTGGTCGCTACTATGACGTCGTCAGGCCCGGCCAGCTCCTGTAGGTGGCGGAGCATATCCTGTCTTGTGGAGACTGCATCCGCCGGCGCGACCGATACCGGGAATACCGGCTTGGCGACTGGGACAGCATGCAGCGGTGAGGGCTTGACCGTATCCTTGCGCATCACGAGCGCATAGGGCCTGCGCTCTGATTCCATGTAGGCCACTGCGCGATCCAACGTTGCCGTGATTGCCGCTTCCTCCGTAGGGAGATACTCCCACGGTATCCGCATCGCTTCCAGCACATCGGTGGTGATCGCACCCATCAGCTCGTGCTGCGGCTCGTCATGGGGCCCGCCAGGTTCTCCACGATAGGTAGTGATTAACAGTACCGGGATGCGGAAGACATAAGTCAGGGAGGTCAATGGGCTGACAGCGTTACCGAGGCCGGAATTCTGAAACATCACGATCGTGCGCATCCCGCCGAGCTCGGCGCCGGCGGCGATCGCAACGGCGTCGCCCTCATTCGCCGCGGCGATGTACTGCACGTCGTCGCTGTCGATCACGAAGTTGATGAAGGGCGTGAGGAACGAGCATGGGACGCCCGTGTAGAGACGGAATCCACGCTCCCTGGCGGTCGACACAAAACTGCTCGCCTCGATCATGCGCTCTGACGGCCCGTCATTACAGAGCCTCGCTCAAGCGAAGCTGCTCGACGTAACTACGTCCTTCAGGCTATCGATATCAAGCCAGTGACCGGTTGAGTAGGTCACCCTCACCGTCTCGCCCCGCTCGATCATGCTGTTTAACAAGTCGGGCAGTGTCTTGACGCGGCCACTTCGATCAGGCGAAGAAACGATCTCGTCGACGAGTTCTCGCATACGAGCGCTTGCAGCCGCCGAGACTTTCACGAGCCCCATCCACTCGCCGTTGATCTCTTTTTCCGGGAGATCCTCGGCTACCCGGAGCAGATCGACATCACCGTAAAATGACTGGCGAATGTTGCCGATCGAGCAGGAAACGTAGTCCGCTGAGCGATGCCTGTTGGCGCTCTCGCGCCAGTCCGCATCGACGGCGATCACGATGTCGTCATCCGCCTCCAGGAGCGCTTCGAGAATATATTTCTTGAATAAGATGTCCCCGTACGAGATGACCAGATCCTGGTCGGAGTCCCCCAACGACTGTAGCGCCAGATGCAGTGAATACAGTTCACCGGTCTCTGCATACTCGTCATTATCGACGTAGTCGAGGTCACGATGCGTAAAGGCCTCTTTGCGGTAACCCCGTACGACGGTCATCTGATTGACACCTGCTCCTCGGTAAGAATCGACGATATGTGCGAGCAGGCTCTTGCCACGCACCTTGATCATGGCCTTTGGCACTTTTTCCGTCAGCTCGCCAAGTTCTACGCCGCGGGACGCGGCCAGCACGATGCCGCGGGTCTTCTTGGATCGAATTGGAAGGTAATGCTCCTCCGCCTGTTGCAGCTCGTGGGCACCCTGAAGCCTGAATATCTCCCCGACCGATGCGATACGATCTTCCAGGGCGTGTAGCCCCTGATCCGTATGAATAGTACGGGCGGCCTCCTGCATCGCCGTCACCGCCGAGCGGAGAATGTGATTGGCCCAGATAACCACGGAGAAGCCGCTATCGCGAAATACCTGCGTCGGTGTTGCATAGTATTTGGTCGGCACAATCACAACCGGAGCCCGGTCGCCCCATCGCTGCTTGAATGTGAGCACTTCGTCCGGGGTAGCCTTGGCGCTGTGTATCAGGATGCCGTCCGCTCCTGCCGCGTCGTAGGCTTCGGCACGGCGAATCGCCTCATCCATTCCCCATCCGGCGATAAGCGCCTCGACCCTTGCGATTACCGAAAACTCGTCGTCCGTCTGGGCGTCCTTGGCAGCCTTGATCTTGCCACAGAATTCGTCCATATCAGCCAAAGGCTGAGCGAGTGCGTTAATGAAGCTGTTGGTCTTGGGAAACAGCTTGTCTTCGATACACACGGCGGCGATATCGCGCTGCTCCAGCTTCGTGACCAGCCTGCGCATGTTGTTGAAATTACCGTAACCGGTATCCCCGTCGAGCATGATCGGGATGCGAATCGCATCGCTCATGAACTCCAACATCTCCAATAGCTGTGTCCAGCTTGCTTCGTTGGAGTCACGGACACCGAATTGCGCCGACAGGCAGAGACCGCTCGCCCAGAGTCCCTTGAAACCGGCTTCTTCACAAATCTTGGCGCTGAGGCCGTTGTGCGCCTCGCAGAGGAACTCCAGCTTGCTTGAATTCAAGAGCGACCGAAATTGTGTCGTCTTCTTGTCCGTGGATCTGCGGCGGCGCCGCTGTCCAAATGCGAGTACGTCGCAGCCTGCGCCCACGTCTGTCATGTTCTATTCCCTGTTCGATATTACATAATATGGAGGCTTTCTAGTCCAAATCACGCGTGTGGCAATATGGTCCGGTCCATCTCCCTTCGCGCCGCCACTCGGCGGATACGTTTGCGGACCTGCCGAGAGAATTGTGAAGTCCAGTGTATACACTGTTTTTAGCGCAGCGCGGCCGGGCGCGCAAGCCGGGACTACGGGGGCTGCTGGCGTTCAGGACTCCGCCGCCGTGGTGAAAGATCCGGCCTGGCCCAAATGCTCGCCGAGCGGCACCCGGATCCCGTCTTGGTAGAAATGCGAAATACGCTTGCCCGGCCCGAAACTCCCCGGTGGGTGATGGGGGCGATCTGGGTCACCATGGCCCTGAGTTCGGTCGTGTTCATAGAGCCGGCGCCCTATGACCTGCTGGTCCTGTTTCTGCTGGTCGCCCTGTTCCCTCTGGGCCTGCGCGTGCCGCGGGAGATCGCCGTTGCCGCCTTCCTGTTGGCTCTGGTTGTGGCCGGCAATCTCATGGCGGCGATCTTCTCGGACGATCCCGACGTCACGGTGTGGGCACTGGCGACCAGGACCTACATGGTTATTGCCTGGTTTCTTTTCGCCTGCATCCTGACTGCCAGCCCGCGCGAGATGCTGCGCGTCCTGTGGGGGGGCTATATCTTCGCTGCCCTCCTCGCGACGATCTGGGGTGGGCTCGAATACTACGGCATGCTTCCCGAGTCGCTCGGTGGCGACGCGTTCGGCAGAGCCAAGGGGCCGTTCAAGGACGCCAACGTATTTGCGCCATTCCTGGTTCCGGTGGCTCTGTACACGGTGTCCCGGATACTGCTCAGCCGTGCTCTGGCACTCGGATTCCAGGTCGTGGTGTTTGTCACCCTCGCTCTGGGCCTGCTGCTCGCTTTCTCCAGGGGTGCGTGGATGAATTTCCTGTTTGCCTTCACGCTCTTCATGGTTTTCCGGATCTTCTCGGTGCCGACGCTGCGGGACAGGACGAGGGTGCTTCTGCTGGCGATGTTTCTTGCGCTGGCCGCCGTCATAGCCCTGACCTGGGCCGTAAACAACACTTCCGCCGGCCAGCAATTCTTCGCCCGTGCAACCCTGGTCCAGGAGTACGACATCGCACGCGGCGGCCGCTTCGATACACAAGCGCAGGTGGTCCGGCAGATAGGTAGTCGTCCGCTGGGCGTCGGTCCGGGGATGTCCCCGAACACGGTCGGTTTGGACCCGCATAACCTGTATCTGCACATGACCCTGGAAGGTGGCTGGATCGCCGGCCTCAGTTTCGTATTGTTCCTGCTCCTGAGCCTGGCGCGCGGCCTGGTTCGGATTACGGTGCGCTGGGAACTACAGAGCGATCTCCAGGTCGTTTACGCGGCGCTCTGCGGGACCCTGATGCAGAGTCTGTTCATCGACAGCACCCATTGGCGACATCTCTGGCTCCTGCTCGCCATGCTCTGGGGGCTGATGATCGCATTCGACCGCGAACATAAAACAGGCCCGGTCCGGGATTATGTTTAATCGACTGCGGGTACCACGTAGCAAGCGGTCCGGGTCGACTGGCGTGCATGGAGGCCAACTCGTACACTGTCAAGACACAGCGCCATCAGAATAAAATGGACACGGTTTTTCGGTGCAAGATACTCCTGTTTGCGGTCGGCATGGCTCTCGTATGGCAGCCAAGTGCTTCGCAGGAACTCGCGCCCAAGGAGACCGTGACTAACCGCCAGCGACCGGCGTTTGATCCAATCGGCGTCCGTCTGGGCGGTTTCCAGTTGTTCCCGCAGCTCGATCTTGCCGGGGTCTACGATAGCAATATCTTCGCGCGCGAGGATCCGGAGACCGACGATCTCATCTACGTCCTGGCGCCGCGCCTGGAGCTGGAGTCGAACTGGGGCAAGCACGCGCTGAGATTCGGCGCAGACACCACGATTCTGAGATACGAGGACAACGACAGCGAGGATCGTGAGGACTATACGATCTGGGCGGAGGGACGCGTCGACGTCAGCGCCTCCGGCTTCCTGGGGACCGGGCTGCGGCATGCGAAACGTCATGAAGACAGAGAATCGCCCGACGATGCCGGTGGCTTCAAACCCACAGAATTCTACGTCAGTTCGTTTGCGGCCTCCTACGAGATCCGACCGGACCCGAGACGACTGCATGGGCGTCTCGAGGGCGAATATCGCAGGGTCGATTTTCAGGACTCGCTCGGCCCCGCCGGCCCTATAGACAACGACGACCGTGACAGGGACGAAGTGAGGGGCACCCTACGTCTCGGGTATGCCGTCAGGCCGACCTACTCGATATTCGTCCAGGGGGACAGCCGTTCCATCAAATACGATGAACGGTTCGACGACGATGGTTTTCAGCGCGATTCAGACGGCTACAGGATATCTGTCGGTGCCGCTCTCGACGTTTCCGGGATATTATTCGGCGACCTGCTCGTCGGCTACCGATCGGACACGTTCGACGATGACCGGTACTCGGATGTCGACGGATTCTCGTTCGGCGCAGATCTGACCTGGAACATATCTGGTCTCACGACGCTCCGATTCTCGGGGCAACAGGCGCTGGAGACCACGACGGTCGAGGATGCTTCCGCGATCGACGCGACACTCTTCGTCTTGGGTATAGACCACGAATTATTACGCAACCTCATTCTGGGTCTTGAATGGAGTACCGTGGAAGAAGATTTTAAGGGTATCGATCGTAAGGACGACGTCGACACAGTAGACTTCTCCGCCCGGTACCTGATGAACCGGCGCGCAGAACTGGTGCTGGCATACAGTTACCGGCGTCGGGATACCCAACCATCGACATCCGGGGGATTAGAATTCTCGAGAGACCTGGTCAGCCTCGGCGTAAACTTCCATTTGTGATGATGACTGAAGGAAAAAGCGGGATGTGGCTCAGACCGGCGACGATGATGTTCGCCGCACTCGCATGGATGTCGTTCGGCGTGTCGGCTGCGGATGTCGACGAAGACACGGCCTACCGGCTCGGCTCGGGTGATCGGATCAAGGTGACGGTATACGGCCATGATGACCTGTCGGGCGAGTTCGAGCTGGACAGCGAAGGAAAGGTGGCTATGCCGCTAATCCAGGATGTGCAAGCTGGTGGCCTGACCGTGGCAGAACTGGAACATGCGGTCACTGACAAACTGAGCCCCGATTTCCTGAAGCATCCGAGAGTGAGTATCGAGGTACTCAATTATCGTCCCTTCTATATCCTCGGCGAGGTCAGGGAACCAGGCAGCTACCCCTACGTCAATGGCATGACCCTGATCAAGGCGGTAGCCATGGCGGGTGGATACACCTATCGCGCCCGCATATCCAAGGTGACGATCACTCGCAACGGTAGCGAGACCTCGGTTCAGATCCAGGCGGGTCCGGACACGGTGGTTATGCCCGGCGACGTTATCGAGGTGCCGGAGCGCTTCTTCTAGTTGCCTATGGTCGATCTCATCAGAATTTCTCCGCGTGAGCCCCGGGAATCACGCTCGGCCACCCAAGCTGATGGACGCCGGGCCGGTGCGGGTCAGCAGCCTGTGACGGCGCCGACTCTTATGGATCGCGATGCGGGCCTGGCGGAGCTGTTCAATGTCGTCTATCGACAAAAGTGGCTGATCATCCTCACCGTACTGGCGAGCACACTAATCGCCTTTATAGTGCTGCAGCAGCTGACACCGCGCTATAGTGCACAGGCGCTGCTGATGATCGAGACACGGAAGACGACGATCCCCAATCTCGACTCGGTGCTTACCGGACTGGTTGCCGATGATCAAGGTGTTCGCAGTGAGGTAGAGGTGCTGCGCTCGCGAGGGCTGGCCGCGGCCACGATTCGAGAGCTGGGGCTTGATAGGGACGCCGAGTTCAACAAGACCCTTCGGCCGCCCGGTCTGTGGAGCCGAATGGCCTCGTTCCTGACCCCGGGCAGCAGCGAGGCCGACGAATCGAGTTCCGCGAACGTAGTTGATGCTTTCCTGGAGCGGGTCTCCGTTGAGCCGGTGAAGGGGTCGCGCGTCATATCCGTCACCTTTACCTCCGCGGATCCGTCCAAAGCCGCCCAGATCGCGAACACGCTGGCCGACGCATATCTTCTGGCCCAGCTGGAGACCAAATTCGAAGCGGCGACGATGGCGAACGCCTGGCTGAACGAGCGCGTCGAGGAACTCAGGCAACAGGTCGCATCGTCCGAGAAAGCGGTCGAAGATTTTCGCCGGGATGCCGGGCTCTTGCAGACTCAGGGCGTCACCCTGACGGCGCAACAAATGGCGGAATTGAACGGGCAGCTGGTCCTCGCCCGCGCGGCAGCCGCACAAGCGCGAGCCCGCCTTCGCCAGGTTTCGGGTCTAATCGATTCACCCGACGGAATCTCGAGCGCGAACGAAGTGCTGGATTCACCGCTCATCCAGCGATTGAAGGAGCAACAGGCGCAGATAGAGCGCAGGGTCGCCGAGCTAGCTGCCGAGTATGGCCCCGCGCATCCGAGGATGATCCAGTTGCGCGCGGAGCAGCAAGACCTCCGGGCCAGTATCGCGGCCGAAGTGGACAAGATCGCCGCCAGTCTCAGGAATGAGGTGGCAATCGCGGCAGCGCGGGAGGCGTCGTTGGAGCGAGAGTTGACGCGCCTCAAGGAACAAATGGCCCAGTCCAACGACAAGCAGATCCAGCTTCGTGCTCTCGAACGCGAGGCGGAAGCCAATCGGACGCTTCTGGCGACGCTTCTGGCCCGTTACAAGGAGGTCGACTCCCAGGACGAAATGCAGTCGCAGCAGGCCGATGCGCGGATCATCTCGCGAGCCGATGCACCATCCAATCCGTCGTTTCCGAACAAGAAATTCCTGCTGGGCATCGTGATTCTGCTTTCCGGTTTGCTGGCTATTATCGTTGCGTTCCTGCGCCAGACACTCCAGCGTGGGTTTGTCAGCGGGGAGCAAATCGAGTCATTGACCGGCGTGACGTCTCTCGGCTTTGTTCCGCTGATCGCCAATAAGGGAGGCGACAGTGCCAAACTGCTCGAATATCTGGTGGAGTACCCGCGCTCGGCGCTCTCCCAGTCTCTGCGCACGGCACACTGGAGTACGACCCTGTCGGCGGGTCCGGAAGTCAAGAAAATCGTCATCACCTCCTCACGCCCCGGGGAAGGCAAGACGACCGTAGCTATCGGGATTGCCCGTACCCAGGCCCTTGCCGGGCGCAGGACGCTTTTGATCGATGCGGATACCCGCAATCCAGGCGTACACACTGCCGTCGGCAAGTCTCTCAGGCCCGGTCTGCTCGACCTGCTACGCGGCGATTCGCGTACGGAGGTAATCGTGACGGATGGGCCGACGAACCTCGATATCGTTTGCGCCGGCGAGGCAGGTGAAGATCCTTTGATGCTGTTGGACTCGATAGAGATGAATAATTTTCTGGATCGGGTTGCGAGAGAATACGATGTCATCGTGATCGACACCCCGCCCCTGATGGCCGCCTCGGATGCGTGCGCACTGAGCAGGAAAGCGGATACGACGGTGCTGGTGGTTCGATGGTCCAGCACGCCCCGGGAGGCCGTCGTGCATTCCATGCGGCAGCTCACTCGGGCCGGAGGTCATCTGGCGGGCGCGTTGCTGACCATGGTCGATGTCAAGAAGCACGCGGGGTACCAGTATGGAGACTCCGGCGCGTACCACGGCAGTCTGCGTCAGTACTACGCCGAGTCGACCCCTCCCGAGAAGAGCCATGCTGTCGAGGGTCAGTAAGCGTTTGTCTGCTTGAGCAAGGCCGGGAAGGTCCGGAAAAGGATCCTGATGTCCAGCCATACGGACCAATGCTCGATGTAGTACACGTCGTGTTCGACGCGCTTGAGGATCTTCTCGCGAGTGTCTGTTTCTCCCCGCCAGCCGTTCACCTGCGCCCACCCGGTGATTCCCGGCTTGACCCTATGCCTGGCCGCGTATTCGCCGACGGCATCCTGATATAGCTCACCCGCGGCCTTGGCCTTCACCGCATGTGGCCGCGGACCGACCAGTGACATGTCGCCGATCAGGACATTGAAGAGCTGCGGCAGTTCGTCCAGGCTGGTCCGGCGGAGGAAGCGTCCCACGCGAGTGACGCGCGGGTCGTCCGCTGATGCGAGCCTCTCCGCATCCTGATCCTGCTGATCGACGTACATCGTGCGCAGTTTCCAGATCCCGATCAGCTCGTTGTTAAAACCGTAACGCCGCTGCCTGAAGAATATCGGGCCCTTGCTGTCCAGCTTGACGCAGAGCATCAATGCCAATATTAGCGGCGCTGTCAGCAAGAGCAGAAAAGCACTGACCAGGACATCGAACCCACGTTTGACGACCGCTTGCCAGCCCGATAGCGGTTTATCGTATATGGACGCTAGCGGTACATCGTATTGATAGTTGATGCTGCGACTCAAGATGCCGAGGAGCGCGGGCTCAGGGGCGAGCCGAATGTTCGCCGGCAGCACCTTAAGCTGGCTAATGATCTGGGTGATACGCCTTTGGTCCCGCCACGGCAACGCGACGATCACGTCATCTGCATGTATTTCACGCGCGCACCGGATAAGCCCCTGTAGATCACCGAGGAACGGTGCGCCCTCTATTTCCGGACTGGCGTCGGATCGTCTGTCGTCGAACACGCCTACGACCCTGTTCCAGGGTGCGTTCATCTGCCGGACATGCTCGATGAATCGCTCCGCCTGCTCTCCGACCCCGTAGACTAATATCTTCCTCGTCAGCCGACCTTTGCTCGCCAGCCTCCGCATGATCGCGACGGTGCCGCCGCGGATGGCACCCATCAGACCGACGGAGACTATCGCCGTGCCGAATAGCCAGACGCGAGAGAAGTCTTCGGAGACCTTAAGGGCAAATCCAGCGGCGACCACGACCAGGAAGATGATCGCAGAGATCGAAACGAGCTTCCCTATCTGCTGCGAGGGGGACAGGATCGCGCTGAAACGATACAGGCCGGCGATATAGAACGACTGCACTACCAGATACGCGATGACAAGCAGTGCCGTTGCGTATCTGACGAGATCATCGGCATCGGGCTGAACGTAGAGGAGGCAAATGAGCAGGCCGGAGCCAAGAATGACGGACGCATCGGCGAGAACGACCAAACCTGTCGTTATGCTCTCCGACAGCATGCGATGGTTCGAGTTGAGGACTGCGCCGTTGCCCGTGGCTTGCGCAAGACTCGTTGTCATGGAACTTTCAAGCACCTGTTTTCCATCAATAATTTTGCGACAATTGCTCTCGGGGGGAGGCGATCGGCCGTCAAAACATTGGCGTCTTCGATGGTATCAGGTTTAGGTTGGCTGACATAGCTTGGCGAATCAAGCGCGTCTCAAGATATGTGACCGCCGTGTCCGGCCGGGCGTGCATCGCGAAAGTCCCGATGGCGTGGACCGGTAGCCGTATAGTAAGTTATGAACAAGATGATTCGATCGCAGCGTAACCTGTAATGTCGCGCCGGACCAGGTTCTACAAGTTCGCCCTCAACAGCCTGTATTACACCGGTGCGCACCGCGCACTGAAAGGCCGCTTTGGTGGCGTGGGCGCGTTACTGACGCTGCATCACGTGCAGCCGGATCGACCAGACGATGGTTTTGCGCCGAACCGGATACTGGCGATAACACCCGAGTTTCTTGACCAGACGATAAGGCAGATCGTTGCTCTCGGCTACGACATTGTCTCGCTGAGCGAACTGCACCGGCGTCTCCGGGAAGAGGATTTCCGCAGGCCGTTCGTGAGTTTTACCCTGGACGACGGATACGCCGATAACTACACCTATGCTTTCCCCATATTCAGGAAGCATGAGATCCCTTTTACGATCTACGTCTGTACGGGCCTCATGGAAGGTTCCGTCGATCAGTGGTGGCGGACTCTCGAGGGGATCGTACGGCAAGAGAAGCGGATCGAGGTCGAGCTGGATGGGGTCCACCGGGTGTTTACTGCGACGACGACGCGGCAGGAATGCCGGATATTCGACACCATATACTGGGCATTGAGACGTATGCCGCTGGAGCTGCAGCTGTCGACGATGCAGTCCCTCCGAGAGCGTTACGCGCGAGATCGTGATGGCGCCCGGTTCAGGGCGCCTGTGCTGACATGGGAGATGATCGCCCAGATGGATGATAGCGGCCTTCTGACGCTCGGGGCACACACAGTCAACCACTTTGCCCTGGCCAAGCTGTCGGATGATGAGGCGCGCGAGGAGATGATTCGCAGCAGCGCTCTGATCGAGCAACAGACCGGCAAGAAGCCTGAGCATTTCGCCTACCCGTATGGTGACGCACTCTCGGCGGCGCAAAGGGAGTTCAAAATGGCGGAGAAGCTGGGGTTTTTGACGGCCGTAAGTACGCGCAAGGGCGTGCTGTTACCGGAACATGCCGAGCATCTGCACGCTCTCCCGAGAATCTCGCTGAACGGCGACTATCAACAGGCCCGTAATGTCGAGCTGTTCCTGGGCGGATTGCCGTTCGCCCTGTTCCGCGGATTCCGCAAACTGGACGTCAATTGAATGCCGCCCCGGCGGCACCGTGTAGAAGCCGCTAAATCGGGGTGCGCTGGATCAGCTCGCTTGCCTCTGGAGCGCGAGCACCTCGCTATAGAAATCCGTGACCGCCTCGACCATCCGGGACACGCGGAAGGCTCCTTTAATATGGTCGCGAATCCTCTCCGCGTTGGCATAAGCACGCTCAGGATCCTGCAGGAACCCGAGCATAGCGTCTGCCAACGCCTGCGCGTCACCTGGCGGCAGCAGTTGGTCGGCGAACGGGCCGAAGATCTCGGGGATGCCGCCCGTTTCCGTGGTCAGCAGGGGGATCCTGGCCCCGATGGTCTCGAGGACGATGTAGGGCAGCGACTCCGCGAGCGAGGGGATTACGATGCACCGTCCCCTGGCAAGGGCCTCGGTAACGGGACGAACAGGAGGGGCGAGATCCACCTGTTTATCGACTCCGAGATCCCGGATGCGCGACTTGATGCTCGCTTCTTCTGCACCCGCACCGACTATCAATGCCGTGACATCGCGCTGCTGCGCGATTCGCGCAAGGGCCTCGACGAGGACGTGAACGCCTTTGAGACTGCGCAGCTCTCCAACGAATACGAAGTCATATTGCGCATCGTGATTCGGCAGTCGGTCGAACTCGTCGTCGTACAAGCCATTGTGAACAACGCGCGTTGGAAATGTCGCCGGCCCTATCTTGTGCAGGTAAGCTTGCTGGGCGAATTCGCTCTCGAAGAGCGAGCCGTCGGTGCGCCGCTTCAATAACCGTTCCAGGGCCAGGTACGCCGCTCCACGCGGTGTCGAATAGGAAAAGTGCAGGGACCCGCCGTGGGGCGTGCAGATAGCCTTGGCGCCTACCCGGGGGGCCAGCAGGCGCGCGTAGGCGGCGCCTTTCGCGCCGTGCCCGTGGAGGATATTGGGTGACTGTTTCCTGCAGATTTCCTCGAGCTGTCTGATGACCCGCAGATCAGACCGGCCCGGACGCCTCTGCATCGGAATCCTGTGAAGACCCAGATCACAGCTTGGTTGCAGTGATCGAAAAGCGGATTCCGCGAATTCGCCACCGGTCGAGGAGTCGCAGACGATGCCTACGTGAACGCCGCGTTCGCCTTGTCCGCGAGTCAGGTCGCAGACATGTCGGAACAGGCCGCCCACCGGCGCCCGGAATATGTGAATCGCCCTGAGCTCCATGATCCGAACCAGCGAGAACTGGCCTACCGCGACGGTCCTCTTGTGCGAATAAAAATCATTAACCGTTGCTAGCCTCGTTTGAGCCGATGATACACTGGAAGCACAGACGGGTTCTGCGCCAGAATAATCATCGGTGCTGTTAGCTGGCGCACAACGAGCACGCACCGAGATGATGAATCGAGTATCGCGTTTCCTGTTCTATATAGGATTACTCCTGGCGAGGTCCTATCTCTTTCCCCTGTATTTTCTTTCCGGACTTGTCAGGCGCCGGTCGGATCTGTGGGTTTTTGGCTCATGGGGAGGCTATCGATTCGCGGACAATGCAGCGGCTTTCTTTCTGCATTGCCAGGATGAGATTGCCGACAGGGTGCGTCTGGTATGGATTTCTCGGGACGCCGAAATCGTAGCGGCGGTCCGACGCAGCGGCTACGAGGCACACTGGCTCTGGTCGCCGCGAGGCATCTGGTGCTGCCTGAGAGCTGGACTCCATCTATTCGACTCGTTCTCGAAGGATATCAACTACTGGCTGTCCCGCGGCGCCAGGAAGATCAATCTCTGGAGTGGCGTTCCACTCAAAACCTTCGAGCGCGACATCCGGAATCCGGGTAGTCGCTACTACCGTCTGTTCCATGGCTCATTGCCCGAGCGGTGGTTGTTCGGCCTCATGATGCCGTGGCATCTGGACCGTCCGGACCTGATCATCGCCACCGCGCCTGAACCACGCGACATCACGCAGCGTGCGTTCGATGTGTCAGCTCAATCCGTTGTTGTGACCGGATTCCCGCGAAATGACATGCTGTTCTCTCGCGCCGGGGATGCAGGCCTTCTCAGTCGACAGTGGCCGCAGTCCTTTAGGAATGCAGTCGATGCGGGGCGCCGGGTCTTCCTTTACCTGCCCACTTATCGAGACAGCGGCAAACCGTTTTTCAATGTCGATTGGGCCGCCATAGATCGGCTGATGAAAGATCTGGGTGGGACATTCTTCTTCAAATTTCATCCGGATGATCAAGGCGGTTTCCAGGAGGGCCTCGAATATGTCGTGCAGCTCCCGCAGGGGATGGATGTCTACACGCTGCTAGCGCACACGGATATCCTGATCAGCGACTACTCGTCGATCATCTTCGACTATATGCTATTGAACCGACCGATAATCTACTATGTTCCGGATCTGGAGGAATTCGTTTCGAGCAGTCGCTCGCTGAATTTCGATCCGGTGGAGATCGCGGCAGGTCCCATCTGTTCGACCGGCGATGAGCTCCTGCGAGCCCTTTCCGAGGCCGCGACCGGGACTGGTAGATCCACCGAACTGGAGGCACGATGGTCAGAAATCCGGGAACGCTTCAACAGCTTCGCGGATGATCAATCCGGCCGGCGTGTACTGGAGGCTATCGATGGGCGCCTGTTGGGCGGCTACCTCGGCCAGGCAAAGACCGCTGTCGAAGAGAGCAACGATGAAGAAGGGCCTGGACAGATAAAATACTAAGTTCAGGGGACGCCGCGAAACTGTGTGATGTGAGCGGCTACATCCGCCACCACTTCGTCTATCGGCTGGGTCGCATCGACGCGGATGAAGTTACGACACGATTTTCCCTGCTCGTTTATCCCGATCCGCTGTCGTTCCAGGTGTTCGATGCTCCACTCGGGCTTGCGCGCGTACAGTGCCACCGCGGGCGCGTCGAGAAAGACGGTGATGTGAGGCCTCGGATAGAAATGCCGGAGCACGAAGGCATGTATTCTTGCGCTGAGCAACTGGTGCTCCGAAAAGAAGCTCCGGCCGTTGGGGAAATATTCGTAGAGGAAGTGACGATCACAAATCACGATATACCCGCGCAGCTGATACGCCCAAAGGAATAGCTGCCGATACCACTCTTCGGCAGAGCGATTAATTGCGCCAATCGCCTTGACAATTCTTCCGCGCGGCACACGCTCCTTCATTTCATCAGACATCAGCGCTGCGGGCGGAAGGGCCCCAGTATCTTCGATCAATGGCGCTACGCGTTTTCGTTTCAGGTGTGTCAACAGACGTGAAGTCGGCAAGCTGATGTTGCTCCGGTCGATCGACGCTCCCATATACATATACTTAAAAACGGCCGGGCCCATCTCCATGAGCCTTCGAGCAACGGTAGATTTGCCAGACCCGTCGGCGCCGACGATCGCTACGGTAAACCCTTTCAAGGCCCGAGGTCCGGTTGTCTCTGACAGGTTCACGTTACTTACTACCGGTTCGGGGACCAGCCTCGCGACTAACCCGAGCGTGTCCTGCAACTTCTGACTGTCGCTCCGTCAAGCCGATCGCTGCGCTGCAGACACGATGGACGGCTGCGGGTCACGATCGTTGCTCGACGATTTCAATGACCCGCTCGCCAATCGCACGCTGCGAGTCCACCGTCATGGCGCCGACGTGCGGCGTCAGGATGACATTGGGCAGCGCGGCGAGTGGTGAGACTTTGCCTTCGCCCTCGGCAGCATGAACATCCAGTGCCGCGCCGGCGAGATGACCCGACGTCAATGCATCGAACAGCGCTTGCTCATCGACGATCCCGCCGCGCGCCAGGTTGATGAGGAAGCTGCCTGGTTTCATGCGGGCGATCGTCTCTGCATCGATAAGACCACGTGTTTCGTCATTCAGGGGCACATTGATGCTCAGGAAATCGGCACTGGCCACGACTTCCCTGGCCTCAGCGAGTCGGATGTGCTGCCTGCCCAGCGACGCGGCCTTTTCCTCTGTGGGAGTCTTGACGCAGCCCAGTACGTCCATGTCCCAGGCATGCCCCATACGTCCGATCAGGGAACCAATGTTGCCGGCACCGTAGATGCCGAGCGTCTTGCCTTGGAGAAGGTAGCCCGTCAACTCATGCTTCGCCCAGCGGCCTTTACGGAGCAGCGAATCGGCTCGCAGCATCTCCCGTGCCAGCGCCAGCATAAAGCCGAAGCCGAGCTCGGCTACCGCCCTCGCGCCCGGTTCCGGGACCCGGATCAGCTCGATACCGTGCTGCCTCACATAGTGCAAGTCGAGGTTGTCGAGTCCCGAGCCAGCCCGAATGAGTAACTTCAGATCCGGGGCGCGAGCCATCAGGTCGGCCGTGATGTCGACTCCGCTCCGGAATACGAGCACCTCCCGATCCGGAATCAGCGCCGACAACTCGTTGGCCGGGGCATTGAAAGCAGTAATGACATCGTTGGCAATCCTAAGTTTCTCGATTGCTTCTGCGAATATTTGGCTTGCTATCAGTATATTCACGTGCCCACGTCTTCCCTCGACTCAGTCGATGTTGGCGCCGTTTTCGCCGAACCCGCGCTGACGTTATGTCGCCTCAAAGCCCGTTCCTTGCGAGATGTGAGAATACCCATCGCGCGCCAGAGATCGGCCCAAAAAGGCTTTGGATCCGACCAGGAAAATACCGCATACGCCTTCGGCCCACGCCAAGAGCGGTACCAGTCAACCAGAGTCAATTCTCTTTTTCGAAGATAATAGACCGCTGACTGAATATCGTGTCGCAGGTCGATCCACTTCACGCCCAGATACTTCTGGCGGAGCTCTTCCGGTAGCGGTAGATCGAGCGCATCGCAATACATGGCGTACAACATCTCCACGCCTCCGGCCTCGGCTATGGCAGATCGGCCGGTCGGGCGACCGATGTTCGCCTCAATTGCATAATGTTCGCCCGTCCGGGCATCACGTTTCATTTCGATATATCCCAATCCGACATAGCCTATATTGTCGAAGATCCGGACAGCCGCATCCAGAACGACATCGTTACGGCATTCCTCGCCCAGGCAGCTCGAGCCCACACGGGGTGGCCACTGCCGGAGCTTTCTGGCGACAAAACTGGCGGCGAGCCTTCCGTGTCGATCGTAGTAGCAATTGCAGGAATAGAGATCGGCGTCCGTCCCCATGATCCACTGTTGTGCCATGAGAGCCGGCGTCCAGTCCGCGACTCGCTCATAGATGGCGAGGAGTTCGTCACGGTCTTCAGCCCGAAACGCCTTCGACATCGTGTGGGCATCCCATACGACACTCCTCCGGACGGGTTTGACAACGCAGGGGAAACGTAACTCGTTGGCCGCCTGCTCGGCATCTTCCGGACTTCGCAGAATGAAAGTCTGGGGGACCGCAACGCCCTGGGCGCTCGCGAAAGCATAGAATCGGCGCTTGTCTGACAAGGTCTCGATGACCTCGTTGCCGGCGAGCACCATGTGGTACCAGTCGGTCAAGCGGGACCGGTGTTCGGAGACCAACCCGACAGCCTGGTCATGGCAGGGGTAGAGCACTGCTTTGCTAGGGAGCTCAGGGCCGAGCGTGCTCAGCGCCTGCACGAGACCGTCTCCTGTCGTATCGGCCTCGATGATTCTCTCGCACACGTTGGTACGGCAGGCATGATGTCGGAGGTCACGAGCGATTGCGATCACCGGAATATCATGCCGCGCGAGAATCCGCGCTGTCTGTAGCCCTTGCATAGTGTCGATACCGACCACTATCGCATATGCTTTTTCTTGTTCCGGTGCCACTCTAAAGATGGATCGACTGCTATTGCGCCTTGGTCGACGCTGGTTCTGATGTCATCATCCAGACAGTATCAGGGGCCACCTCGGTCACACAATACAAATGATCAGTTTTACATAATCATTGATACCCTCTCCGGCCATGGCAGCTCTGACACTGCAAATCACCGACCATGCGAGATTCACTCGGGAGCTCAGCGAACCCGGAGTGGCGATGTGAAGGCTTTTTTGCTCCGGTACCTGAGGCATCCTCGGCTTGGTGCTCTTAAGGAGGCCGGATTGTTTGTGCGTGGACTGCTGTTCCTGGGGCGCCGCTACCAATGCCCATGCTGTGGCTGGAGGGTCAGGGCATTCGCCGCGGAGCGCAGCATCATCCGCAAGGGTGAGACCGGATACTGCCCCCGGTGCAACGCCAAGGCTCGCCATCGCCGAATCTGGTTATTCTTGAAACAGAATACGGAGCTGTTTTCAAAGGATGTTCGCTTGCTCGAAGTCGCGCCATGGTGGGCGTTCGCCCGTCGTTTCCGCAGTATCAGCAACATCTGCTATGTGGGGCTGGATCTGCGGCGCACCGGTCCTCATGTCACGACCCTGGGCGATGCGATAGCATTGCCCCTGCGCACCGGCAGTCTCGATGCTGCGATCTGCGTCCATGTCCTCGAGCACATCGAGGAAGATCGCGGGGCAATCGCGGAGCTGTATCGTGTGCTGAAGCCCGGAGGTTGGTCCATCATCACGGTTCCGCTCCGACTAGATCGGCCCACGCAAGAGGATCCGGCTATCCGGGATCCGATCGAACGGGCTCGGCTATTCGGTGAGCCTGGCCACGTGAGATTTTACGGCACCGATCTCGTCGATCGAATCCGGGAATCAGGCTTCGATGTGACGCTTGACCTGGCAGATTCCGTGCCGGCCGACCTCCGCCGTCGTCACGGGTTACGCGACGATGAGAACATATTCTATTGTCGCAAACCGCTGTGAAAATAATGCCCGGCAAGGACAAGCGGTAGGAGAATCTAGCGCGTCGTAGAGGCCCGGAGGCTGGAATGCGGGTGCTCCGTGGAGGTGGGGCCGCCGCGGCATAAATTTGGGACCGAGCGGGCCGGTTTGCCGGGTCAATCTTGATGAAACGGAAGCCGCCAAGTACCCACTGCCGCACTATGATTATGACTGGACCCAGGTCAGGAAGAATGACGGCACGTCCATTCGGCCATAAGGTCAATGGCAAAAGAAATGGCCGGGCAGACGCTTGCGGGGATTAGTTATGCACCGTCATGCACTTACAGCATCGGGCGCCCTGATGACTGATTGAGAGTTAAGGCCCCGGGTAGTTGATTCGATATGCGATTATTGATGATGAATCTTGCCGCGCTTCTCGTACTGGCCAATTCCGCCTGCGTGACGACGGCCCACACTATCGATGTGGATTTTGTCGTTTACGACGAACGATTCTACGGTTTCGTCGAAAGAGGCACCGAGGTCGAGATTCTCGCAAGCGAGTTGGGATGGGCCGAAGGGCCCGTTTGGGCCGCCAGCCTCAACGCTCTGCTTTTCTCCGACGTGGCCGCCAACAGAGTCTATCGCTGGGATGATTCGGGCGGTTTGGGTGTCTTTTTGTCCCCGTCAGGCCATGTGCCGGACGATGCGTCGCTATCGTGGCGGGGATCGAATGGTCTGGCCATCGACGCAGAGGGTCGCCTGCTGTTGGCTCAGCAAAGCAGTCGAACGCTCGCGCGCATGTTGGCCCCCTTGAGCGACCCGGCACCCGACTACGAAGTGCTGGCAGCCGAGTATGGTGGCAAATCGATAAATAGTCCCAACGATCTCGTGGTCCATCAGTCTGGCGATATTTACTTTACTGATCCGCCATATGGCCTCGCCGGTTTCGAGCAGAGCCCCGATATCGAGCTGGACTTCTTCGGCGTCTTCCGGCTGACGACAAAGCACGATGTCAGTCCCGTCACGAAGGACCTCGAGAAACCGAACGGAATCGCGTTGTCGTCCGACCAATCGACTCTCTACGTGAGCAATTCCGAAGCTGGTAAAGAACAGATTATTGCCATCCAGCTCGATGCGGAGGGGAACCCGGGTCTGTCGCGCGTGTTTTTCGACAGGAGGGATTTGATTTCGGACGGTCCGGGCTCTACGGACGGGATGACGGTGCACCCCTCCGATTATCTCTTCGTGTCGATCCCCAATGGCCTGGGAGTCCTGTCGCCGATGGGTGAACTGCTGGGCGAGATTCCGCTGGGCCAAGTCACGAACATGGCTTTGGACGCGAACTCCTCGCACCTTTACATCACGACCCCTCATCGATTGTTGCGCATTGAAATCGACGACATCCGCTGATTTGGTCTAAGAATTGGCGTGCGGGGATCTTGCGGGGATCCGTTGTGCACCGTTATGCACGGTCAGGCAATTACTGCAACGGGCGCCCCGGTAACTGGTTGATAAATAAGAACAGAATCGATCACCGGGCGTTCTGAAAATCCGCGTCTCGGCAGTTCGATATGCTCGGCCCGTTCCGGTCCTCGGCCCTTCGGGCTCGGTCCGCCGCCGGTAAATTCTGTCTGTCTTCCGGGCATCCAGATGGGCCATCAGCGCAGCTGCATGTGCCCTCCCTGCATCTCCGGCGTGCACGTGGTGATGGCGTCTCCGGCCACGTCGAGGGTATATACTCAGTGTGCAGGTCGCGGATTTTATGGAACACGTCACTTCCATTGCGAAATCGCGTGCACTCGATCGGTTCATCGCCGTCTCGAATCGTCTGCTGGTCGTATTCGAAAAGAACGACGATACGGGCGACTGGGCCAGCAGAACAGGCAGCGGCAGGCTGGTCAGCGCGCTCATGCCTGTCCTGCGTGATCGGGGCGGGATCTGGGTCGGCTGGGCGGGCGTGCTTGACAATGAAGCCCCGCTCGTACCCTGCTTCCAGGCAATCGCAGGGCGAGATCTCGAGGACTTTCCGAAACTCGAACACTACGTCCCGGGCCCACCGCCCAAAACACAGGTCCTTCAATCCCGAAGGTCTCGATCGTCCGGGGAATCGGTATGACCCGTCACCATCTACGCCAGCTAAGGGATCTCCTGCACTTCACCGTCGTGTCCGAGGGCGGACCGCTCGGGAAGCTCGCCGGGCTGCTCTTCGACCCGGCAGACTGGACGATTCGAAACGTGATCGTTGCAGAACGTGGCAATGATCGCGAGCCGATCCGGGTTCCCGTCCGGTTTTTCCGCTCGATCGTCGACGAGCGTCGCGAGCTTTGCTTTGATGTCGCCGGCGAAGTGCTGCTCTCGCACGGCGACCAACAGATTGGCGGTCTCTCCCGCTCGGCGCCGATTGACGCCGCAAGCGTGCTTGGACGGTCGGTTGCCGGTTGCGATGACGTTGCCGGCAGCATTGATGACCTCATCGTCAATATCGATGTATGGCAGCTTCGTTACCTGGTCGTCCGGACCGACGCGGGGCGCGTGTTGACCGATGTCGAATGGTGCTCGTCGTTCGACGGCGACAGCCCATGCCTTATGCTCGACCTGCCGGCTGCGGCCGTGACGGGGGCGCCCCTGTATGAGGGGCTCGACAAGCTATGCATCGGCTACGAAGAACTTCTGTATCGTCACTACACGAGCAGAAAAAACGCCGGGGATGGCGGGGTCGCGTAGGCATTGTGGATCCGTGCCGGCCTGAACGGCTGGCGGCGATCCCAGGCGAGGAGCCGATCAGAACTCGCATTCGAGGGTCTCGCCTCCCGACAGGCTGAACGCCTGGTCACGCACCTGGACAGTAATCGGACCGGCATCGGTCTTCAGGCTCCGGAGCCGCAGGTGGTTCTGCCCCACGTCCAGCATCAGGAGATGCCGCTGGTAGCGCAGCCGCATCGACAGCTCCACGAGCCCATCCGGCAGCGCCGGGTTGAACCGCAGGACGCCGCCGCGGGTCTCGATGCCCGTGTAGCCACGCTGCATGATGTCTACGCTGCCCGCCATTGCGCCCAGGTGGATGCCTTCAGCAGTCGTGCCCTTTTGGGAGTCGTCCAGGTCCGCCATCAGCGCCTCCTGGAACAACTGCCAGGAGCGGGGCCGGTCGCTGCGCGCGAGCACCCAGGCATGAACGACCCGACTCAGGGACGAGCCGTGTGAGGTGCGTTTCAGGTAATAATCGACGTTGTCAACGATGCTCTCGGGATCGAACTCGTACCCGAGACGCGTGAACAGACCCTTCAGCTCCTCCGCCGAGAGCAGATAGAAGAGCATCAGCACGTCGGATTGCTTGGACAATTTGTACCGGTTCGGCGTATCTCCCTCGGCCTCGAGGATCCGGTCCAGACGCTGGATGTTGCCGTAGCGTTCGCGATAGCCGTCCCAGTCGAACTCTTCCAGATCCTCGTAGCCTTCGAACTGGCTCAGGATACCGTCGCGGTGAAAGACCACGCGCATGCGTCGTGAGATCCTGTCCCACTCCGCCAGTTCCTCGTCGGACAGCGCCAGCATCGCCCGGAGTTCGGCGCGGCGATGCTGCGACAGGTAAGCGAGCAGCGCCTGTGCCCGTTCCAGGACCCAGACCGTCATCACGTTGGTGTAAATGTTGTTGTCGAGGCCGGGCTCGTCCCGATCCGGATAGCCCTCGTGATATTCGTCGGGCCCCATCACGCCGCGGATCTCGTAACGGTCCTCGGCTTCATCGTAAGTCGTCAGGCTGGCGAGAAAGCGTGCGATTTCGAGGAACGTCTCGGCGCCCTGATACGCCAGAAATTCCTGGTCGTAGGTGACCTCGTGGTACTGCCAGATGTTGTAGGCGATCGCGATGTTGACGTGGCGCTGCAGGCTGCTGTGGTCGGGCAGCCAGTGACCCGACTCCGGGTTCAGATGGACCTGTTGAGTCTCCTCCCGGCCGTCGCTACCACTTTGCCACGGAAACATGGCGCCGCGGAGGCCGGCTTCCTCGGCATTGCGACGGGCCCGCTGCAGGCGCCGCGCGCGGTACATCAGCAGCGCGCGGGTGATCTCAGGGATGCGGAGATTCAACAGCGGAAAGATGAACAGCTCGTCCCAGAAGATGTGGCCGCGGTAGCCTTCGCCATGCCAGCCGCGCGCCGGGACGCCTACGTCCAGATCCTCGGTGTTCATCGAGACCGACTGCAGCAGGTGGAAGACGTGCAGCTTCACGACCAGCTGCACGTGATCGTCGTCCAGCCCGTCCGCCAGCTTCCAGTCGGTGCCGAACCGCCGCCAGAGTTGCTGCCACGCGAGCTCGTGCCCGATGAGGAGCGCGGCATAGCGCGGCACGCGATCAACCGTCTCCCGCGCGGCCAGGCCGGGCTCGCTGAGGCCACGGTCGCGCGAGGTGTAGAGGGCGACGATCTTCTCGATCCGGATGGTCTCGCCCCGTTCCACTTGAAGCTTGGTGCGGATCGCGGCGTGATCCGGCCGGGTTTCCGAGATCCATACGCTTTCCACTAACTCGTCGCCGCGGTAGATCCGGGTGCGCGCCGCCTGGGCCACCTCCAGGGCGGACTGACTGGTCCTCATCCGGAGGAACAGGCGCTCGTCCTGCGACTCGCTCGCGACGGGCACGAGATGCCGGCTCGCGAGTTTCTTGTAGCGCGCCACGTTGGCGTTGACGACGCTGCCGTCCAGCGCCGCGGCGACCTCGAGTGTGCCCGACCAGTTCTCTGCGGTGACGTCGAGCGCGATGGCCGCCAGGTGCGGCGCCCGCATATGGACGAGACGCCGTTCGGCCAGACGCGTGACCCGACCCTGCGCGTCGACGAAACTGAGATCGCGCTCGAAAACCCCGCGCTGCGTGTCGAGCCGCTGGCAGTAGTCTCTGAGCTCGGCCTGGTCGACGTGGAACCAGGACTCGCCGTCCACCCGGACCTTCAACGGCAGCCAGTTGGGCAGGTTGACCAGGTCCTCATTCTCGATGATCCGGCCCGCCATCTCGGTCTGCAGCCGGTTGTAGCCGCCGGCCAGATAGCAGCCCGGATAGTGGACGCCGTCGGCGGCACATTCGGGGGCGGCGCCGCGGGTGGCGAAATAGCCGTTGCCGAGCGTGAACAACGCCTCCCGGTAGCCCTCATCTTCCGGTATGTAGCCCTCCCGGATCAGATGCCAGCTC
>Ga0265303_10000165_pt1 | contig 33053 bp, 33 predicted proteins | sample Helome_2_FD_192494 | JGI IMG/M metagenome (GOLD analysis project Ga0265303, IMG submission 192494) | Marine sediment microbial communities from subtidal zone of North Sea - Hel_20160317 (Illumina Assembly) | ecosystem: Environmental > Aquatic > Marine > Subtidal zone > Sediment ... | reverse complement strand
CCCTTTTTTCTGACTAATTTCTGACAATTTAAGACATTCACATCAGAAAATTATGTATTTTGGGCCCTTTTTTGTCTTTCTTGTCTACTTCTGACTTAACAAATATCTACTAAAAATGTCAATATTTTACAACGTTTCGTACAGTTACGGAGTTTACTGAACACCGGACTTCCAATTATACTTATACAAATGCGCCTGATAATTCCGTTTAGTCTCCTGTCTTGCTGCTTGTATTACCTGGCTTAGATTAATTAAATTTTTTCTAATACTTATTGCGGTTAATGGAATAAGGATTACATAGGCCAATAAAAAAATTAAAGACACGATTGATATTGCCAAGATGATCCAAAGGGGTAATCCTATTGACTGTTCTAACCCTAAAAAGAAATTGGTAGTATTCTCTATTGGCATCTATAACCTCCTCCAAATAGTAATGTCGTATATCGATTTGTATCATTGCCTTCTAACAAAAATGAAACTGAAGGCGTAGCAAAATAAAACGCATGAAATCCAAAAATTTGAATTAATATCATTAGGTTAAGCCCTCATATGCAAAATGCATGCAAAATTATGGACTTTTTTAAAAATAAAAAATAATTATTAATATCAGAGAGTTATATGGATACAAGAAAGAAAAGAGGATGGGATCAATAATTAAAAAATGATTTTATGTATTTTAGTTCACAAAAATTGGGAAGTCTATGTAATATTTTTTTAGTAAATTTTCATCATACTTTTATGCTGAAGGCCCTATGATCATTACGCTTCACAGGTCCTATCCACCTCAGGTATTCTCCAACCTCAGGTTGCGTTTTTTCAGATGCATTCTTTTTCCTTAAAGGATTGATTAATTCGAGATGTCGAAACTGCAATTTTGCACTCTCTTCGCCGGCACCATATATGCAGGCATAGGCATTCAGCGGTGGCTTTTTTGTTCTATTATTAACCCCGTATCTCAGCCGGGAGAGTTTTATTGATATACGGCCCAAGACAGCTTCTGCAGTCTTAAGAGAGGTATTATGCATCAAAATGGCATAATTATTTTCGGATTTTAAGATAGCGTCTTTATCACTCCTAAAATTATTCTCTACTATATCGTCGATTTTATCCCATTCACTTCTCAATCCAGAAAAATATATCTTAACGGCAGCAAAGGGGGTTTGGTGGCTCTGGAATTTATTATACGCGTCTTTTGATCTATTTAAAAATTTTTCAGTGTCATTAGAAAATTTCATTTGGACCGCTTTTCAAAAAATAAGTTCCGAAATACGGAAAGGTGGTATCGGCGGTTGTAGAAAAAAACGTTTGACTAACGCAACGTTTTTTTGACAACTGCTATAAATTAAAGTCTGCCAGATCTTTTAATCCTAACACAGAGCAAAAACGATACCAATTCACAAAAAGGAAAAGAGTTAAATAATTTTTAATTCAATATACCGTAAAGATTGTATAATTTGATGTCTAGTCCGTAAAGTTTAGATGGAGAAGTATTTAATTAAATTCCGATATGTGTACCTGTTTTCACAATTTTGGCTAATTTTTTCCCCAATCTTAGATTATTTCGGTGGCAGCAGTTAATTGATAAGTATCTATAATTTAATGTAATATATCCGAAATATTCACTTGGCATATTTACTGCAGATGATAAGAACTGCAAAGCAGGTTGGAAAAGAGTTCCAGAGTTATTTGCAATCAGCATTTAGCGAACAAGGAATATTTTGTCACACAATCCCAACACAACTTTAAAGAACCATGCGATAGCCATCGGCTTCCAAGGGTTAGCAAAAACATCAGGAGATTGGTGTGGAAAATGTCCGGCTTCTGGATTGTTCGTGAAACGACAATTTGGATTTCTAATCTAAAAACTCTGGAACTTCTTTTTCCTATACTTTTATTTTTGATAATGATGCTTAAATTTTAGTATGATTGTAAAGGCCAAGCATGGCATCCTCCGCTATGATAAAAATAGGTGCTAATACCATTAAATCTTCAAAGCAAGAATTGAAGTTTCTCAAAGCGATTCTTGATAAGCTTGAGTATCCTTACATACTTGATGGCATCAGTTTTCACAATTCCCTGATAGATCTCAATCGAATGAAAGCAATTCACAATACTAACGTGTGGAAGGTCGAGGCGGACGGCAGCGTAAGTTTAAAAAATCGATTTGGCCATAGCGGGCGCTTTGATTATCGGTATCTTCGTGTGCCGAATTTAATTGAATTTCAATTCGTTGATTTCAATATTCTGGCCGATGAAGAATATGATTTTTTAGGATATATAATATACGAGGCTGAAACCATTCCGGCGGTATCAGAACAAATCATTTGAGCAACAATCAGGGAGAAATATTATTATGTGGCTAACTTTCTCCGATAGGCTTCGATTTGATTCTTTTTTTCAAAAGGAGGTTAGGAAATGAAAAAAATTGTCTTTTTACTTATCATTGCTGTTTTTTTAGCAGGTTGTACCGCTGAATGGTACAAACACGATACCATTTATAAGACGAATGATCACATGACTTTTAGCTGGTGGGGTTACAAGACTCCAACTCAAGAAGATTTGAAAGCATCTGAATCCGAAGGATGGTGGGGTACTGAAATTCCCTACATCCCTGCAGAGTAAATATTAAGTTTCAGAAAACAGTGTAGTAAACTGGAATAGGTGAACCCCAAAGCGGGATAAAATTTTGGAATAAATTGATAGACTATCAGAGATTATCGGATGAAATGGGCCTTTAGATAAAGGCCCATTTTTTCTTGGAAGAGAAGGTAGAGTTAAGTATTCCATTGAAAATCTATCCAATTTTTAAGGCCCGCACGTCGCTGGCAATCTTTGCAATATCAGCAAATTCACTCCCCAGATCATCGAAAGCAAAAAAGTTCTGATACTGGCGACCCCATAGCCTGTTTTCATTACCGAAAATATCCAAGCTAAGGGTTTAGCTTGAGTTCCTGTCCTGGGTATATTGTGGCATTCGGCTCGAGATTGTTATAGTCCCGTAGCTGTTCGATGGTTAATCCATAATACCGACTGATTCGGGATAGGGATTCACCTGCCAGAACTTTGTGTAGCTTCGGTTTTACATCTTTTTGCTCCTTTTGCAAGGGTGGCGGGGTATTTACAGACGGTGTTTTTTGTGTAGCAATCGTTCTTTTGTCTCGCTCCATTTCTTGGATAGCTTGATCTAATTTTGAGGCGATATAGGTTTTGAGTGAGGTGAAGTCGGTTTCGAGTCGGTCCAGTCTTTTCGCTATGGCCAATACCTGTTTTTTATCTGCTAAATCTCGGCTCTGGGAAAAGACAACGACGAAAAGGATAACGAAAATAAAAAACACCACTGCAGCGACTATTGCTAACTTCGAAAACACTTTGCGGTATACTTCATTGGCAATTTTATTGGTATCATTTTCGTAACGATCGATTTTATCTTCTGCATTATAGCTGTCATGTTCATGATAGCTGTCATGCCAAACCAAATCTTTATCAGTCATATCATCTGGATTACTCATATTGTGGCCACCTTCGACTTTTTTACTTCGACAGCGAGCTTAAGTCCCATAGTTTCTAAAAGAACAGAAAGGCTGCCCAGTTGTGGATTGCCTTTCCCAGAGAGTATTCGAAAACATTTTCCCGATTGAGTCCGGATTTATGTGCTAAATCTAAAATTCCCTTCGCATCAGCCACGTCACGCAACGCCAACATGAATACCTCTCGGGACCCATCTTCCAATGCTGCATTGAGACAAACGGCAGCCTCTCCAGTATCCTTGAGGTCCGTCAGCATTCCATTTCTATAGCTTATTGAAGTCGAGTTCACCCTTCTCCTTTTTATAGTCATACCAATATTCCTTAAGCTACAATAAATCAACAAAAAAGCGCATGCCCCTTAGAAAGGGACACGATGAATCCAACGTGCATAAATGTCCTTCAAATTTCGGAGGTGGATCTTGCCACGATGGAAATCATGCTGGAAGATTCGCAGGTATGCGATTCTTGATGGTAGCATTATCCAAAAGTCAGGATAATTAGCATGCATCTAATGCTTCAGCTAATTTTTGAATACCATCCAGGTCAAAGTCCTCAGCCAATTGAGTAATCTGTTTGCTGAGCGGTATGCAGGAATCCGAGCGAACCCTAATTTCCTCTGCGATGACATTCAGTGTTGTGACATCTCCCATTTCCGCCGCAACGCGGATGCGGTTGGCAATATCCTGAGATAATTCAGCAGGGATAACTGCAATTTGTTCGTCAGATAGAATACAAACATTTTCTTCTGCGGATTCTCCAAAGCTCTGCACCGATTCCAAGGCTTGATTAAGAACAGTTTCAAGCTCCGCGAGTCTCAAATTCAGCTGCTTGGATGACGGGGCTTTTTTGTCACCTCCTTTGACAAGTTTTTCCATATTCACCGCGGCTGCCTGCAGATCCGTGGCCGAAAGATTGCCGGCCAAGCCTTTGAGATTGTGTACCAGGCTGTGGGCGCGATCAAAATCTTGTGCATCAAGCGCTTCACGGATTTCAATTCCTGACTTGTTGTAGCCCGTAGCAAAATCTAACAGCAACTTCCGGTAAAGCTTTTTGTTCCCTTGCAATCGCTTTAACCCATCGGCCAGATCAAAGCCCGGTAAAGAATCCGGAAGCTCCTTTTCAATCGAAACCACTTTGTCCTCACCGGGGGGCGCGACGGAAACAACAGGTCTCCGAGCAGGCGCCCGGTTTTCACTTGGCTGGATCCATTTCTGCAGCGTGGCAAAAAGCTGATCCGGATCAATGGGTTTGGTGACATGGCCGTTCATACCGGCCTGTAAACTTTTATCCTCATCTCCAGCCATGGCATGGGCCGTCATCGCAATAATCGGCAGGTCAAAGGTTGGAGGTTGGAGGTTGGAGGCTGATATCTCTGAACTATCCGCTGCTTCGAGCTTTGAGCTATGAGCTTTGAGCTGCCACTCGCGTATTTTGCGAGTGGCGGTGTATCCATCCATCACCGGCATCTGCACATCCATGAGCACCGCGTCATAATGGCTTTCCTTGACCGCGTTGACGGCCTCCTGGCCATTGGTGGCCAGGGCAACAATCAGACCGGCGCCCTCGAGGATTTCCCTGGCCACCTGCTGATTGATTTCATTGTCTTCCACTAACAGCACACGGGCTCCCTGAATATGTTTAAAAGCCTCGGCTTCCTGTTCATGTCTTTGCGTAACCCTTGAAGTTTCGGGCAGCGCTTCGCCAAAGGCCTGCATTATCGTGTCAAAAAGCATCGAAGGATTGACCGGTTTAAGCAAAAACCCCTCGAGTCCCACCTGCTCGGCCTGCTGCATGACCTCTTCCCGGCCGTAGGCGGTCACCAGAATGATGGGGGGAATTTTGCTCAAACCGTTATGGTCTTTAATCCGCTTGGAAGCCTCGATGCCGTCCATACCCGGCATCTTCCAATCCATGATCACCAGCTCAAATGGGTTATCTTCATTGGCAGCTTCAAGTTCTGTAATTCCCTCTTTTCCGGACGGCGCCAATGAGACCTCAAATGAAAAAGATTCCAGCATTTCCTGCAATATGCTCCGGGAAGTGGCATTGTCATCCACCACCAAAACTTTCATCCCGCGCAGTTCGGATGCCGGCTTGAAGCGTTTTTTGGCTATCTCTTTCCCCGGGCCGAAATTGGCGGTAAAACTGAAAGTACTGCCCCGGTCGGGCTGGCTTTCGACCCAGATTTTCCCGCCCATCATCTCTGCCAGCCGTTTGCTGATCGTTAACCCCAGGCCGGTGCCGCCATATTTGCGGGTCGTTGAGGAATCGGCCTGGGCAAATGGTTGAAACAGCTTGGCGGCTTGCTCGGCCGTCATCCCAATGCCGCTATCACGAACAGAAAATTTTAAGGTGACCTGCGCTTCGTCTTTTTTGACCAATTCGGTTGCGACGACAATCTCCCCTGAATCTGTAAACTTGACGGCATTGTTTGATAAATTGATCAGAATTTGCCCCAGTCGCAGGGGATCACCGACAAGGGCCCTCGGCACTGCCGGATCGGTCTTAAACAGCAGCTCCAGTCCCTTTTCCTGGGTCTTGATGCCAACCAGTGTCGAAATGTTATCCAGCGTATCCTCCAACTGGAAGTCCACTGCCTCCATGTCCATTTTGCCGGCTTCGATCTTTGAAAAATCCAGGATGTCGTTGATGATACCCAGCAGGGATTTGGCGGAGATATCCACCTTTTTGAGGTAGTCGAATTGTTTGGCGGTAAGGTCGGTTTTCATGGCCAGATGCGCCATGCCCATGATGGCATTCATCGGCGTGCGGATTTCATGGCTCATGTTGGCTAAAAATTCGCTCTTGGCTTTGGTGGCATCTTCGGCCTCGCTTCTGGCCTCATCGAGATCTTTCATCATGTTCAGCATGGCCAGGCGGGCATCATCCAGTTCATTGACACGGTTCTCAAGGGCTTCATTGGCGGCTTGCGACTCTGTATATAAGCGGGCATTCTCAAGCGCAATCCCCAGATTAGCGGCAATCGTACTCACCAGGCGCACATCCTCCCGGGTGTATCGACCGGGTTCGGGATGCTGCACACTGAGAACGCCGATCGCCTCTTTGCCGGCCAAAATGGGCACGCCCAGATACGTCTCACAGTCGCCCGTCGCAATGACCACGCCCTGGTCGGTCTGTTGCTTTAACGTCTCACACAACAGCGGTTGCGCTGATTGAAGAATCTTTGAGGTCAATCCTGGGCCCAATGTTATCGCCGGCTGCTGTCTTTGACGGTTGCCGGCCTTGTAATAGGGAAAACTGATCTCATGGGTCTGCTTGTCATACAGCGCAATATATAGCGTGTGCGCTTGCAGAAATTCTCCCAGCTTCTGGCTCGCAAGCTCAATCATCTTTTTAAAATCCAGTTCTTTGGTCAGTTCCTGCACCACATGATTGATCATTGCAAGTTCCGTAAAGGAATCTTTTAATTGTTGCGTCATGCTGTTGAAAGCAGCTGAAAAATCCCCCATAAAATCGACTTCATGGTCGAAATCACCTTTGGCAATCTGTTGGGTCGTCCAGGTCAAATGTTTTAAACTGGCCTGCAAATTCTTAAGCGATTGCAGAATTAACAATTTTCCTTTGGGAGGTTCAAAATTCAGATCACCGCTGGATAAGTTGTAAATTAGGCCTGTAACGCCGTTATATTCATTTATAAATTTGTTTATATAGCTTACCGCCTGTTTGATTTCATTGTCGGGATAATCTTCGGGCAGCTCTATGGGCGTTGCCTTTCGACCCTTAAGAATCAAATAAAATGCTTCCGTTATCTTATCGATATCTTCTTCTTTTACATTAAGCATTCGTTTATCCCTAAAGCGACTGCCCTCGATATCCAGCAGAAACTGGAATTCCTAGGTTGCATCCAGCAGCCCTCGAGCCGTTGCTCTGCTTTGTCCCAAATGTGGCCTCCGGCCTCTCCGAGCTGAAGGCTTTACAAGCCGGAAGCCATAGGGGCCTACCCTCCGGCCTGGAAGCCTCCAGGCTGCAAGCCTATGGCCGGGAGCTGGGCCAGGATTCTTTATACTTTATCTGATTGGATTCGTCAGAGGCGGCTGCCTCTCCGCTCCTGTTTTGCGTGGCAAGCAGCCATGTGTGGAATGATTTCACATTGATCATACCGCTTCAAGCCAGTTCTCAACTTTCAGGCCCTTGATTCTTGAAAAGTGGCGGATATTGGCTGTAACCACAATGTATTGATTCGCAACGGCTGAGGCTGCAATCAGTACATCTTCCAATCCAATAATCTCACCTTTTTTACACAATTCTGCGAGAATGTTCCCGGCGCTTAAAGCTTCCTTTTCAGCGATGGGAACAATATTGATCCTTGAAATAATCTCTTGAGTTACTTTTTCCCAAAAAATTTCGGTATCTTCTCTGAGAACACTTCCGAAGCGCAATTCCATAATACAGATACATGACGTAAACAAAGTGTGTGCCGGCTTTGAACCCAATTGAGATAAAACTAAAGTATAATAAATGTCAAGGAAATTATAGCATTGATTAAATTCATCAATTGTTAGGAAACGCCAATGGCGAGGCCAGACAATACATTTCTTGCGCCCTTTCAGCCACAGCATGGGATCGAATACATAAAAAAGGGCGGTCCCGATTTTACCCGGAACCACCCTATTAAATATTTATTTGGGTGGTTCAAGTTAATGCGCCTCGACTGTGAAAGGGGGTCAAACTGATCGAGGCTAACCTGAACCACCAATATGAGGAAAAAAGGATGACACGTGATAACTTTTAAGCAGTTTCAATTTCATAAGGAATTATCAAAATAATTAGTGTTCCTTCAAAATGACTTTAAATACAATACCGGAATTTTTTAAGGCGGCTTTATAAATTAGATCCTCTCGTGGAGCCCGGCGGCGATGGTAGTTTCCATGATGGCGTCGGACCTCTTTATAAATATATCTATTGCGGTGTGGCCGCCTAGATTCAAAATGTTTTTTTTCCCAGCGGCGATGGTGATTTCCATAATAATGATGATGGTCGAACTCTTCACGAGTATATCTACCACGGTAATGTCTCCAGGGTTTAAAATGCTTGTTGTTCCAGTAGGAACGATGCTTTTTTGCTTTATAATGACTGTAAGTTTTTCTATTGGGGTTATGATGCCGGCCATCCCCATCATCTGCAAATGATAGGCCGGAAATTGCAAATAACAAAGCAGCTGCGCCTATTATTATTTTCTTAATTTGTGTCTTCATGGTTTTTCTCCTTTCTCTATTTAAGATTTTAACCCATAAGACGGACAGTCCCACAAAAAAGTCTACAAAAATTTGTTTATGAAAATTGCAAGACAAGTTGGGGACAGAGGAGTTTGAATGTCATACCATTCAACCTCCTTGTAGACCAAATTTAATGTCTACACGTCTATTAGGGTAAAACGCAAAGAAAGGAGAAATTTGAAATGAAGAAACTAATGATTATAACCATACTAACGATGGCCGCCGTTTCCGACGCTATAAAAATTCGAATTGGCATTGGGATCAATAGAGATGGACGGCCTAGTGTGAGGTGCCTGAGGGATGCTTAAACATTATCCTTTTTACCAAGTTAGTATAGACAAGTCAATACATTCGCGGTATTATGGTAACCGGATTGCTGGTGAAGGATCGCGACGGGAGACCAAGTTTGACATTCTAAAATGGCTTCAACAGATGATACTAACACGACCCCGGGCACTTCTACACAACTGGTCTTGCTGGTCAATCAAGCTAAAGATGGAAAACGTTCCGCTTTCTCCCAGCTTGTTGATCAATTTCAGGCTGATGTGTTTAGAATGGTTTTTTATCGAATTCGGTCCCGCACGGACGCCGAAGATATTGCCCAAGATGTTTTCCTAAAGGCGTATCAAAAAATTTCAAGTCTTAAAGATGCTTCGCGATTCCGCGGGTGGCTTTTCAGCATTACCTTGAATCGCATTCGCGATTTTCAACGCAAGAAGCGCTTTCGGTCCTTATTTAAAGTTGAAGACGAAAACCTTGAATACCAGCCACCGGATGAAACCGGGACCGATCAGCCAGAAGCTTTGGATCGTGTTTTAAGAGAGGATTTCTGGCGACAGATTCGATTGATATTGGATAAGCTGTCAAAAATGGAACGCGAGGTGTTTTTACTGCGATTTTTTGATCATCTCAACATAAATGAGATTGCAGGGGCCTTGAAAAAAAATGAAAGTACAATCAAAACCCACTTATACCGCGCCCTTGCGAAGTTTAAAAAGGAACCTGGGATACGCCAATTGCTAAAAGAGGTAATCCGGTGAATTTAGATAACGAACAACATTTAGATGAACAACAGCTGATCCGGGCGGTTGTCGACGAGAACGACCTACCCTGGTCCATGCAGACGCATCTGGTTTCATGTCATCAATGCCGTTCCAGCAAAGAAAGCTTTGAACAAGAATTGGCGCATTTGGGACAACTAGCCGAGCGTTATGTACCGAAGCCGCAAAAAAGAATAGCATTACCGGTGCATGAAGTCGGGAGCACCCGCTGGACATTTTTGAACTGGCGCCATGCCATCGGAGCTGCCGCCACCGTCGCCGCCGTTCTCTTGGTCTTTTGGGGAACAACCACTCTACGAAATCTAACTGAGTTCGGAACCGCTGGCGCCCCTTCCGAACTAATGGAAGCCAAACGGCTTATGACGGAAGTACGCATGCTGGTCGACAATGCGCTGCCGCCGTTTTATTTGGAAATATCTGCTGAATATAAGCCTGATTACGATAAGGAATTTTATCAATTTTTAATTCCTCAGATTGAGAACGAAACCTTAAGCTCTGACCGAAGGAAGAGAGGAGCGTCATCATGCTAAGAAGTGCATTCAGTTTCATACTGCTGGCCATTTTTGTGATGTCCCCTGTAATGGCAATAGGACAGGATGTCCCTGCGGGAAAGTGGTGGTATAATCCCAAGATTCAAAAAAATCTAAAATTGAGCAAAAATGAAATTAAACGCCTGGATAAACTTTTTGCCAACAGCCGCCGCAAGCTTATAAAACATAAATCTGCTGTTGAGCGCGAACAATTTGAACTTGATCAACTATTAAGCGGCCAAGACGTAAACAATACCGCCGTAAAAAAGCAATTTCAAAATCTTGAAAAAGACCGTCAAAATCTTGCCAACGAACGCTTGGAATTTGTAATCGGTGTTCGAAACATTCTGGGCCCCGAGCGTTTTCAGCAACTAAAATCAAACTACAAAAAGTGGCAATAATGATCAACGCTGCCAGGACTCCTCGGGCTTGACCGAAAATTGGGTAATCGCTTGTAATCAATCAATAATTTCTCATGCCATATATTTTTTACTTTAATATTGGAAATTCAGCTTGTGGTCGACAATTTTATGGATCCGGAGAAAATTCTCATTTCAAGCGATATCCTGGCAAGGATCGAGGCCATCTGCAAACGGCATTTCTCCAATGAAAACGATCAAAACGAAAGCTATGTCTTCATAATCGACAGCCTGAGGGCCGATAATTTTAAGCGCCTGCGGGCCTACAAAGGCAAAAGCAAGCTAACCACCTACCTGTATTCCCTGATCAACTCCCTTATTATCGATTTCAGACGCAAAAAATACGGCCGCAGGCGTATACCAGCTGGGGTGGTAAAACTCGGCAAGTGGGCCGAAGCTGTCTATCGCCTGGTTTGCTGGCAAAGATTTTCCTTTGATGATGCCTATGATTTTTTGCAGATCGAGGGCTTGTTCGAAGGACCTTATGAACAGTACAAAGAAGAGATTGCTCCGATTCGCAAAGCTCCCTGTCGAGAAAATCCCGCCTTTCAATCTCTAGATGAGGTTGGTTCCAGGTCCCTGCAGAACACGAATAGCCCCAGTTCTAATCCGCTGGAGTTCTTGATTGGTAAGCTTGACCAAATAAGACGAATCAAAGCGCTCAAGATTATTCGGGAGACAACCGCAGAGCTGTCGCAAGAAGATCAGCTATTGGTAAGACTTGTATACGGCTCAGAACAGTCCGTTAAGACGGCAGCAAATATTATTGGTTTTTCAGCATCATCTGCCAGGCGCCGACTAAAAAGTCTTTTGAACCGATATCGAGAGCGATTGCTCTCAGAGGGCATTCGCGAACCGTAACATGTCCGTCTAACCAGGTAGAGGCAAATATGGGCAAATGGTTGAATAAAACATTAAAGCCGACCGATTCAGTGGAATCCAAAACCCATGCTGACCTGGAGGATCTGGCGCGGCTGGTTGAAGGAACGCTTGATAACGCTGAACGAAATCGCTTACTTCGTCATCTTAACCGTTGTGGGAAATGTTACGAAATCCTACAGGAAACTCTCAAGGATGTATCTAACGAGACTTCCGGTAAACCCGCCCCCACTGCCTGGTGGAAACGGAAATCCGTTTATGCCATGGCAGCCTCAATTTTATTTATCGTCATCATTGGCGGTCAGTTCGTATATAAATTTCGGACCCAGCAATTCCCGGTCCTTTCGGCCAATCTCGCGATAGATCAGGAGCTGAAAGATATCCTGATGGAAGACAACGCCCTGCAGTGGAAAAATGTCGAACGTATTGAGCGGCTGATTTCAGCATTACATAAAAAGGGACTTCAACTAAAGCAGTTTAATCTTGTTGTCCTTTCAAAGCCCTACTATCAGACGAAAAGTTTGTTTGGCCCTGAGGAAATTTTGCATATCCGCATTGAAAATAATGTGGCTTATTTAGAAGTAAAAGAAATTCAGTAGCAGGTTGAAAACTCTTTTGTCTAACTAAATTCTAATCACATATGTTTTCCAACGAATTCTCCAACAGCTGCGGGCAATCGTCTGAATTTTCCTATCTCTCCGCTCTCAGCCGCTATTTAACAGTCCCTGAACGGTCACAAACTCCAAGAATCTCTGCATCGCTTTCGGAAAAGAAATTGCGGAAAAATTGACCCGCCACCGTGATCCGTCCGTCTATTAGGTGTGTAGAACCTTTTTTCAATGTCCAATTGGGTATAAACTTAATAGGAGGTAAGGCATGCAGGTATCCAAACTTATCGAATGTCTACGGATTTCACGATTACGGCTTTTATTTTGCAGGCTTATGGTCCTGTCGGTAATCCTTCTCGTCGGCATGCAAAGTCCGGTGTCAGCAAAAACATCCCCCACCCTGCGGTTGTTTCCAACCACTGTCGTAGAAAGCATCAAGCATACCAGCGAAACCGCCAAAGCTATGGAGGCAGATCTTCAGAGTGTGATTGAACGACTGAATCAGCAGGAAGAATTATATACCGCCAGCAAATGCGAGGGAGCTGAAGCAGAGCAGGGCTGCAGTGAAATCACCGGTCAATTGAGCCAAACTTATCTGGAGATGTTAAATTTGATGGAATCGCGCTTGCCGGTCATGGAGGATTCGGTTCGAGCCACCAATACCAGCCTGGAACGACGAATTCGCAAGGAATTGGGACGCAAGACCACACCGCGGGGTTTGCAAAAGCTGCTTGAAAAAACACCCCTAAAATCTTCTGAACAGGCTCCCTACAGGCGTCGCTCGGGCAAATTAAGTGAAAAGTTCAGGCAATACTACAGGCTGGTAGCAACGGCGCCCAGAACGGGATCGGGAGGGTCCCTTGCCGCCGTGGCGGCAGAGATATACCTGGATACACAGGAGGTGCAGGATCTCATAGCCCTGACACGTGATGAAATCAGTCGTGCCAAACTCATGATAGATCTGGATCAGATATACGGCATCATCACCCCTGAAATGTTTGAGATGGTAGGCCGGGTTAAGACAATAATATTTGGAGAAACCGGCGAAGAGGAGGGTATTCCGGGTCCCCCCCAGGGAAATATAAAAGCCGAATATCAAAGTCCCCTCGATATGTAACCGTCGATCTATCAGAATTCAAATGGAGGTGAATCACCATGATAAAACTAAGCAAAAAAATCAACTCGAACAGAAAAGAACTCTTTTTTATCGCGGTCCTGGCTCTACTGATGTTTTCATGCGGGAATAAGCAATACCTTAAGCCCGCCTGCACATTGCCATCAGGGGTGAATCTTGAAGAGGCGTTGGCTCATTCTCGAGAGGACCTTGGCCGATTAGAATGCGAGCCGATGTTTGACAGCTACTATGAGCGACTTATCGACGTTGCCAAACGTGATCCCGATATCGAGAACAGGCGCCGGTTCAGCGACTTTCTGATGTGGGCCAACGATGAGGGAATTATCGATAAAATTCAAGCCCGCAACTATTACAACCGCTATTTCAACACCACCTTCATGTCGCTGCAGGACGATTTTAACGTTTGTTCCTCCTGCCCCGAAGATGCAAAAAGAGACCTTGAAGTAGAGTTACAAAATGAGCTCGGCCAGAAAGAGGACGGTCTGTTAAGAGCCTGCCAGGATAAGCAGGCCTATTACGCTGCTGCTGATCAATATAATTCGATTCTCCTTTTACTGGACGCCACCTGCACGGCATGCCGTAATAAATGACACGGGGAAGCTTCCTATGAAAACAACATCTTACTCTGCAACCGGTTTTTCGGCCGGATTTTTTACCGGAGCCCTGGGAGTTTTCATCATCGGAACGACCCTGCTGTACATGCTGAATATGTCGGAGGTTGTCGCCATATCCGTTTTAGAAGTACCCAGTATTCAGCGCGTGCTTTCGTGGACCTATGAAAATCTGCGGTTGTCGGTAATCCCATTCTGCTTAACTTTTTTACTTTATACCGGCTCCCTCTTACGCTTAAAGCGGTTTCTTAGAAATCCAAGTATCTCAGTGGAAAAAATAGCCCAAATTGATCACATGGTAGATATTTGGATTAATCTGTTCTTCGGCATTGGTGTAATCTGGACCGCTATTGGTATGCGGGGGGCTTTGCTGGAGGGGCTCGGAGATTTGAATGCCCAGTCCGCTGCGAAACTAGGTGCTTTCTCTATCCTACAGCGACTTGTTGATGGCGGTATTTTACTGGCGTTGTCCACCACTATTTTTGGAGCGGTGGGTGGCTACCTGTTGCGACTCGTAAAATCACTGGCAGTCGGTACCCAGGTGAAAGCCTTCTATAATCGGCTGGCAGAACAACAAACCGATTGCGTGAACTCAACCCTGCAATCCATCGATGCGCGTCTTAGCCAGTTGGTATCTGGTACAATCGAGCGACCACCGGACGGATCTTAAGAATTTATCGTCCACTGTGGAGAAGTAAATGAATCCATTTATATCATCGCCAAAATCTTTCTTCCACGGCAGCACGGCCCTGTCAAATGACGTTGAAATGCTGCAAACCGATGTCATGAGGTTTTTTGCAATACTGTGTTTGTGCCTGATGGCTATTTTTGCGCTGGTTAAAGCCTTGCCCATGTCTCCGCCAGCTGATCAGCCCACCATTGTTGAACCCCTTAACTTGCAGGCAAAGGCGGCATCACTGCAAAAAAAAATTACGGCCTTAAAAAAAAAACTGACTGCGACTCAGTCTCAGTTAGCCGCAGCAACCGCAGCCGTTGAAAGGTCTGCAGCTTTGGCTGCCGGTGCTGCCGCAATCGAGCAGAAAACCATGTCTCGCCTGTCAAAGGCACGCAAGGAACTGGCAATAGCTTCGCAATCCCTTAAAGAAGCACGGAGCCAAATCAAAGAGCGGGAAACGATGCTGGCCAAAATCGTAAATGATATAAATGAGAAGCGACAAATCCGATCAAAGTTGAAAACTCAAATTGAAAATGAAACCCAAAATTTAGAAAAAATTCAGGCAACACTGGACAAGGTCACGGAAAAACTAAACCAACCTGTAAAACAAAACCAACAGGTCTCAAGTAAAACTCCTCCAGCGCCAACCCCAACGCAACCTACCAGGAAGGGATTCACGCTCCGGTTTGCCTCGGATTCGGCCCTGGAAACACTGATTTCCCAAAAGAAAGTACATTTTTTTGCCCTTGCTGGCCAAAAAGCCTGGCAATTAAAACTTGCCAAGGGGCGGCCCGTTTACATTGCGGTCAAAACTCCCTCAAAAATCTATGAGATGGAAAAGACCACTGTCCCCGCAAGCTATGCCGCAGTTTTTAGCAGGCAGGTAGCTGCTTTTGGTCGAAGTACGGTGACCTGGGGTGTAACGATACCGGACCAAACGGCTGCCTCCATCAACCGGCTCATCAAGGAAAGTGAAGGAGGCGATTTGGTTATCATGCCGGACGGTGAGGTGATATTAAATTGAATATGACAGGCAGAATAAGAGCGGCCTTGCTCCCGTTAGCTGTATTTTTTCTGTTTCTGGCTTTCTCAGCCTGCGCTGGAAATCAAGTTAGACGCGGTGTTGATCCCAAAATAGACGAACATTCCCTCGATAACTGGCTGGAAGATACCCTTATTCCATACTTGGTGCAGCAATTCGGTCAGCACCCGCGGTTTAAGGGGCAGCCTATTCTCCTGGTACGCATGCAGGGCGAAAATGTCCAACCCCGCATTGATGAATTGACGGACCACATCCGTGAAAAGATTGTCGATGCACTTGTCAGAGAGCCCGGCCTTGATCTTTATTGGCGACCGGCAACCCCGCCCCATAAACATCATCGGAGCCTGGCGGACATCTCGTGCGGCGATTACCTCAAAATTCATTATTATATTGGAATCGACTGCCGACTGACAAATGTCGAGCAGAATCTTTTGGTAAAGGTGCGGGCATTGAATCTATCCGAAGATAAATGGGTATCCGGATTTGGACGATCCTGGAGGGGCAAGCCGACTCCGCAACAATTGGCAGCCTTAAAGCGTGAGCATCCGGATGAGTACCTGCGCGGTTTGCGTCCGCTTCCGTTTTCCAACCGCCAACCGGATTTGCTGGCTGTCTATCTGGCTCACAATCTGAGTTGTCTTTTACGGCAGGGGGAAGCCGATGATCTGGTGGTGTATGTGGAAGACACTTCCGCCGATACTCCGAACTTTTTTCAAACCACTCTGAAGCTTGTGGGGAATTATCTGGCGCGCTTCAGGGAAGTGGAAGTAACCGACGATCCGGACCAGGCAAATGTTACCGTGATTGCCGCCATTCATTCGATCCATAAAAATATGTACCAAATCTGGGTATCGGCCAGAGACCGCCAAGGAAAAAAATATCTGCCGGGTGCGGAAACCGAAGCCTACGTATTGATCGAACCTCATAAAGAACGTTTGATAGCGGATATCCATAAAGAGAGGTCGCATGAATCCGCACCAATAGTAAAACAGGAAGAGCGACCGTTTGCATTAATTTCATCATTCGATTTGATTACTCCCGATAGCCAGGAGGTTTGTGCGACCGATACCCCTTGGCGGGCCGGGTCACATCGCATAAACACCCATGAACATCTTCCCACCGGGGGTTGTTTAGCAGTTGAAATGCGCCTTTCTTCTCCGGCATACATTTTTCTGGTTGGTCAGGATGCCACGGGGGATTTAACGCGCATGTTCCCATCCGATTGCCCGGACTTTCAAACGATTGATGCGTTTATCCAGCCAGGAAAAATGTTTCAGTTCCCACCGCTTTTTGACCCTGGAGCGCGAGTCCTTGAACTTGAGGGGACGCCGGGAGTGGAAAGGGTTTACGCGATTGCCATCACTGCACCGGATCTGGCCAACCGGTTCGGTTACCAGCTCGACGAACTTCAGGGATTGTGTCAACCCGGCAGAAGCTTTCCGGAAAGGCTTTCAGTCGAAGGTAGCTGGCAATCTCATGAACGTATCACTCGATGGCAACGCTACTTAATTCAGCTCGCAACCCGATATCCTGAAAAGGTGCAGTGGAGGGAATTTAGCTTCTGGCATGATCGACCATTGTAGAAAATGACCAAGAGAGGATATTTCGACTATGAACCCTATCAGGAAGTTTACAAAATTAATCATTTGCCTTTTCTTGCTGGGCTATGGACAACCCGCATTCAGCACTGTCGATAGCAATAGTCTAGATATTGAAGCTCTTTGGCAGCATTACCTGGCGACTGATGCCCGCAAAATCCCAGCAACTCAATTCCCATATGAGCACTGTTTTAAATCAGCAGCCCAAAAGCACGACCTTCCCTTGTCGCTTCTGCTCGCTGTTGCGCGCGGGGAATCCAACTTTAAGCCGAATGCAAAATCAGATCGTAACTGCCATGGACTGATGCAAATCCGATGGCCTGAAACAGCCAAACATCTTGGGATTTATCGCCTGTCTGCTCTGTATAATCCATGCACCAACGTCAACGCTGGAGCTAAGTATCTCAAAGAACTGATGGATCGCTACGACAATAATCTGCATCTGGCTTTGGCGGCTTACAACTATGGACCGAATCGTATAGACAAAACTCCAATTTCCAGTCAAATTCCCGAGGGCGCTAAATGGTACAGTGGCTATATTTTCCATCATTTGGAAAAACTCATGCAAGGTGCAACCGTCCCAGGAAAATCCTCCTTAGCCAACCAACAGTCATCCCATATTCCGCAAAATCATATCCCAATCATAACCTTTACCCGACCCTACCGAGCTGCCGGGCTCTACGATCACCTTCGAAAACGGGCTCCGGGTTTGAATATAGAATGGTACCGCACGGGCTTAGGCCGTTATCAAGTTGTGATGCTCTACTCAGACAAACAGGCGCTCGAAAACGGTAAAACAAAATTGAGAAGTTTGGGAATAAAAGTTAAATGATTTGTAAACCTTTTTCGATTTGTATTCGTCATATAATGCAAGAGCGGGACGAAAAATTCCGGCCTATCGGACCGGGCTTTAGTTTCAGCCCGGCAAGGTGGCGTTTGCCGTTAGTTAACCAACGGAATAATGGAGTGCTGGAAAAATGGCCTATTGGGTATTTAAAGCAAATCTTATCCTTGAAAATTTATTTTCAATTAAATGTATTGGCAGGGTTATAATGGCCGACAACAAAAAACAGATAGGAGGATTACTTTCGTTTTTACTGTGGCTGCTGCTGATGTACTTAGCCATGGTCTCCAGCGCTCGGGGAGAGGACCGGGCGCTGTTGATCGGTGTCGGCCGCTATGCCCAATTTGACGAAAAACTCAACGGCGTTAGCCTGGATATCCAGATGATGACGGAATTTGCCCGGTTATTGGGATTTAAAAGCCAGGCCATCGAAGTTTTGGAGCATGAGTCCGCCTCGACTGAGAATGTCTATTCAGCTGTTGAGAATTGGCTGATCAAAGGTGTCGGTCCTGAGGATCGTGTCTTTTTCTATTTCAGTGGGCATGGCTCCCAGATCCCCGATGAAAACGGTGATGAAAAAGATCAGTTCGATGAGGTATTGCTGCTATATGATGCTGCCCTCAAGGAGGGGAGCAGGCACCAGACTCTGACTGGCGTGTTAGTTGATGACGACTTAAACTCGATGTTGGCGAGGATGCAAAGCCGCAACATTTTAGTTGTTTTAGATGCCTGCCATAGCGGTAGCGCCACGAGAAGCCTTCGGCTAAATCCCCGTTCCATTTCCGTAAACGAGGCCCAAGTGAAATTCTTTTCCTATTCACCTTATATCGGGGCAGCCGGTGGTCAAGGCAGTTTCGATGTGTTGGAACCTGAGACCTCATTAGAATTTAGCGATCATTACGTTGCAATTACTGCCTGCCGCGATGATGAGAAAACAATTGCCACGGCCCAGGGCAGTATTTTCACCCTGGGTCTGCGGCAGGTTGTCAGGTCCGCTGCGATGGCCGGGATCAATATTACTCCCGAAGACTTGCAGCGCCAGACGACAAAATTTATACGAGAAGAGATTCAATCCGACGCAATCGCTTTTCATCCGCAGATAGCGGGAAGTAAAAACCTCCAGCAGCGCCCCCTGGAATTGGTTCCCCTCGCGGCAGGCAGCGGTTTTGTCCGCCAAGAAATGGAAACGCTGGTGTATAAAAGCAATGACACGGTATGGATAAAATTGAATAAAACCTGTTTTGAAATCGGAGATGCGCTGAAAATATCCGTTTTGATTCCTGAAGCGGGATATTTGAACATCATAAGCATCAATACAAATGATCAGGCGACTGTTTTATTTCCAAACCAATATCATATCAGCAATGCCGTGAACCGGGGCAAGCTGACCATCCCTGCGGGTCACATGAACTTTGAGATGATAACCGATGGAACAACTGGATTTGATCAAATTACAGCATTTTTAACCAAATCGCCAATAAACAGTTATGAACACGGCTTCAAGACCACAAAGGATGTCTTGGCGACTCTGTCGCCGAATTCAACGCGAGCATTGATCTTACGTCAGAAGCAGGGATGGCTGGCAGCCGGTAAAATAACGGCCAATATACGAGATGAGGGACAATGCAGGTGAGCTTAAATCGGTAAATCACCATATCTCACATAGACAGAATCCCACAATTTGGGCCTTTTGGGGGAGGGTTTCCGTGAAACGCTTGGTTTTTCCCGGAGTTTTAATTATTTTAGCCATTTGGTGCGGCCGTTCGCCGGCAATGGATTGCCGCCGCGGTGCAGACTACTATTATCGAGCAAAGTCGGCTGCCAATCGACAGCAGAGCATTAAATGGTTACAACGTTCGACAGCCGCATGTCCGAACTTCAATGCCTGGTACATGCTGGGTCTGTTATTTAGGGAGCAAGGTCAACTAAATCAGGCAGTCAATGCCTTCACTCAGGCCAGAGCAGTGGCCGGATCGATACAGGCCGAAGCACTGGCCCTCGGACGCAAAGGTGAGATACTGTCACAAACCGGTCCCCTGCCCCAGGCCCTGCGTGAATTAGAACTGGCAAAACAATTTCATCCCCCACCCGCCCCGGTTTGGCTAGATATCGTACTCCGGGATGCACGAATTCAATCTTTTCGGAATATAATGGCAGCAGCAGATATTGCGTCATTTTTAGACGCAGGTCTTTATACCAGCAAAAACGGTAGATTTACGGTTCGCCCGACAGTGAATCTGCCCGTACATTTTGACTTTGACCGAGCGGATTTGAATTCTACCGGGGGCCGTCAGGTTTTTGAATTGGGACGGGCGTTATCACGAGCAAAAATGGGCCAATCTACTTTTCTACTTGTCGGCCATACCGATAAACGAGGTAGCAAAACGTATAATCAGATCCTCTCGGAAAAGCGCGCCAACACAGTAAAGATAGAATTGGAACGACAGTTTCCATCCCTGATCGGGCAACTGAATGCTACAGGACGTGGAGAAACGCAATTACTTTATGAGGGGGACGATGAAACGGATCATATGTTGAATCGGAGGGTGAAGGTCACCCTGATACCCTGATCGAATTAAAAATGCATTATCGTTAAAGAATTTTATATTAGAAGCAAATTTCGAACTCGAATGTATTCAGAGCCGGCTTTTCAAGATTTGACAAATTCCACAATGGAGATGCGATGACAATTGGCATTCAGAAAAAAGCAGCTATAGCAGTAATTACCCTTTTAATTGGCGGTTTAGGTGCCTCGGACGCAAACGCTGAAAATCATGCCCTTCTGATCGGTATCGGCAAGTATAAAACCAGAACCCTGGAAGGGCCGCCCCACGATGTGGCAGCGCTCAGGGGCGTGCTTGGGGCGAAGTATGATTTCAAGCGCGAAAACATTCGCACGCTGATCAATCAGGAAGCGGTCAAGTCTAGAATTCTTAATGAAATTGAGCAGCTGGCGCACACAACCCAACCAGGGGATCGAATCTTCATATACTTTAGTGGTCATGGAACCAGTCGTCGCGATGATCTGATGGCACTGCCTCTGCCCCACGGATCCGGAGCGTTAGTACCAGCTGATTTTAGTGGAGATCCTAACCAATCCATTGAAGATTTGATGTCGCAACTTATTGTCGGCAGGCGCGATCTTCGTCCCATGCTTGAACGGCTCGATCGGGATCGGCAGGTCCTCATGGTGTTTGACACCTGTTTTTCGGGCAACACCGTTCGAACAATTGGTGCGCTCAAACATACAAATTTTAGCCGTTATATTAGCCTCGAGTCAAGAAGCGTCTTTAACGAGGAGCAATCTATTGGTAGTTTTGAAGAAAATTTAGTACATGACGAACCGTATCCGTATCAGAATATCTTTTATATTTCGGCATCATCGGAAAATGAGATTGCTAAAGACATTCAACAAGACCTGCTCTATCTATATCCGACCATAGATGGGAAACCCCATGGTGCCCTCACGGATTCTCTTTTAAGAGTACTGGCCGGCCAGGTGCAGATTGACACCAATAATGACGGTCAATTGAGCCAGATGGAACTGTATACTGCCTTGAGATCATTAGTTCAGCAGCGGTTCAAACAAACGCCGCAGGCGCTGCCTAAGCAAGGAGGTAACGCTGATAACCTGCATGACAGAGCGTTTTTCGTGCGCTCCGGTGGTGGCCTTACTACAGAAACTAGACCGCCGAAAACATCAAAACCAAGCATGCGGATTCGGATCGAAGAGCAGTTGCCCCTTTTAAAAGCCCATATATCAAGGATTGAAGGCGTAATCATCGTAAACGATGACCCGGATCTCATCATCACCAAAGAGGGCGATGCGGTCCTCCTGGCTCTGCCAAACAAGCATCCGCTGTGCCGGTTTACGTCGGTTGATATTCACCAGGTGGTGGATCGCATCAGACGGCATCTGCGTATTCAACCATTGATCAATCTCGTCTACCCTCAACAGCAATTTAACGTTGAAATCGAACTAATCGGGTCATACCAAAAAAGCATTATCAGTGAAGATGAGACCTTCGGATTTGAAATTACCACCGAAAAGCCAGCGTATTTGCTTCTGATAGATGTTGACCCTTCCGGCGCCGTGCATGTTTTACATCCATTTGATAAGTCTGAGCTTCAGGAACTGGGCCCGGGAGAGAAACGAATTCTGACGGGCAGATTCCGCGCCCACTGGCCTTTTGGGACGGAGACCGTTAAATTATTTGCGTTTACTCAAAAACCGAGCGCACTTGAATTTTTTTTAGGCAAAGAAGATATTCATCCCGACTCAGCATTATTCAATAATCTGGAACGGTTGGTTGGGGTCCGCGGGATGACATCGACCCGGGCCTCGGTACGAACAGATGCCGCTCAGGCCGAGCTGAATCTTACCAGCTATCCGCAAGCGAATATGAGAAGATAATGACCCGCCGTGGTCAACTGCAAAGGGAATTATTAATGCTACGGTCGCTGACCATTTTGACTATCATCTGTATAATTTGGCCACCAGTTTTGCGGGCTGCTGTTTATCAACCTGACTATTCGTCGTCGTATGCTCTGGTTGTAGGAATTAATAAATATAGCCATTGGCCGAACCTGGAATATGCTGCCAAAGATGCTGCAGAGATTGCGGCTGTTCTGAAGCAAAAGGACTTCCAGGTGTTCATCCTCACCGATCATAAAGCCACCCGGCAGAACATTATGGGTCAACTGGAGACGATTCGCAAATCCGTTGATGCGAACTCCAGGGTGGTATTCTATTTTGCCGGCCACGGTCAGACTGAGGATTTGCCGGGAGGACGGGAGAGAGGATATATCGTACCTGCCGATGCCGATGCCTATGACTGGGAGGGTACCATGCTGCCAATGGATCAGTTGAATCGGACGATCAAGAATTTCAAGGCCAAACATATCCTGCTTGCTTTTGACTCCTGCTACTCGGGCTTGGGCCTGACCCGATCGATAAAACGGCATCCGACACAAGATTCCGTTTATATCAATAAAATGATGCAAACCAGAAGTATTCAAATTTTGACCGCAGGTAGCCGATCGGAGCAAGCGATAGAAGCCCAAGGCCACGGGTTGTTTACCGATCATCTGCTGGCGGCACTGAACGGAGCTGCGGATATCAACTCCGATGGACACATAACTGCAACTGAGATATACGCCACCGTGCGTCCGAGCATCACGAAACAATCCCACAGCCGCCAGACACCGCAGTTCGGTTATATCGAAGGTAACGGAGATATTATTTTCTATAATGCCCCTGCGAATAAAGATCGTACCACCATTTTGATTGACACAAGGGCGGACGGTATTGATGTGTGGGCCGGAAACTCCGAAATCGGACATCGATTAAAGGTCGGCAGGCACCGGTTACCGGCATTTGCCGGACCGACCACTATTGTCGTCAAAAAAGGCGGACGAACTCTCTATCGAGAACAGGTTAGCCTGCAGGCAAACCGCGCCTTTCCTATCCGGATTGGATCCACCGTGCCTGTTTCACGCCAACGAGAATCTTTGGCGATTCTAACCATAACCGATCGAAATGTTGAGGATTATTCGAATTCAATCGCTTATGATTTGGATAGTGACGGCTGGGAGGAGATTATTACCGCATCAGGCAGCAGCCTTTATGCGTTCAAAGCCGACGGGTCGACGTTATGGAAAAGAAAATTCAAATTTCCGATCACGGTGAATCTAATTGATGATTGGAATTCACAACCCGCCATTGGTTTGACAGGCGCAGATAATAACAAAGTTCATCTAATGCTTTTAAACAGCGACGGACGTGAGTTGTGGCATCATGTCAGAAAAATTGAACATTATCATCAAGGCAAACCTGACGGAGGTGGAAGAATAGCTAGGCTGGCTGATATTGACCTGGACGGCCGAAAGGAGATTATAGCCATCACTACTGCAGACCACGCTCTGAAACCTCGCGGTATCATTGTATATGATCATCACGCTAGGGAATTATGGCGCTATCTTATAGGACCCAAGCCACAAAACATCGTTATATGGGAGAACGTGGGAGGGCGGCCCGACATTATCATCGGCACTTACAGTTCAGCTGACGGCAATCAGGAGATACATAACGAAACCAATGATATGCAAACCTATGTCATCAGTGTCGACAGCCACGGTAAGACAAATTGGGTTAAACGGATGGGCGAATATTACAGTGGAGTTCGTGTTCTGCTCGTCAATTTAAATAACAATGGTCGTCAAAATTTATACGCCCATAAATTTACGTCATCTAAGTTTCGCGAAGATGATGGTGGAATCTACAAAATTTCTAAATCCGGAAAAATTCTCCAGCGCTTTGATACCAATAACTCCATTTTGAGTGCAGCTGTTACTTCTTCTACCTCAAACCGCGTAGAATTTTTTTATGCTGTCGACAATAAAATGAATTTATTTAAATTGGATGGCCAATTGAATCTGATACAAAAAAAATCACTGAATGCCTCATCACCTGCCCAGGAGTATAGGATAGTCGGTGTTCACGACTATGATGGTGACGGCCAAAATGACCTTTTACTGTATTCCTTTGAGCGCCTTATGAGCGACAAGAATCCACTCACAGCGGATGGTATGAAGACTAAAGTGTTCTATTCCAATTTGAAATTTCAGATCTATTCGCAGGATTTTTCCAAATTGATAAAAAGTATTTCCCTTTCAGAAGGCTGGGAGAAACAGTATGGCTTCGCCGTCACGGATCTCAATCGTCCGGAGATACCACATTATCCGTTCATGGCGTTGAGTGACAAGATTACAGTTTACAATTATTAGGCTCTAATTATTCGAAAGGAGGAGATAAAGATGAAACAACTTAGAAATGGTTTACTTATTTTAGTTACGCTTATGTTTCTAATTTCATGTGCCAGCACCTATCCAGGCCGCTATAACACCCAGCGCGGTGCAGCAATCGGAGCAGGCTTAGGTGCACTTTCAGGACAGCTTATCGGTAGAAACACAAAAAGTACCCTTATCGGGGCCGGTGTTGGAACATTGGTAGGTGCGATTGTAGGAAACGCTGTTGACCAGCACCATCAAATCGTAAGAGAGGCGGCTTTGACGAATAGACGAGTTGTCTATTATGATCATAAAAACGAGCAAGCGATTGAGGCAATTCCGGGGCCTGAAGACCAACAAACAAAGTGTCGCAAAGTGACAAAGCGCGAGTGGGATAAGGGGTATTTGGTTAGCGAAAGGGTTGAAGAGGTTTGCGAAGGAGAAAAACTTACAAGTGAATATTAAATCTGTCGCCTATGCCCAATCGAGAGAACCAAAACTACTATTTTTTGATCTTGGATTTCGCATAGGATGCGATAGTCACCAACTCGATAGCGCCACAAACCAGCATAATCACCTTATAGACCGAAGGTAATAAATTGGAATAGGCGTAAAAAATAAAAAAGACAGCCCATCCAAGCGCTGCCCGCAACAAGGGGAATGGTACTAAAGAATAAATAGCCTCCCTTCCCCTTGATTGTCTTAATTCATTGAAAGTTCTCAAACGCAATTACTTTCTTATCTCACTACGCAAGCATAATTTCACGTACCTTCTTTCTGCCTCTCGGTATTGACTCTCTGAATAAAGCTCAAAACTTTCATGTATTCTGAATTGTTTACGACATTTTTGTACCAGCAATCTGATACCAGACTTTGTATTTGAATTAGTATCCATTTAAAACCTTATTTATACTCCAAAAAGGATTACCGGAAACGAACAGATATATGAATATTTTTAAAGTATATACTTGGCGATCTTTAAACCCTGAATTTCGACGCTTGACCATTTGCTGATTCTAACCCAGCCATCTCGCCTTTCTTTCTGTGACCTTCGATCATAAGGGGCATTCCTTTTTTCAGCCCCCTGATAAAAGAAACGGTGCAGACTAAAAATCCTGCGCCTATCCTTACCGGCACGCCTTTCTGGAATAATGCGGAGAACCTGTTTCATTTTCTGGCCTCCTTTGCTGTTTAATATATTATGCAAACTGATTAAAATGATAAGCACCAAAATCTTGCATAGCAACCATCCTACTGATATTTCAATGGGGTTTGCATAATCTTCAAGGGGTAACGCTGTGAATATCCAAACGCCGTGCATGTTACAATAAGAGAGCATACAGAAAAGGGCTATACGGTATTGTCGCCCCAATCAATCATGTTCTCATACTCTGAAAGGTCTGGCAAATCGGCAAGCCTAACCTCCTCAATATTTGAATCAGATTCTACCTGAGCCTCTTCCCCAAAATCTTCAATTGATATCAAACTTGGAACTACATAATCATCCGATTCTTCAAATAGTTCATCAACGGGTAATTCGTCTTGGAGTTCAGGCCTGATACTATAAAGATCATTTAAAATTGATTGATCAATATTTGTATCTTGAACAATCGGCTCCTCAGCAAAACCCGGTCGATGAACCATGAAGATGAAATGGCATTCAGGACACCTGACCAATGATCCGGTGGGGTTCACAAGGTTGTTGTCTAATTTGCATATGAACTGACACGATACACAGGGGATTTTCATGGAGTATTCCTCCAAGTTTTCAGCTTAAAGGAAGATATGTTAACAAATAGATGATTATTTGAATCATCTTACCATAAATAACAGTTTGTTGGGGGAAAAATTGTCGGGGATGATGAAATTTCCAGTTTGCCCGTGATATTGGAGAGTGACCTGTATTGCTTACCCATTGTAATCGTCAGCAAAATCCTTATTTTTAAATAGAACATCGAGATTGGTTGGTGCACTATGAAACTACATGACTGTGACTGTGGCGGTACGCCAGAAGTCACGTACAAAATTAATGAGCATAACGACTTTGTGGTCGGTTGCAGGTTTTGTGACAACAGAACACCTATGTGTGAGAGCATTACAGAAGCGGTTTCGCTATGGAATCAAGTCTATTGCAGTGCGCTACCCCCAAATGAAATTGAAACTGTTTAATAGTTAATAGGTGCAATCCCTTTTCCATTTCTTTTCCCGGTGAGTACCCTATACCCCGGAGCATCCTGCTCCATTTACTTATCAGTCCAGAACACACCAAATTAGTATACCCGTGCGTAAACCTCACATGGGTTACCCCAGAAATCTTCGATTTCATCCTTTGCAAATAAAGACCACAGGCCACACCAACGGCCTTTTACAGTACCATGCTTATACCTGATCCCCCACCTGCACTATTCTAACTGTTCTGACTGGAGACAGTACTATTACAACTGAACGACCACCGTCTGGAAGACGGTGGGTTCGTTGATCGGCTGAAGCCGACTAAAGATTAAAGGATGATTCCTATTTTATATAGGCTCATAACCTTCGGTCATGTCGCTCACTTTAACTTATCATATTCCTGCCGAATTAAATCTTTGTCGTAGAGTCTTTCAAGCCTGCGTATAATAAAATGACCGCGAGCCATATTTTGAAAATGATCTATGAAAATCGTATTAATCAATGCCCCACCAGCTGCCCCGATCAGAGGAATAGCCTGGGCAGCAACTTTCTCGGACACAATTATTCCAAATCGAGATGCCAAAGTGGCAATGAATTTAACAAGCGCTGGTGCGCCTTCCCTCGCCAAACCCTTTTCCGCAATATATGTAGTCGCATCAGAAATTGTTCGAGCTAAAGCAGCTCTAACGATAAAATAGCCGGTTTCCGTTCCGTCATCACTTTTTGATGGACCTCCCAAGGCGAATACTTCTAAACAGGCGATTTTTGTTTCCAATAATCTAATCTGTTCGCCTTCACTCCGTGCTATATCTGCTATGGAGCGGAGCATAATGGTTGTGGTCACAGGGAGTTCGATTGTTAATGCTGGAAGGCCAAAAGATCCGCCCCCGGCTCCTGTTGCAAACACGAGAATTTTATGAGTCTTTTCCGAAGCAGCTGTTTTCGTCCTATCATTCATTGTTTGAATGGCAAAATTAAGCGCTTTTTCAAGTGATTTTTCTGTGGCCCCTTGGACAATGCCCTTCCATTTTGCAGGCAGGTGCTCGAAACCTTTCTCTATAGGGGTTCCCAATAAATTAGATATTTTGGCTGCCAAGCTCGGGTTTTCAAGTAGAGTTTTCGCATATCTGAGATCATCGAAATCATCTTTAGCTATACTCATGCTATTTCTCCTGTGCGGCTCTTCTTGATTATAAATTACCCCTGCTTTTTCCTTGTTACCCTCTTTTTCGCCGCTGGTTTTTTTGCCTTGGTCGTCTTGGTTTTAGCAGCTGCTTTCTTTTTCACTGGTGCTTTCTTTTTCGCTGGGGCCTTCTTTTTTGCTGGGGCTTTCTTCACTGTTTTGGCTTTCGTTGCCTTGGCTTGTGCCTTCTCAGCTTTTTCAACCGCCTTAGTCAGCTTTTCCACTTTTTTGCCCAGTGCCTTAAATTCTTTTTGCAATGCTTTCAGATCCTGTTTCAGTGTCATTTCAAATTCCTTTCTGGTTTAGTTCCAAATTCTATCCACCGGCGATCTTCGCTTTAAATCCCCGATTCTTTAATTCAGTGATCAAAGTGTCCCTATGATCACCCTGTATTATGATTACGCCATCTTTCACCGATCCACCCGTCCCGCAATGACGTTTTAATTGGGCGGCAAGATTTTTTAATTCATCGTCAGCAAGCTGAAAGGCAGAAACTGTGGTCACCGTTTTACCTTTACGTCCCTTAACTTCACGCTGGATCCTGATAATGCCATCATACTTTATGTTTGTTTGGGATCTTGATTTTTTCTTTTTACAAGTACATTCCGAAACGGGTTTTTGACACGATGGGCAGATTTTACCTGATTCTGTTGAATAAACTAATGGGGAATTATTCATTAATTTCATTCCTTAAGATCCCGGAACATCTAAAAGCCACCAGCCTCCTCGGCGATAGCATCATGTCCTCCCCGGTGTTGGGGTTCCTTCCTCGGCGCTCCCGTTTATCCTTGACACAAAACTTACCGAATCCGCTGATCAAAACATTCTCACCGGATGAGAGGGTTGATTTGATTATTTCGAGGATGGTTTCGACTGTTTCTGTTGATTTTTTCTTGGTGAATCCGTTTTGCTCCGCGATGGACTCGACTAAATGAACTTTGGTGAGGGTCATGGGGAGGTTCCTTTGGTTGAACTTTTTTTGTTGATAATCGAGGAGCACGAATTTGGAACCAAGTTACCGACTTTTAGTTGTTTTTGTCAAGCAAATCCCACTATTCCAATTTGTTAACTTTGCATGTCAATTTGTTGTGTAAATTTGAAGGTAGGTTCCGTACTCAATATCTGAATTTTATAACAATGGATCGATTAAAAAGAGAGTTGCATATTTCTTAACCTGAAATATGCAATTTAGATGAGGCGATATTTTTTAGAATTGCCAAACGAAATCTAAAATATAGACCGATGATGGGTGTTAGCCGAAACCCATTCTTTCGCAATTTTGTGGATTGCATATGCGATTATGCAACCAAGACTTTACAAAATCTCGTTTAAACTCACACTTAAATCAATAAATATTTGTTATCATTAGCTATCTCTTAAGTTCTGCCTTCGGCACCATGATTAAAAAGTTTCAGAGTTTTACTCTAGAGCTTTTTATGTTTAAGGCAGACCGATCCCCCGGGAAGTAACACTCCGCTGAGAGTTGATTTCTGCTCTTCCCTTGGCAAATGTGTAAGCCTGATCCCCATGTCTTTTTTAATATAAATCACCGTACAAGAAGAAATACACAAAAAAGGATGTCATCCCGGAAGTAAATCCAAATATTCAAGTTCGACATTTGTCCCAAATTTTAATGAAGGTCTATTTATATCATTATTTTAATCTTTTATAAATTTATCGGTCGTATATTGGCTGCGCCTTGCCGGTATTCAATTCGTGCCTGGCATTATTTTTGCGTAGATCAACTGTGAACCCTCTTAAATTATTTTTACCTGCCTATCAAAACATAGTTTTTAAAACCTCTAAAAAAAGGAGGTTCCATGGCATTCAAAAAAAATCTATATCGTATTGGCTGCGCTATGGGTGGCATACTTAGCTGCTTTCTAATTTTTAACATTTCCCCCTGGACGATGTTTGAGCATCCTGATCGGGTGGGCAAAGCAGTTGTCGGTAAAGGTAGTGTAACAAATCTGAAGCGCGCATATGAACGCTGGGTGGCGGAATATAGCTCTTCTTCGCCGCCGGGACCGGCGATCAGTCTGGTTTGGATGAAAGGACTTTCCGGTGATTTTACGAAGGCCAAAGGCATTGCTGAAATCAACTTGGAGAAAGGATCCGTTCGCGTCCGCATAAAGGGCATCGACGATCACAACATTTCCGAAGTCTGGTTGGTTGATAATATGGCGGGTCCAGGCCGGAGCATAATGCCCGAGCCAGGCGACAAGATGATCCATGCCGGAAGTCTGCAATTTGAGGGCGTGGACTCCTGGTTGTATCGGAAGATCGATCCAATGCAGCTGCATGACTTCGAAGTGAACTGGGTTGTTGTGGCCCGGCGTGACGGCGATCCGTTTCGCGAAGGCGTCCTATACGGATCAACATCGTTATTTCAGAGAATTTTTCATTACCCCGATCAGACATCGTTACCTTGGGAACATGGACCAGCGCAGCAAACCAGATTGGCTTCTCTTCCGCCGACCTCGGCTTATGCCCGGGGGATCACTCCCTTCCGGTCACAAAACGCGAATTTGATCAATCAGGGTAGAGAGCTGTTTTTCAACGAGACTTTCGGTGGCAACGGCCGAACCTGTGGCACATGCCATCCCGAGGAAAACAACTTTACGATCGATCCCAAATTTATCGCCACTTTGCCTGATAACGATCCGCTCTTTGTTGCCGAGTTTATTCCTGCCCTTTTTGAGAACTTCGAAAAGCCCGAATTAATGCGCAAAGTTGGATTGATCCTGGAAAACACCAATGGTTTTGATGACTTGCAGACCAACTTCACCATGCGCAGTGTCCCCCACCTTCTGGCCATGCGAACCTCGATTGACCCTCCGTTAGTGTCTGACGGAACGGATATTCCACCCAATGATCGGACCGGATGGAGCGGGGATGGTTCACCCACTGACCTGCCCCAACTAGAAGGTACTTTGAGAGATTTCGCGGTCGGTGCGGTTATGCAGCACTTTCCTCGGACTACGGCGCGTGTAGCCGGCTCGGATTTTCGGTTGCCCACCGAGGACGAACTCGATGCAATGGAAGCCTTTCAGCTTTCCCTGGGCCGCCAGGAAGAATTCGATGATTTTAATACGATTATACTAACCCATCCGATCGCTGACCGGGGCCGTCTCAACTACATAGGCATAGGACTTCCTGAAAATAGCCTTAACTGCAACGCCTGTCATTTAAACGGCGGGGCCAACACCAATCCCGACTTCGATTTTTCTTCAGCGGTTACACCGCCCGGAGGCATGGTCGATGAGGCAAACCGTTCCTTTGGACCACGCGTCGAGGAACTGATAGATCAGGCCGGCGACATCATCGCCGATCTCGATCCCGACCTTACTAACCTCTTCGACGATGGATTCGGCATCGACACCAACCTCTTCAATGTACCAGTTGTTATCGAAGCCGCTGATACAGGCCCCTTTTTCCACGCTAATCAGATTGATACGGTTGAAGCCATGGTCGCCTTTTACAGCTCGCAACGGCATCTCCGCAATGATGAGCTACTTCCGGCCATCGTGCCCTTAAACGGAGCTCAAGTCGCCAACATAGGGGCGTTTCTACGTGTTCTTAACGCCGACGAAAACGCCCGGTCCGCCATTGCCTTGCTCGACAAAGCCCTGGTAACCAGGAAAAAAGGAGACCAACGGGTCAACCTGCAGCTGGCAAGCGCTGAGATCGAAGACGCCCTGGAAGTACTCGAAGGTGGCCGGCTCCATTTTGACGATGCTGTTCCCATGTTCAAAAAAGCAGAATCATACATTAAGCAGGTCTTGTCCAGCCGCAGACGCCATTCGCGCAATTCCCGGATAAAAAAAGCGCGAAAGGAGTTAGAAGCTGTCCGCAAAACGATGATCATTCGAGAAACCGATTCAGAATAAGCAAAAGCCCCGACCTGTTAGGTATTGGGTGAATATTCGCCCAATTGTTTTGAGGTGAGGAGTCATAAAAATTTTTAAGGAAGGAGATTATGCGAACTATTCTACCTAAAATCTTACGGCAAAGCGCCAGATATATGCATTTCACATGCGATTATGCTGCCGGGGCTGTACAAAAACTCGTTTAAACTAATATTCAATTCAGTAACTTACTGAATCCATTTTTTATGATATGCTAAAATATGAGGACATCATACTCGACATGAAATTGATTTCATATATTCATCTTTAACCCCAAATTAAAAAATATTGGGTTTCAAATGGTAACCTACAATCATTTGCGATAGTTTGGATTGTGCCTTCCGTTCCCACAGTCATTGAAGACCACCATTACATAGCAGACTAGATCTACGAATCCATAATTTTAACGTTTGATGAATTCGAGCAGAAATAGCCGGAGTCTTCGAATCAAAGGGCTTTGGGAAATGTATATCTATAGTTGAATTCCCACCGGGATTGATTTGCTATGATATCGATGGATTGGTGTTACCCCAATTATTCGAATGGCAGGAAGTGTTTAGTTTTCGTCTTTTTTTAATAAATTCACGGTCTGCACAATTGGGTTTCTCTAAATTTCCAGATAAATATGCCGACTGCGGCGAGTCCTAATATGGCGCTGATAATTTTTGGAAGCATAAAAATACAATGTCAAAAAATCCATTAATCATTTTTCATTAATTTTTTCCCGCCCAATAACGGACTGGGCCAACGTCAATATGGACAAATCTGCGCTTTGGATAATACCCCACCCCGCCTTTTTTAAATTCATATGCCGTCCTTCTCAAAACGGAGGTC
>Ga0265303_10000164_pt1 | contig 33199 bp, 33 predicted proteins | sample Helome_2_FD_192494 | JGI IMG/M metagenome (GOLD analysis project Ga0265303, IMG submission 192494) | Marine sediment microbial communities from subtidal zone of North Sea - Hel_20160317 (Illumina Assembly) | ecosystem: Environmental > Aquatic > Marine > Subtidal zone > Sediment ... | reverse complement strand
TGTCACCCGGCAATACAATTTCCTGGCGGCCATCGCGCTCGATGATCATGGCGAGCATGCTGGTGATGCCCCATTCAACGGCGGAGGCTCCCCAGTCCATCAGCTCGTCCAGCGACTTGTGCCTCGCAATACTCTCGAGCGTCTTGACCGTCGGAAAATGCAGGGTGATGTCGCCAGCTCGCCCGGCGGCCAATACGTCGTGCGCTGTCATCCAGCAGGAACTCGTTAACTCACCTCCACAATGCCCTGCCTCTTGCCCTTCAGGAATCGCTGCCAGGAAAAAGCGCGTCGAGTACCGCTTCTCTTCCGACGGCGGCGTAATCCAGTGACTAAAATAGTGCAGCTGGTCGCAATGCAGTTCGAGCTTGTTGCGTATTACGAAATCAGCCCAATTGTCGCTGCCGTCGTTCAGGGCATCGCGTGCGGCATCGAGGCCCTCAACCACCCCATCGATGTTGGCCAACAACACACCAGACTCCTCGAACAACTCCCGCACCGCGGCACTGTAGTAGTCGAGACCGTCCTTTTCGACACCGAGATTGGTGTTGGCTTTGTGTGAGCTGACTCCGTTGCAGTTCTCGTGCACGGCGCCATCCTCCGGGTCGACCACTCCTCCGGGAAAAGCGTGTGCCATACCGAATGATGACCTGGCATGGCGCCGCACCATGAACACTTCAGGGTCGCCGCTCGCGGCCCGCACCAGCACAACGGTCGATGAGGGGCGCGCAAATGTGGCGTCAGTCATCGACGGCGGGCTCCGGGTCGCCGGTTTCCACGTAGGCCTTGAGACGCCCGAGCGCAGCGCCCAGAACGTAATCCACAGCCGGTGCGATTTCGTCGAGGCCGCCCTCACGGTAGCCGCCAACAGCATAGGTGAATCGAACGAGGGCACCACCTTCAGCGTCTTCGAATTCCCACGTCATGTTGCCGTCGACCCCCATCAGACCCAGCGGGCCCAGGCCGCCGGTCATCCGTAGCAGGTTCGTGGGATTGACCATGGTCACAACCAGGTGCACCACGCCGGCCTGCTCGCCCAGAGACTCGCAGAAACAACCCTGCATCTTCGCCTCGATGCTCATGCGCGACGCGTCGCCCGAGACCGTGTGATTTGGGTCCCACCACTTGCCGGTCTCGCCAACGGCAGCCACCCAGGCAGCCGCGCGCCCATCTTCAATGATGACCTCGTTCACAGAAACAAACCCGTTAGCCGCGGAGCTTGTAACCTCGGCTGTCGCGTGCGGTGCCAGGAGCACCAGCACGGCGATTAACATTGCAATTCTCATACTGGCCCCCAGAAACTGACCCTTAGCTTACCGCAAACTTGTTACCCTGCATCGATGGAAGACCTGCGCGTCGTATATGAGAGTCAAAACCGGCAGAGTTGTTCCGACCGGGCGCTCGTGCTGGCGGCTGTCCATATCCCCCATCAACTCATCGACGACGGCATCAGTTGCGCGCTCGTCGTACCCGCGGAATTCTCGGCGAGAGCCGTCGAAGAAGTGCGGCTGTATGAAGATGAGAACCCCCCGGTACGACCCAAGGTACGCAAGCGTATCGTCTACCAGGACGCCCTGCCGGGCGTTATCGGCTATGTCCTCGTTGTCTGCGCCGTCGCCTGGCTAGCCGGCTACTCCATCTTCGGTCACAACTGGTTTACGGCCGGACGCGTCGACGGCAACCTGATTCGCGATGGCGAGTGGTGGCGCACATTCACCGCGCTGACGCTACATTCGGGTGTCCGCCACTTGCTGGGAAATCTTGTATTTGGCGTGTTTTTCGGCATCTTCGCCGGACGCTTGCTCGGCTCGGGCGTTGCCTGGCTGACCGTGGTGCTGTCGGCAGCCCTGGGCAACGCGGCCAACACGCTGCTGCTCGACTCCACGCACCGGTCGATAGGTGCGTCGACAGCCGTCTTCGCTACGCTCGGACTACTGGCCGGATACGTATGGCGCGGACAGTTGATGGCACAAGACAGATGGTCCATGAGGTTCGGCCCGATCATTGGCGGTCTCGCACTACTGATGTTCACGGGAACCGGAGACGAGAACACCGATATCGGCGCACACCTGCTCGGCTTTGTGTGCGGCTTCGGCAGCGGCATGCTGTTGACGATCATCGGCAAGATGCCGGCACCGCCGCGGGTACAGATCATTTCAGGCGCAATGGCCCTGGGACTGATTGCAACTGCCTGGGTCGTCGCGCTTCAGGGCTGAAAATCCCGCGTATTCCTGTAGAATTTCCGCGGGGTTATCGACAGGCTTCAGCAGCCAAGAAATGAAAACGATTCTGCTGTTTCTATTATCGCTCGGTTTGATCGGGACGACGGTTTTATGGGTCCGCCATGGCGGCGGCTCGCCGTACCCCGATCTGTCGACTGCGCCTGCGCTTAACTCAACGTCACTCGAGCAGGTGCTCGAATACCCGGAACCCGTGGGCAATGTTGCCGTGAATCGCGATGGACGCCTGTTCTTCACGGTACACCCCGAATCGCGTCCAACAGGGAACAAGCTCCTGGAACTGGTCCGCGGTGCGGCGACACCGTTTCCTTCCGGCGGTGAACAAGCTGAGCTGTTCGATACGGTCCTGGGTCTCGCCATCGATCGTTTTAATCGTTTGTGGACCATAGACCACGGCAATCACGGCACGCGCCCTGCACGAATCGTAGCCATTGATCTGGATACCAACGTCGTCATCCGAGAACAGCAGCTGGCACCCGAGATCGCCCCGTCAGGGTCCTTCCTGCAGGACCTGCAGGTTTCTGCGGATGGACGGACGATCGTCATTGCCGATGCCAGCTTCTGGCGCAAGTCACCCGCGATCATCGTCTATGACATAGAAACCGGTGCGGCTCGACGCGTACTGGAGTCACACCCCTCGGTGTCGGCCGAGGACTACGTGATCCGCAATGGCGATCGCGAGATGAAGTTTCTCGGCGGCGCCGTGGCGTTGCGCGGCGGGATCGACGGGATTGCGCTGGGACAGGAATGGCTCTACTACGGAGCGCTCAGCGGGTCCGGCTTGTACCGCGTTCGACTCCGGGACTTGCGTGACGAAGCGCTCCCACCCGGGCAACTCGCCAATCGCGTTGAACGCATCGGTGATAAACCACTCAGCGATGGGTTCAGCATTGACGTCGAAGGCAATGTCTACATTACCGATGTCGAGCACGGGTCTGTCTTCGTAACAGGACCCGGGCGAGACCTCGAAACACTGATCCAATCGCCCGAATTGCGCTGGCCCGACGCCTTATCTTACGGGCCGGATGGCTACCTCTACCTTGCGGACAGCGCGCTCGCAGAACTCATTCTACAATCACGTGAACACATAGAAGCCAGCGGCCCCTACCGGATCTTCCGGTTCAAGCCCGGCGTCGAAGGTGTTCCAGGACAATAAACCAAGGACCCATTTAATGGACACAAGCACCCTCCCCGACCTCGGCTTCGACTGGAACCAGGTACTTGAACTGATTCAAACCAAGGGCGTCGATTTCGCCATCAACCTCGTGACTGCCATCGTAATCTTCTACGTCGGTAAGATGGCTGTCGGGCTGATCGTACGCGGCATACGCAAGGTCATGCGACGGCAGGAGGTCGACAAGACGCTCGAAACTTTCATCTGCAATCTCGTGCGCATGATACTGCTCGTAATCGTTGTCATTGCAGCGATCGGCGCATTGGGAATCGAGACCACCTCGTTCATCGCGATCTTCGGTGCGGCCGGCCTCGCTGTTGGCCTCGCCCTGCAAGGTTCGCTGTCGAACTTCGCGTCGGGCGTGTTGATCGTCCTGTTCCGCCCCTACCGTGTCGGCGACTTCATCGAGGGAGCAGGAATCAGCGGCGTCGTTGAACAGGTACAGATACTGACGACCGTTCTGAAGACGGGTGACAACAAGCAGATCATCGTGCCGAATGGCCAGATCATGGACAGCATCATCACCAACTACTCGGCGAACGAAACTCGCCGCGTAGACATGGTGGTAGGCGTCAGTTACGACGATGATCTCGACAAGGTTCGCGCTACGATCCAGGAACTGATCGATGCCGAAGACCGGGTGCTCGATGACCCGGCGCCGACGATTGCCGTATCGGCACTCGCCGACAGCAGCGTGAACTTCGTGGTGCGCCCGTGGGTGAAAACGCCTGACTACTGGGGCGTCATGTTCGACCTGACCGAGGCGATCAAGAAACGCTTCGACAAGGAAGGCATCTCGTTCCCGTTCCCGCAACAGGATGTGCATTTGTACAAGGCCGACGACTAAGCGGCCCGATCGGGTCGATTTTTTTCGACCCGGTGCATCCATGGCCGAAGAATCCGCATCTCTACCAGTGTAGGAACAATTTCTTGAGTGGGAGAACAGTATGGAAAGCGGAATCTTCGGCCTTGCGGCATTCGGGTTCTGGATGTTTATCGCCGCCGTCTCTGTAGGCGGCATCTGGGATGGCGTCCGCAAGCGGGACGCGGAACACGAAACGCTTCGGCGCATGATCGAGAGTGGCAAACAACCCGACCCCGCCACGATCGAAAAGCTGCTGGGACACAAGAAAGAGCCGGCACGCGACCTGAAGGTCGCCGGACTCATTACGATCTTTGTGGCCCCGGGCCTTGCGATCATGGGCTGGTTTATCAGCTTTAGCTCGGACAACGCTCTTTTGCCACTGCTGGGCGTTGCCTGCCTGGTCGGATTCATCGGTATCGGCCTGTTAACCGCGTCCAAATTCCTGGAGCGCGCCAACAAACAGGATTCAGCAGACATCAGCAGCACCTTCAGGTAACAGGCTTGCGCTACTCAGCGGACCTACTTGCCAAGAGTCCGGAGACCTTGCTCGTCGGCTTGGCTCGCACAGGAAATCGCGACGCATTTGCCGAAATAGTGAGTCGACGACAGACGTGGATTCGGAACCTCATGCGGCGCTGCTGCGGCGATGCGGTGTTGGCGGATGACCTGTCTCAGCAGGTCTTCATGCAGGCCTGGCGGGCCATTCGCCAGCTGCATGACACCGAGCGCTTCGGACCCTGGCTGAAGCGCCTGGCGATCAACGCGTGGCTCCAGCACCAGCGCAGGAACGATCCGATGCGTGGCGCGGACGAGCATGGCGAGATGGACTCAACGGTCCGGGACACGCCCGGGATCGCAATGGACCTGGACCGGGCCCTGGCGACTCTGCCGGATGACGTCCGGCTTTGTATTGTCCTGAGTTACCACGAGCAGATGACACATGGCGAAATCGCAGACCTGACGAAGATCCCACTCGGGACGATCAAGTCGCATATCCGCCGTGGCACACAGAAACTACAGGAACAACTGGCTGCCTACACTGAAGCCGAAGAGGTGGTGACATGACTTACGATCGCGATCCGAACCTGCAAGCCTTGTTCTCTCAGGCCGAACAGGAGTTCGATGGTGAGGCATTTGGCCGTGAAATCATGGCCAATATCGAACGCGAGCGGCGACGCGCGCAGCTGCTCTGGCTGGGCATTGCCGCGGTTATCGTCGCTTGCCTCGTGCTTGTGGCTGAGCCCCTGATGGCCGCTGTAGAGCTGGCAGGCCGATTGTTGCCGGTGTCCCTGGTCGACGTCAGAACCGAGTGGCTGCAGCAGCTGGTCTCACCGATTAACAGCGTAGCCGCGGCGCTTGCGCTCGGCTTCCTCGGGCTACGCAAGTTTTTCCGCCGGATATTCCGCTAGTCGTCAGTATCGGGCTCCACGAAGCACCATTGAAGCTTCGGGATGCGCGCCTTCAGATTACGTTCGAGGTTGTTGATGTGTTCGAGGAGCGAGCCCCCTTCGAGGAGAATGGCCAGCACCAGCACTACGATCGCTATCCAGACCTGCGATAGGGGTTCCGGGTGCGTCAGCTTGTGATAGCCCTCATAGATAGAAAACAGCCCGCCCATGCTGAACAGCAGGATCGCGACGATAAAACTCCAGAAATAGCTGAGCTTGCCGTAACCGAGCGGGTGCTCATCGTCAGGTGGCCGTTGCGATCGCTTCAGACCCAGGCACAACAACACCTGGTTGCCGGTATCGGCATAGGAGTGGATCGCTTCCGCCAACATACTCCCGGATCCGGTCACCCATGCCGCCCATGTCTTGGCGATAGCGATACCGAAATTTGCGACAAAAGCGTAGAGTATTGCTCGAACTGTAGAGTCGTGCGAGGTTCCAACCATTTGCGGGGCCTTGTAAACCAATCTTGTTATGGTGCGTTAATAGCATAATGCTCAAGCTGAAACTCACTTGTCTACTGTTAGTAATCGCGCTCGCTGGCTGCGCGGCGCATCCTGATCCCATTGTCGACACCAAAGGCGTCGATCCCGAGAAGCTCGCCCAGGACTGGGCAGAGTGTGAGGCCTACACCGAGCAGATCCATATCAGTCAGGGAGTCGGCAAAGGCGCAGCGGCCGGTGCCGCTGTAGGCGCGGTCGGTGGTGCGATCGACGATGATGCCGGGAAAGGCGCGGCGTATGGCGCCCTCTACGGCGGCACACGATCGGGCCTTGAAGCTGATCGCGAAAAACAACGAGTCTTCAAGCGTTGCCTGCGGGGTCGTGGCTACCGCGTCCTGAATTAAGGTTCCAGGTACCGTATTTATTGGCGGTATGTGATACTGTGTTTTTGTACAGTATCCGGAAGACCCATGACTGCCCGAGCACATAAAGGCCGCGGCGCTGTTTCCGCCCCTGCCGGCCGATTTGAAGAACGACCTGTCGAACTTGATGCCGAGATCGCCGATGAACTCGCCAGCCAGGCGCCACAGACAGTGGTGCGGTCGATGCCCGCCAACCGCATTATCACCACCAACAAGTCACCAGACGTACCTTTCGACCAGTCGATTAATCCCTACCAGGGCTGTGAGCACGGCTGCGTCTACTGTTATGCGAGGCCCAGCCATAGCTACCTGGACTTGTCTCCAGGCCTCGACTTCGAAACACAGATCTTTTACAAACCGAACGCCGCGGCTCTGCTGCTCAATGAGTGGGAGAAGAAGAACTACGAGTGCAAGCCAATCACGATCGGCGCCAATACGGACCCTTACCAACCCGCCGAGAAGACGCACGAAATAACACGCCAGCTGTTGGAGCAGTTTCTCGAGCACCGTCACCCCGTGAACATCATCACCAAGAGCAACCTCATCACTCGGGACCTTGACCTGCTGACGGAACTCGCCGCACTCAATCTGTGCTCCGTCGCCATCAGCGTTCCGACCCTGAGCAGCGAGCTGAAGCGCTTGATGGAGCCCCGCGTCCCTTCGGCCGCGGCGCGCTTGAAAGCGATGACCGAGCTTACGGAGTACGGGGTGCCGACCAGCACGCTGATCGCCCCGATCATTCCTGCAATCAACGACGATGAAATCGAGTCAATTCTCGAGGCTGTCGCCGACGCCGGCGCCAGGCAGGCGCATTACATATTCCTCAGGCTTCCACACGAGCTACTCGATATCTTCTCGACCTGGCTCGCGGCGCATTTTCCCGATCGCAAGGAGCGTGTATTGAGCCTCGTGCGGCAGGCCAGCGGCGGGCGCAACTACGATGCCCGGTTTGGCTTGCGGCAGACCGGTCGTGGCGCCTACGCAGACATGCTCGCCAGTCGCTTCAAGGCGGCCAGCCGCAAGCTTGGCCTGCAGGACGATACCTATCAGCAATCGCTTGATTGCAGTCAGTTTATCCGGCCCGGAGTGCAGCAACTCGGCCTCGATTTCTGACGAATTGCTTGCGGCGAAACACAGAACTAATCATTATTCGGCATGTCTGAACATGACTCAGTCGGCACTGAAAAACGCGGCCAGGAGATTCGATCCGGCGAATGAGGATTATCAATACTATTACGCTCACCGCGTCGCTATTGGCGTTGGCGGTGACGGCTCACAGCCAGGACCAACAGGATGCCGACGATGAGGTCGGCCTTCTGGAACAGACCGTGCCTGTCGCGGAAGAAGAGACCGCTCTCACACAAGAGGTCGCAGCGCCCGAGCAATTAACTGAACAAAGAGTGGCGCAGGAGTTCACGCGCTTTCGGGAACTCTTGGCTGAGGAGAACTACGACGAGGCAGATGTTTCCGCGAAACGCATCGTCGAAATGACAATCAGGATGTATGGGCCGCAGTCGCGCGAAAGCGCCAAGGCACTCAACAACCTCGCCATCGTGCAACATAACAACAGGCAATACCCAGCCTCCATTCAGAACTTCAACTCTGCGATCGAGATCCTCGAGGTCGTCAATGACCGACTCAATGAGGAACTGGTCAACCCCTTGCGCGGACTTGGTGCGGCGCAGCTGGGCAACGGGCGACCGGACCTTGCGCTGCAGTCATTCGATCGCGCGACCCACATTACTCACGTTAACGAGGGGCCGCACAACGTCGAGCAAGTCGAGATACTCGAGTCGGCCGCAGAAGCAAGCGTACGAATGGGTGACCTGGAATTAGCCCGCGATACGCTCGATCGAATCTACGCACTCAATGTCCGGCATTTCCGGGGCAATGTGATGGGGATTCTGCCGTCACTGATGCGGCGTGCCGAATGGCAGCATCGGGCCGGGTATTACAATGATGAACGCGCCACTTACCGGCGCGCTATCCGAATCATCGAGACAGGGGCAGGTAAGAACGATCCTCGCCTGGTACAGCCTCTCACCCTGCTCGGTGAGTCGTTCTACTACTATGACCCGATCCTTGAGGGCGCCGGAGCCTCCGTGGCAACAGGAGAAACCTACTTCAAACGTGCCGTGCGCGTCGCCGAGGCTGCGGAGGACATGCCCTGGCTGGACCTTGCCAAGGCGAGGCTCGCGCTGGCTGACTACTACGTTACTACCGACACCCATAACAGGGCACGTAAGTTATACCTGCAAGTCTGGAACGATCTATCGCGTGACGAGGATCGCATGGAACTTCGCCGGGAGATGCTCGAAGTGCCGATCCCGATTCGGCAGGAAGCACTGCCGCTGTACACCAACGGCAGCGGCACGGGCGGCGGCGAGCCCTCCTCCGGATTCCGTACCGGCACCATTCACGTCGACTACTCCGTCTCAACACGTGGGCGTATCAAGGAAATCCGTACCGCGGCCAATCCGATCGAGTTCACCGACATGCAGCGCATGGTTCACCGCGAGATTCGGCGTCGTGTATTCAGACCCACGCTCGAAGAAGGCGTGCCGGTGCTATCCGGCAGCCAGGTTTTTCGGCACGACTTTTACTATACCGAGGGCGAACTCAACGCGCTCAAGCAGAAGAAGATCGACGCCCAGGAAAAGGACTCCAGGAAACGATGAACCAGCCTACGTTGCCCGGCCGCGATGCAGCGATGACCGTGCCTGACTTTCACTTTGTGAATGGCAAGCCGTTGCAGGGCCCGTTTCCTGACGAGATGCGGCAAGCCGTATTCGGGCTGGGGTGTTTCTGGGGTGCAGAGCGGCGCTTCTGGGAAACTGATGGCGTGTATTCAACGGCCGTCGGCTACGCCGGTGGTGTTACGCCCAATCCAACCTACCAGGAAGTGTGTTCAGGAGGCACCGGTCACGCGGAGGTGGTCCTGGTCGTGTTCGATCCTGCTGTCGTGAGCTATGAAGAAGTGCTCAGAGTCTTTTGGGAAAGCCATGACCCCACCCAGGGTATGCGCCAGGGTAACGATGTTGGCACGCAGTATCGTTCCGCAATCTACACGATCAACGACGAACAACAGCGCCTCGCGCAAGCTTCGCGCGACGCGTACCAGACCGAGTTGAGCAATGCCGGTCTCGCTGACATCACAACCGAAATCGCATCACTGGATACGTTCTATTACGCCGAGGACTATCACCAGCAGTACCTCGCGAAGAATCCGAACGGCTACTGCGGAATCGGCGGCACCGGCGTAAGCTGTCCTGTCGGCCTCGACCTCAATCAGAAGACTGCGTAGCATACGCCTGAATCCCAACAGGACGAATCAGTGGCGGCCAAGAAGAAGAAAGCACCCAAGCCTCGCAAGCCCAGTCGCAAACAGGCCGAAGACGCTGTCCGCACGCTGCTGTTGTGGGCGGGCGAGGATACACGCCGCGAAGGACTGATCGACACCCCCAAGCGTGTCGCTCGTGCTTATGAGGACTGGTTCAGCGGCTACTCAGTAAATCCGTATGAATTTCTCGAACGCACGTTTGAGGAAGTCGATGGCTACGACGAGATGATTGTGCTGCGCGACATTACGTTTGAGTCGCATTGTGAACATCACATGGCGCCGATTATCGGCAAGGCGCACGTCGGCTACCTGCCACGTAACAAGGTCGTCGGCATCAGCAAGCTGGCCCGCGTTGTCGAGGCTTTTGCCCGCCGGTTCCAGGTGCAGGAAAAAATGACCGCGCAGATCGCGAATTGCATTCAGGACGTCCTGCAGCCAAAAGGTGTCGCGGTCGTAGTCGACGCCAAACACCAGTGCATGACGACACGCGGTGTCCACAAACCCGGTGTGTCGATGATCACGAGCCAAATGATCGGCGGCTTCCGCAGCGACGCCCGTACCCGCGCCGAATTCCTGCGCATGATCGACGCCAAACGCTAGGCAAACGTCGCCCGTGAGGAGAGTATTGCAAACTGGCGGAGTGCTGCTCGTCGTCGGTCTCCTTTACCTCATGCTTTGGCCGGTCCCGATCGACCCTGTGTCATGGGATGCCCCACAGGACAACGGTCTGGTGGATCCGTTTGCCCGCAACGACCTGCTGCGCATGGCGACGGGCATTCGCCTTGGTGACTATGAAGGTCCCGAAGACGCGACGCTGGGAAGGAACTTCTACGTTTACGCCACGACGCTCGATGGCCACGTGCTGCGTATCCGCAATCGCAAGGTCGAGGAATTTGTATTCCTGGACGGAAGGCCGCTCGGAATTGAGACTGCGGCTGACGGCTCGTTGCTCATTGCTAATTCCTACCTGGGGCTACAACGCGTCGACATGAATGGCCAGATCAGCACGCTTCTCGGCAGCATCGACGGTAGCAACCCCGTCTATCCAAACAACCTGGCAGTTGCCGGCAACGGCAAGATCTATTTCACCGAGGCCAGCAGCAAGTTTGCAGCGGCTGAGTACGAGGGAACCTACAACGCATCCTTGCTCGACATCATGGAGCATGGCGGGCACGGCAGTGTTTTCGAGTTTGACCCCGAAAGTCGTATTACCACGAGATTGCTCACGAACCTGAACTACGCCAACGGGGTAGCGATCAGCGCAGACGACAGCTACCTGGTTATCGCTGAGACCGGTAGTTATCGAGTCCTGAAATACTGGCTGGCCGGGGCGCGAAAGGGTGAGTCGGAGGTGCTGATCGAGAACCTGCCCGGCTTTCCCGACAACATCAAGACAGGGCTGAACGGCCGCTTCTGGATGGGCCTTGCGGCTCCGCGAAACCCGCTACTCGACAAGATTTCGGATAAACCCTGGCTGCGTAAGGTCGTCCAACGCCTCCCTGAGGTCGTGCGTCCGCGAGCGGTTCCTTTTTCACACGTCATCGCATTCGATGGCGATGGCGAGATCCTGATGAACATGCAGGATCCGCAGGCGCGCTTTCCAACACTAACCGGCGTTCTCGAAACCGGGCGCTCGTTGTATCTGACCACTCTGTTTGGCCACGAGCTCCCGGTTATCGTGAAGAACGACCTGTAGGACTACTCGAGGCCCAGTTCGGCAACCCCCTGCTGAAACACGATATCGACCGGAATCGATGCGTTCGTCAGGCGATCCAGGTCCGCCTGCAGCTGAGGCGTAATGATGCCTTTCGTCTCAGTTAACTTCTTTGCACCCTCGTAGTCGCCATCGCCCTGCAGCGTCAGCAGCAGACGCGACAGGTTCTCCATGGCAACGCCCATGCGGTCGAAGTCCACGCGGTAGCGGCCCGTTTCAGCATCGCGTACGAATGCACCTTCATCGAGGAAGAAGTTAAAGCGCACCATATTGGCCTTGCCGTGTGCGCTGGCAGCGCCAAATCGGATCGAACGGAAGATGCCTGTCATGAACGTGACATAGAAGTCGCGCAGGTCTGCATCGCCGAGTTCACCCGCCTTGTGGAGTTCGGTGATCATGTAAAGACCCAGGACGTCCGCCTTGCCCTCTTCCATGCTGGAAGCGAGATCAAGCATCGCACTCTGGACCGTACCCTTGCCGTTGATCGTGTTCTTGATGCCCAGGCCATGCGCAACCTCATGGAACATCGTGTTCGAGAAGAACGCATCGAACGTTATGTGTTGCCGCTGCGATTCGTCGATAAGCTCGTCCGCGATTGGCTCGAGGATCTTGACGTATTTCGCCTCCATCGCGTTCTTGAGCTGCAAGCGACGTGAGCCTTTCTCGAGCTGGACCTGCTCGTCATTCGGCAGGTTGATGGCGATGGTCTTCGATCCGGCATTGCTGTGGCCCGCGTAGTACACAACATCATAGGCATTGAGGTCCGCATCCGTGCCAGGCGACTCCCACTTGTACTCATCCGGAACCGGCAAACCCTCCTGCAGTTGCGGCAGAAAAGCGGCGAAGCGGCTTAGCCGATCACTCCATTCCATGTCCTTGATCAGGACATACGCCTCATAGGCAGCGCGGTATCCGTAGAGCCGATCGAGGTACGTCTCGATCGGTCCGATCACGACGTCAATCTCGTTGTCCTTGACGTCCATCCAGTAGCTATCGCTGAGCTGGAAGTCGTCGCTGATCAACGCCGCCGCCCGCAACTTCAGATAGTTGGCGAAATCCGGGCTCTTCGCGAATTTGGCTGCGTCCCGCAACAATGTCGCCGCGGCCTTGAGCTCTGTTGCGTACTCAACATGGAACGGAACCAGTTCCAGTTCGCCCGCAGGATCCCGACGCACAAACGAATACAGCCCTGCCTTGCCCGGCAGATAGGCATTGTCGAATTCATCCTTGCTCATATCCTCGGGATAGAACTGTGCGCCTAGCGGTTTCGAGCGGAACCCGTCCATGAACGGCTTGTCGTCGTCGAGCGCATCCCACGGCCCATAGTTCAGTTCAGCAAAACGCCGCGTCTTGTCGTCGGCGATTGAATCGAGCCATTCCTCGTAGTTGTCACCAAATGACTGGCGCCAGAACAGGTCATCCATTATTTGCGAGGCGTCGATCAGCAGTGCGATCAACTGCTTCTGGTCGTCGCTAAGGTGGCTGAGATCGGCCGTCAACGTGAAATCTGCATAGATCTCCGGCCGCGCTTCCGCGACTTCGAGCATTTCGACAGACACTTCGGGTGGAGCCTCTTCACCGCAGGAAATGGCGAAAAAAGACACGACAATGATGCCCAACGGGCGAAAGAAACGACGAGTATTCACGAGTTCCCCCTGGAACGGATTTGATCCGATAATTGTCTCACAATCTCGAGCGAAAGCTCAGAGATCAACGAGTTCCACATCGCTGTAGGTCAGGTCGTGCCCGAGAAACTGGCCGCCAACCCGAGCGAATCGCGTAGCACCATCGGTCGCCAGCAGGCGCAATGTCCCTTGGGAGTCATTGTGGCGCATCATCCCTTGCGCCTGCAGCGCGGCGTGCACTGCGCCAGCTGTAGTACTGGCTGAATCGACGATAGTGACGCTCTCGCCGGCCAGTTCCCCGATCGTGTCCTTGAGCAGCGGAAAGTGAGTGCAACCCAGGATGATGGTATCGATGTCGGAGCCGTCTGCCTCTTCCAGGTACCGCTGCACGATCGCGCGGGCAATGCTGCCATCGCTCCAGCCTTCTTCCGCGAGCGAGACGAGCATTTCGCAGGCCTGCTCCTGAACACTGGCGGCTGGGTCGCGTTCTGCAATGGCCTTGCCATAGGCGCCGAGACGCACCGTTGCCTCGGTAGCCAGGACCAGGTGCCTGCCGCCCGGGTGTGCATTGACGGCGGCCATAGCCCCGGGTTCGACCACGCCAACGACCGGGAGTGGTGCCAACGCTTCTCGCAGCGTATCGAGCGCCACAGCGGACGCCGTGTTACAGGCGACCACGAGCAACTTGATGCCCTGCTGCTGCAGCTTGACTGCAGCCTGCGTGGCGTAGCGCTCGATCGACACGGGGCTCTTGGTGCCATACGGCAGGCGCGCCGTGTCGCCAAGATAGACGAGGTTCTCGTTGGGAAGCGCCTCCTGGATGGCTTTCAGGACGGTCAGCCCGCCCACGCCGGAATCAAACACGCCGATCGGCAATTCGCTGTCTATTGCATCTGTCATGTACGCATTGTGCCGAAGGACGCCCATCTGTGGAATAATCCAGCGCCAATCTAATGACAATCAGGTAATTGAAGTGCAAAAAGTGCTGTATGCCGTCGCCGGAGCGATCATCCTGCTGGTTCTCATCGGCTTTGCGTTGCCGCGAGAACATCGCGTCGAGGTGAATACAGAGATCGACGCACACCCGGCCACCGTATTTGCGCTCGTGAACGATTTCCGACGCTTTACGCTCTGGGCACCCTGGAAGGACACAGACCCCAACGTCCGCTTCATTTATTCGGGGAACACCCGTGGCGCCGGGGCAACCGTAACCTGGGACGGGACGATCATTGGCAGCGGTACGCAGACGATCAGTGAGAGTCGACCGTTCGAGTACGTGGGCATCATCATGAGCCCCGGGGAGCCGGGCGAGGCCGAATCGTGGTTTCGGCTGGAACCGGGCATCGGTACGACGATCGCGCACTGGGGGTTTGAGGCCGACTACGGCATGAACATCGTCGGCAGGTACTTTGCCTCAATGCTTGGCAGTGTCGTCGCACGAGACTACGAGTCTGGCCTCAGCAACCTCAAGGAGCTTGCTGAAAGCCTCCCTTCTGCTGATTTCAGCGACATAGAGATCGAACATCTTGTCGTTGAACCCGCGGCTATCGCCTACTTGCCGACAAACTCGCAGCCGGAACCCGCAGCTATTTCAGAGGCAATGGGCCGGGCCTATTTCCGGATTCTGAATTTCATCGACGCGCACGACCTGCAGGACGCCGGTGCGCCGCTATCGATTACGAGGACATTCAGTGGCTCAGCGCTGGTGTTTGACTCGGCCATCCCGGTTCGTGGCGTGACCGACGAGACACCCCTGGAAGATGCGGGCGTGAAGCTGGGCTCAACTTATGGTGGCCCTGTAATCAGGGTGCGGCACGTGGGTTCCTACCGAACCCTGTCGGCGACCCACCGCAAGATCACAGCCTACCTCGCTGTGCTGGGCATTGAGCGCAATGGTGACGCCTGGGAGTCGTATGTCAGCGATCCGGGAAAGGTCGCTGAGGCAGAGCTTGTGACGTACGTTTATTACCCGATCAAACAGACTTGACGAGAAATGGCGGGACGCGGGCTTCCTCGGTCTCCGCAAGCGGCAAACTGGTCTGGAGATCGTCGCGTTGGCGTGCGATTTCGCCATAGAGTGTCACGATCCTGCCGGCAATCTCGCTCGCTTCGTTAAGCGACATCTTCCGCACGGAAGCGCAAATCGCACCTTCGCCGTTGAGCGGCGACACCGTGTGCATGTCGTGCCGCAGATCGGCAAATGGCTGCTTCATTGAGATCGGCAGTTCGTCCTCGTGAATATCCGCGAGGTTTTCCTCAAAGGCTTTGATAAGTCTTTGTTTTATATGGCCATGCCCAGCGAGCACGGTAAGTGCCGCGTGAAAGCGATCAACGTGGTCTGTCATTCCCACTCCAGCGTATCGTTGTATTTTTGTTTACGCTTTTCTTATTTGGAGTCGACTACTTCCTGTAGTCCGGGGCTCCCTGCAGAGCCTCGCAAGTCCCTTAGTACTCCTGATGTTTCAGAATCTTGCGTAGGGTTCTTATAACAGAGTTTCTAAACCGCGCGCAAGTGTCGCCCGGATGCGACTAGAATAGGCTGTCAGGAGACCGTTCATGCGGCATCGCTGCAAAATAGTCCTTCTCCCACTCCTGGGGGCTCTTGTCGGGCAGGTCCTGGCCGACGAGCAGGAGGAACGTCTACCCCAACTGGCCGACCTGGAAGCTCAGAACGCCGTAATCGGCAAGATTGTGTTGAAGCGCGAGAACGTGTTCGATCTCTCAGACCCGACAGAGAACAACTGGGTCTTCAGGCTCGCCAATCGGCTGCACATTGTCACCCGCGAGAAGACCATCCGGAAGCAGCTACTGGTGGAAAGTGGCGACCCGGTCTCCGCACGGCTTGTGGATGAGTCCGAACGCATCCTCAGACGGAACAACTACCTGCATGACGCCGACATCCAGGTTCTCAGGTTCGAGAATGGCGTCGCTGACCTCGAAGTTTCGACACGGGATCTGTGGACGCTGCAGCCGGAGATCTCATTGTCACGAAAAGGTGGCGAAAACAGCACCGCGATCGGCCTTGAAGAATCCAATTTTCTCGGCGGCGGTCGCAGGATCCGGTTCCTGGAAGACGATGATGTCGATCGTGACCAGACTATCTTCGACATCTCCGACAGGCATGTGGGCAATAGCTGGGTTTCTGCCGCAATTCGGATTGCGGATAACTCCGACGGCCACTCAAACGCATTATCGGCGATTCGTCCGTTTCACGAACTCGACGCACGCTGGTCGGCTGGCCTTCGGCTCTGGGATGACAAACGTCGTGAGGCGTTGTACGAACTCGGCAATGAGGCGGCGGAGTATCGACAGGAGCGAGACTTCTTCTCGGCTTTCGGTGGCTGGTCCAAAGGCCTGCATAAGGGTCGTGCCCACCGCTGGATAGCCGGGGTTGTCTACGACGATAGCCGCTTCGGACCGGTAACGGACGGCTCATTGCCCGCCGCAATCCCTGAAAATCGCAAGCTGATTTACCCTTTCATCGGGTTTGAGCTGGCGGAGGATGAGTTCGAGATAAGCACCAATCGGGATCAGATCAGCCGGACCGAGGACTTCATGATGGGCCATCATGTCTCGACGAGGCTTGGCTGGTCGGACGAGGCTTTCGGCGCGGATCGCGACGCCCTGATGTTCGCGGCAGCCGCGAGCCGTGGCTTTGGCTCACTGCAGAAGAGCGCGCTTCTTCTTTCCGGGTCGCTTCGAGGGCGGCTGGAGTCGGGTGAAGCCGTAAATTCACTGCTCACCGTCAACACGCGCTTCTACCACACGCAGTCCGAAAAGCGTCTTTTCTTCGCTTACATGAGTGCGACGGCCGGCCAGGATCTGGATCTCGATAACCCGGTCCAGCTGGGTGGTGACACCGGCCTGCGTGGATATCCGCTGCGCTACCAGAATGGCGAATCCAAATTCCTGGTAACCGTCGAGCAGCGTTACTTCACTGACTGGTACCCGCTGCGACTAATACGGGTGGGTGCCGCGATCTTCGCCGATGCGGGCCGGGTCTGGGGACCCAGCCCATTGGGCGAGGAGCGCAAGGGCTGGCTGACCGACGTGGGCTTTGGATTACGGCTGGCGCTGACTCGCAGCGCCTCGCGCAAGGTGATCCATGTCGATGTGGCCTTCCCGCTCAACGGCGACGCCACGATTGACGACGTACAATTCCTGCTGGAATCGAGACGCAGTTTCTAGAGCGAGATTTCTATCTTCCAGCTGTCTTCGCCCATAGTGCGGTCAGCGGTGTATTTCGCATCCGCCTGACCCACCTGCCAGTTAGTCGCCAATGTCTCGTTCATCAGGTAGTCGCGATGTACTTCGAGCGCCTTCTCGACGGCCGGTGACCCGGAGACACCCAGCGTGATGCGATCGGACACTTCGAGCCCAGCCTGTTTGCGCGCGTCCTGAACCGATCGCACGACCTCTCGTGCCAGACCTTCAGCGATGAGTTCGTCGCTGAGCGTCGTATCGAGTGCGGTCAGGTAGCCCGCGTCCGCTTCGCAGGAGTAACCTTCCGCCGAATGCGTTTCGATCAGTACGTCATCGCCTTCGAGAGGAATAACCTGCCCCGCCACTTCGATTTCAAATGCCTCGCCGCTCGCAGCCGCGCTCGCAATCGCCGCACCGTCAGCATCGAGTAATGCCTGTTTGATCTGCGGGACGAGCTTGCCGTATTGCTTACCGAGTTTCGGCAGGTTTGGCTTGATGTTGTAGCTGACCAGTCCAGCATCGCGCGCGATGAACTCAACGGCTTTTACATTCAGCTCTTCGAGAATCTGGTCCTGGTGGCTCGATAGCGCCTTCGCCGCAGCATCATTCGGCGCGCGAACCAGCAGACGAGAAATCGGCTGGCGCGTGCGGACTCCGGAATGGCTACGTGCCGCCCGGCCGAGGCCCACGACTTTCTGCACCACGTCGATATCATGCAGGAGCGCCGCGTTCTGCCACGACGGACTGGCCTCGGGCCAGTTGCCCATGTGTACTGACGGGAGTGCGTCGGGATCCACTGAGCGCACGAGATTCTGGTAGACGTTTTCGGCCAGGAACGGCACAAACGGTGCCATCAGTTCGTGTGCGCTCTTGAGGCATTCATACAGGGTCAGGTAGGCCGCCTGCTTGTCCTGCGGATCCGTGGACTTCCAGAAACGACGGCGATTGCGACGGACGTACCAGTTACTCAACTGGTCGACGAACGACTCGATCGCCTCACCGGCTGTTTTGGCATCAAAGTGGTCAAGCGCCTCGGTGACGGCTGTTATCGTCTTGTGCAACAACGCCAGCGCCCAGCGATCGATCTCAGGTCTATCCTCGACGGGAACGTCCCTGGTCAGGTCGATATTGTCGAGCCGCGCATACAACACAAAGAAACCATAGGTGTTCCAGAACGTGTTGATGAATGAGCTGGCAACGTCGGCAACGATATCGACGGACACGCGCTTCGGTGCGTCGGGCGCGAGCCGCGCCAGGAAGTACCAGCGCAGCGCATCGGCACCGACGGTATCGAAAACGTCGTACGGGTTGATGATGTTGCCAACCGACTTCGACATCTTCTTGCCGTCTTTGTCGACGATCAGGTTCAGGCAAATACAGTTTCTATAGGCAACGCTGTCTGAGACCAGGGTCGAAATCGCGTGCAGCGTATAGAACCAGCCGCGTGTCTGGTCGATTGCCTCGCAGATAAAGTCGGCCGGGAAATGCTTCTCGAACTTCTCTTCGTTCTCGAACGGGTAATGCCATTGCGCGTAGGACATGGCGCCGGAATCAAACCAGCAGTCGATGACTTCCGGCACCCGCCGCCAGGTTTTGCCATCGAGCTCGAATGTTACGTCGTCCACGGCCGGTCGATGCAGGTCGAGTTCACTGAGCTCACGGCCCGTCAGTTCTTCGAGCTCTGCGACGGAGCCAACGCACTTGAATCCATCCTCGCCGTCGGTCCAGACGGGTAACGGTGTACCCCAGAAGCGTTCGCGCGACAGGGCCCAGTCAATATTGTTCTCGAGCCATTTGCCGAAACGACCGTCCTTAATGTGTTCCGGGACCCAATTGATCGTCTGATTGAGTTCGGACATGCGGTCGCGAAACTGCGATGTCCGGATGTACCAGGCGTTCTTGGCGTAGTAGAGGATAGGGTCGCCGGTGCGCCAGCCAAACGGGTAGTTATGCCGATAGCGCTCAGAGCGGAACATCAGTCCGCGGTCCTTGAGGATTCGAATCAGGGGCTTGTCGGCATCCTTGAAGAACAGGCCCTTGACCGGTTCAACTTCTTCGACGAAGTGACCGTCGAGACCGACGCCGTGTACAACAGGCAAACCGTTGGCCTGGCCGAATTCAAGGTCGTCGACGCCGTATGCCGGTGCCGTGTGCACGATGCCCGTACCATCCTCGGTGCTAACGAAGTCTGCCGCCATCACGGTAAACGCGTTCTCGGCATCAACTTCGAGGTAGTCGAACAGTTGCTCGTAGCGTGTACCGACGAGTTCGCTGCCTTTGACCGTCTTTACGACCTCGTGCTCGATATCGCGGAAAACGGCTTCGCGCAGCGCCTCGGCCAGGATCAGTGTCTGACCGTCGGAGCGACAGTAGCTGTAGTCAATGTCCTCACCGACGGCGAGAGCAAGGTTCGACGGCAACGTCCAGGGAGTCGTCGTCCAGACGAGAATGTACGTGTCGTCTTCGCCGTCGACCTTGAACCGGACCGTAATCGACGGATCCTCGGTTTCTTTGTAGCCCTGCGCCAGTTCATGCGACGAAAGCGTTGCACCGATACGCGGATCATAGGGGACGACCTTGTAACCTTTGTAGATAAGGTCCTTGTCCCAGATTTTCGACAGCAGGTTCCAGACGGATTCGATATAGGAGTTGTTGAGCGTGTAATAAGCCTCGTCGAGATTGACCCAGAAACCCATACGCTCGGTCATCTTCTCCCAGTCACCGATATAGGTCATGACTGATTCGCGGCACAGCTTCGTAAACTCGGCGATCCCAACCTTCTCTTCGATCTCCGACTTGTCGTAGGTATCGATGCGGCCTTCGTCACTCAACCGCTTCTCAACTTCGTGCTCGACAGGCAAGCCGTGGGTGTCCCAGCCGGCTTTGCGTGGGACGTGGTATCCACGCATGGTCTTGTAGCGCGGGAAGATGTCCTTAAACGAGCGGGCAAGCACGTGGTGAATGCCGGGCTTGCCGTTTGCGGTCGGCGGGCCCTCATTGAAGCTGAACTGGGGACCATCCTTCGTAGCGTCGATCGTCTTTTGGAAGACATCATGCTCACGCCAGAACTCCAGCACCTCTTGCTCGAGAGTTGGTCCGTTGTAGCGACCTGTCACTTCCTTAAATGTCACGCTCTTTCCTCTATATACAAAAACGCCCCGGGCAATTAGGTGCCAGTCACCTAATTGCCCGGGGCGATTGAATTCATCGCGGTACCACCCGGCTTCGCAGCGGTAGCTGCCTCATGAGTCCGAGGACTCGACATCCGTCTCGTGGACCAGCCGGCCAGGCCTACTCTGCTACGCATTTCGGTTGGCGACTCCGGGGTGATATTCGGCAGATCCAGGCCCGGAGCTTGCACTATCCTCCGGTCGCTTTGGCCTGGATGGGCGGCCTACTCGTCCCCATCAGCGTCTTGCGGGGAAAAGTAGCGTCTGACTACCTAAAAAACAAGCGAAATATGCGATAGTTGAGCAATAACAAGAATCCTGAGGGGCGGACCCATGTGGAACTGTACGAGAGCACTGCTGCTCGTGGCTGCGGCATTCGTAAGCAATGCGGCAGCGGACGAAAACCCATTGCTGAACACCGACGTTTTCGAACTGGAGATTGCGGCTAACCCACAAATCGCTCCCGATGGCTCGCGAATCGCTTACTCGCGCCGGTCCATGGACATCATGACCGACCGACCCGTGTCGAATCTCTGGATTGTCGATGCTGACGGCAAGAACCACCGCCCCCTGCTCGCCGGCGCCAGGAATTTCGGCGGACAGGCCTGGTCTCCGAGCGGCGACCGGCTGGCCTATGTCACCCACGTTGACAAGAGAGGGCCGCAAATTCACGTCATGTGGATGGATACGGGTCGAACCGGCGCGCTAACAAACCTGCGGCGCGCTCCGGGAAACCTGACCTGGTCACCCAACGGGAAGTGGCTTGCCTTTTCGATGTTCGTGCCTCGTGAAGGCTCATCTCTCGCCGCACCGCCGACAAAACCTGAGGGGGCCCAATGGGCGCCACCGGTCAGGGTCATCGAGTCTGTGCAATACCGCGGTGATGGGGATGGCTATCTCGACACCGGTGATACGCACATCTTCGTCTTATCAGCCGACGGCGGTACGCCACGGCAAGTGACGAGCGGTGAATACAATCATGGTGGTCGTATTGCCTGGACACCCGATGGCAACGCACTCGTGTTCGGCGCTAACCGCAAGGAAGACTGGATCTACGACCCGGTAGAGGCAGAGCTTTGGTCTGTCGACGTTGCCAGCGGCGAGATGACGCAATTGACCGATCGCAACGGTCCGGACTTCGCACCGACGATTTCGCCCGATGGTTCAAAGATTGCCTATCTCGGTTTCGACGACAAGAAGATGGGTAACCACAGTCGCCAGGTCTATGTCATGGACCGGCAGAGTGGTTCGGTGCAGGTGCTGGCCGAGGACCTCGACCGTGAAGTCGATGATGTTCGATGGGCGGGCAATTCCAAAGACCTTTACATTTCATACAACGATTACGGCGACAACGTACTCGCGACGCTCTCTCTCAGTGGGAAGATCAAGCGAATCACAAGCGACGTTGGCGGTCTGAGTATTGGCCGGCCCTACGCGAGCGGCGGATTCTCGACAGCCGACAACGGCACATTTGCGTACACCGTTGGCCGGTCGGACCGACCGGCAGATGTTGGCGTTGGGCGTGGCACACGCAAGACCCGACGCATCACAGATCTGAATACCGACGCACTTGGCCACAAGTCTGTCGGCAAGGCTGAAGAAATCCGGTGGAAGTCGTCGGCTGACGAGCTGGAGATCCAGGGGTGGATCGTCAAGCCACCAGGGTTCGACCCAAACAATAAGTACCCGCTGATTCTCGAGATTCACGGCGGTCCGTTCGCGACCTACGGACCGCATTTTTCGGCAGAGGTGCAACTTTATGCGGCAGCTGGCTACGTTGTGCTTTATGCAAACCCACGCGGCTCAACGAGTTACGGCGCCGATTTTGCTAACGAGATTCACCACAACTACCCGGGGCAGGACTACGACGACCTGATGTCAGGTGTCGATGCGGTCATTGCGAAAGGCTACATCGACGAGAAAAACCTGTTCGTGACGGGTGGCTCCGGCGGCGGTGTACTGAGCGCATGGATCGTCGGCAAGACCGACCGATTCGCTGCAGCGGTTGTTGCCAAACCGGTGATCAACTGGGTTAGCTGGACACTGACGGCGGACTTATCGACTTTTGGCACGCAGTACTGGTTTGCTGATATGCCGTGGGAAACGCCGGATGCCTACTGGGCCCGCTCGCCCCTGTCCCTGGTCGGCAATGTCACGACGCCGACAGCCCTGTTGACGGGCGAACAGGACCACCGCACACCGATTGCCGAGTCTGAACAGTACTACCAGGCGTTGAAGCTCCGGAAGGTCGATAGCGCGTTGATTCGCGTGCCTGAAGCCTCCCACGGTATTGCCGGCCGGCCATCACACCTTATTGCGAAGGCCGACAATATCCTTGCGTGGTTCGAGCGCTACCGCACTGAGTAAACAGTGGTTAGTCGCACAGTACGATCAAATCATCCGGCTTTGCGCGAAACCAAGAACTTTCAGACAGTGCGGGCAGAAATACATGACGTCTTTGCCCACAATGAATCCGGTGCCTTCTGTTTTGGAGTACACCTCTGTGAGTTCTTTGCTGCAATGGCAACAGAGGGGCGTAAGGTCGTTGCGCTTAACTACGTTCAGCTTTTTTGGATTGGCTTTACTCATAGGACTAGTGGTTCATACGGCATGGGTGCCAGCACCGAGTTGAAATTGATATAGACCGATAGATGCGCCCGGCAATAGCCTGTTGATGACGAACGAAGCCGAATCGACTGGCATGACAGTTCAAAACTCCAGTTTCAACAGTCGTTATTCTACCTCAGATCAGGTGACTGATAGGAGCCGGCTATAGGCGGATAGTCAGGGTCGGCCCCATTCAATGGAAGAGATTCGCAACTCGCCGTTCTGTTCAGACACCGTAACCGTTATCGCTTCAGAAAACTCATCGCCTTCCAGCGGTACATACACCATCGCTCGGTCGTCTTCAGATTTATCCGGCCAGGCCTCCAAAATCACCATCGGTTCGCCAACTCCCGTGACGCCGCCCATGTCTTCTGCCAATGCCTCAAAGTGCGTCAGAAGATCAGAAGCGGCAACATCGCCCGCCAATCGATCAGACAAGATTTCGTGCGCGGCACCTGTATTTCCGGCAACGATCTGACCGACAAACCTGGCTGCGGTATCAGTTACGTCTGACATGCTCAATTGTCCTCATGGGTGGCTTTAGGGTCGATCGTCCTGATCGACCAACATTGCTCGTTCTTTCGAAGAACAACATAGGCCGACGGTCCACCCAGGCAAAAAGAAAGAAAGCTCCACGTGTCCTGGTGCCTTCAGAGTTCGACGATCGGCATGAAGCCGCCATAGACCAGGCGCTTTCCATCGAACGGCGCAGGGTTTTTATTCGGATCCATCCGCTCGTCGGTGAAATCCTGCGACATCATTTTACTCATGGCGGCATCACGCGTTTCCTTGTCAGGCCATTCGATCCAGGAGAATACGACCGATTCATCGGCCGTTGCTTGAACCGACTTGTGGAAATCGGTCACCTCACCAGTGGGCACATCGTCGGCCCAGCACTCGACAATCCGTGTCGCCCCAAAATCCATGAACACGCTGTCACCCAGCTTGGCGTGTTCTATATATTCTTGTTTCTTTGCGGTCGGCACGGCGACAACGAATCCGTCGATGTAGCTCATAAGTCTCTTCCTGCAGTCTATATAGGCAAAAGGCAAAAATGGGTCAGTAGGAGAAATACTCCCCGAACGCGGCGACCGTCTCTGTTCGGCCAAAAGCGGAAGTCAGGTTCTGTCGCGCAGCTTTGTTAACCGAGGAAGCCACTCGCCGGTGATCCCGTAGAACATCAAGTAGACGCCCAACACCACGACGAAGGCGGTCAAGTACCCGATAAACTGGATTGGCAAGTTGACTTCCAGGGCGGGCATGACATCTGGCCACGTGAACGCGAATAGCACTACGGCCGCTCCGAGCACTCCGGTAATCAGTCTAAATAGCATACGGCTTCTCCCAATTTCGAGAGTCTGATATTGGTTCTCAGGAGTCATCCTACCCTAAATCACCCGTCCGGCAGCTCAGGGCAGGAAGGAGTCGTTCCGACTTCGGCAGAACAAACCAAAGAGGATCAATCCGCAGGCGTACCGTATCCGTCGATAGAAGACTTGCACCCCTCATCGGATTTGCATCCAAATGAGAGCGTCTCCCAAGCACACCCTCTCTCACAGACAAAGGATACGACGTTCTTTTGCTTGTCCACTGACACTTGAATGCTGAAGTCAGCGACGTCCTTTGGCGTCGAGGCGTAAATGTTCGCAGCGACAAGAATCAGTGCAGTAACTATCGCAACAGACCTCATCAAAATTGCTCGAATGTTCATGTCTCGTCCTTGTCCGCCGTTGTTATTCAGCGGCTGCTTAGGGTCAGTAGCCGTCATTCTACCTCAGACGAGGCCAACTTCTACTGGCGGCCAAGAGCGGTCGTTGCACATCATAGCAATGACGAGCTAGCCGTTGCCCGCTCGAATCGATTCATCAGATCGTCCAAAGCATTCCCGGAGATCTTCATGCGTTGCACGTACTTATCGAGGACTAACTTACCTCCGGCAAAATCTCCGTTGACACGCAATGTAAAGGCGTGCGCCATAGGCATATTTGAGTGGTTCCAATAGCCCAATCCGCTTCCTTTGTAGCTTCGAAGCCGGTCGAACAACGGCAACAGATCTTCTATCGACCGAAACTCCTCGAAGAAATCTATAGCTCGACCGAGAGCGGCACCAAGCACACATTCTACAGCTGCTTCATGGTCATCCGGCGTGGAGAATCGACCAAGTTCTTGTGTTCGCTCGGAATCGTCGAACGGATATACGTCGAGCCGTGCAGTTCTTACGGTTCGATGCCAAAGCAGCTTTGTGCATGAGTTATTGAAGTGTGGGACGTAGGTTAGGGCAAATCCCCATATCGGCGCAGACACCGCGCCTTTGTAATGCTGTAGCTTAAACATCGGCCGAGCGGACAAACCGTCTTCCTTGACCCAGGCGCCCTGTTTCTGTCGAACAAAACCGAGTTCAGTGAAACGCGGATCCAGGAATGCGTTAATCGGCTTATAAAATTCGTCTGCCGAAAGCAGGTCAGAGTACGACCTGCGCTTTTCTAGAAATCTTCGCAGCATGGATATGTCGATAGAGGTGTGAAGATATCGCTATTCCCGCGATTCGTGACCGGCTGGTTTGGGTCGGTAGCCGTCATTCTAACGTAAACCAGGCGAGCGTCGCCTTACGGCCAAATGCAGCCGGTCAGGGTGTCGAATTCCACTGGATCTCTAGCCTCTCTTTGCGCCCCAACCGGCTAAGAAGGGAAACGATCTCAGCTGCCAGCGAAATAGTTTTCTGAATTGGCGCTTGGGAAGAAACGTCAACACAGCACCGACAATTGGAAAGATCGAAACAAAAAGAACGGTATTGCGTTTTAACTCTGGGTCGGTCGTAACAACGCCGTTGTAGGTGATTTCACCGCTCGGGTCCAAATAAAGGCGAATCGTCATGAACAGCATGAATCCGCCAATTGCAACAAACCACCAGCCCATCATGCGATAACCGCGTTGCATTGTTCTGAAGCGGCGAAACACTTTATTGCGCGTTCTTCGAGCAGTCACAGCTTCCCTCAGTCGACTGGCTGGTTTGGGCCAGTAGCCGTCATTCTACCGCAGGATTCCTGGTCGGCGGCTCTCGGCCAGAACCAGCCGTTCGTCAGCGAATGGCCACCTAGCCTAAAGCAACACCGCGACTCGCTAATTGACTGAGAAAGCGTGAGGGATTATCCAGACAAATAGCTGCCTTCTCCTCACATCTCTTTTGCATGTACGGCCCGGAGAATCGGATCGGATCTTCGAATTCCAGAATTACATTCTTCTTTGAGCCCATTGGCGACAAAAATAGGTCATCGCCGCTGAGCGTTTCGGAAATGTCGACTATTCGGGCGCTCTTGATCTTGCCAAGTGGAATATTCGCCGACCAAGACATACCAAATCTGTATCGTAGATGGTGGTCACTCAATTCAACCGGTCGAAACTTAACGGCCTCGACTTGAGCCAAGAACCAAATTACAGACCATAATGTTAGCAACGTAATCGCCCACGCGGCGCCTGGTCCTTTTTTTAGTTCAACAAACACGTGTATGAACGGCAAGAACGGTAGCTGGGACAACGCGACGAACAGAAACACATCGTGAGCATTGCTCGATTTGGCATAGCTAAATTGTGTAAATCTTGTGACGACACCGCCACGTTCAAACTTCGCGAAGAACGCATAGTAGAGCGTAAGCAATTCAGTTTTCAGGAGCTTGAGAAGAAGTGGCGACTTCAATGTGGCTGTCAACGCAGTTTGGATCGAAAAATCATGCGAACACTGGGCGGCTTCATGCTCTTCCAGCACAGCCAGAAACTGGCTGACTTTAATGTATTCGAAAACCAGTATCGCAAGAGTCAGCGACAATAGAACCGCGTATTCGTAGCCCATGACCTGTTGCTGTCTAAGCGCCGAGAAATAGATGAGGGAGATCGTCAGGCCCAGACCGAGAAAGAACCTCATCTTTTCGCTGGTGATGGACGTATGACGTCTGGCTGTCACGACGATCCTCTTAAGCAGAACTGCAGAAAATCCAAAAAGTGCCCGCCCGAATAGCTAATTCTCACTCAAACTCGCCTCTGGTGCGAACGACTGCTTCGGGTCAGTAGCCGTCATTCTAGCGCAAACCAGGCGAGCGTCGCCTTTCGGCCAGTAGCAGCCTTTTAGAAATCGTCCAATTTCGTCTAGGGGAGGACTTTGAAACCTGTCGAGCGTTGCGATGATTAAACGGCCAACGGTCACTCAATATAGAGCGTCGTCCTTATGCTCCTTGTACCACTCCCTCTGTTCTGCGATATCGGCTTCGAGTTCCGCGATTAGACTGGTCCACTCGGGCCCCAGCCATTCCGTATCGAACGCCGGTGTCCTCAGATCCCACCAGAACATGCGCCAACCACTGTCTACTGCTTCGCGCAGGGCGGCAATCGCCTTCTCCCTATCTCCGCGAACGATGTGGGCAATTGCGTCGAGGTTACGGTATCCAATCCCTCGGGTGCGATGCATCGACTCCATCGTAGCGAGTGCTGATCCGGCAATATGGCGGGCATGTTCTGACCAGTCGTCGCCGTCCCTCAACGACAACGCTACGGCGAGGGCGTGGTCAAGCTCCCTCGGAGCGACAACAACTTCTTCGTCTGTATAGAACCGCAGTTTCGCAGCTTCATAATATTTGCGAGCCTTACGCCAACTCCCGTTCCACAAGTGGACCGATCCGCGCACAAACATCAAGGTACGGTCCGATGTGTCGGTTGCGACCGACTCTACGTAGTCTTCCGCGCCTTGAGGGTCGCCGCTGAGAAAGTAGATCCCTGACTCTAAATGCACAATGAATGCTTTTCCTTTCTTCGGAAAGTCTTGACGTAGTTTGTCGGCGCAGAGCTTAGCTTCAGCAGGATCATCCAGATCAACCAGCAACTCGCACTCGTTAACCCTATAAGTGAAAGTTGACGGGTTCAGTCGAGCGGCTTCGTTCATCCAAACCAGTGCTTCTGCGATACGCCCTTGTTTTCGGAGGAGCCACGACATCTGGTCGTGGAACCCGTGGAACTGGGGATTCCTTCTCACGCCGTCCAGTAATACTAATTTTGCCTCCTCAACTCGACCAAGCATCCGAAGTTGGTTCGATAGTCTGGAAGCGAGTATTGGGGCTGATGGGTCGAGGGAGAGCGCCTTTCTCAGGTTGACCAGGCCTTCTTCCCGGCGAGCATAATCCCTGCGTAACAGGTTTGCGTACCAGTGATACGCTGTAGCGTAGTTGGGGCTAAGCTCAATGGATTTCTGGAAATGTGATTCCGCCTCGTCCAGGTTGCCCTCGCTATGTCGTAGTAAGCCCAATGCGGCGTATGCCTCTCCCGAGCGTGGGTCCAGTTGCAGCGCTTTCTCAATCGCCGCGCGTCGGGAATCAAGAGTGTCAGCACTCCTGACCTTTGTATAAGTGGCACTGAGGGCGAAGGTATCAGCGAGCCCAACGTAGGCGAGCGCGTATTCAGGGTCCAACTCAATAGCCGTTTCAAAGTGTGATTGGGCGGCTTCAAGCGCATCAGGCGTTCGCTTCGCCATTTCTTGCCGTCCCCGCATGAACTCTTCGTAAGCCGCAAGGTTAGTTGTTGGTAGTCGGTCAAGCTGCTCGGTGTCTTCTGCTGTTAGTACCGCCTGCAAGCTCTGAACAACTTCACGCGATATTTCGCTTTGAATAGCGAACAGGTTTTTTGCGGTCAGCTCCTTATCATACGTTTCGGCCCATATGTGTTTGTCTGTCAATGCATCAATAAGCTGCATGTTGATTCGAACTCGATCGCCAACGCGCTGAACTCCTCCCTCCAATATCGACGCAACACCTAATTCTTCGCCAATTTGCTGTATAGACTTGTCTGTACCGCGGTACCTTTCCGTGGAGCTTCGCGAAATCACCTTATCCAGACCAGAAAGTTTGGACAGGTGAGTCAGGATGTCATCCTGAATACCATCAGCGAAATAAATGTCCTCCACAGCGGCGCTGCGATTGACCAATGGCAGCACTGCGATCGACTTTTCAGATGGTCCCGCATCCCACCATTTATCGTAGGCAAACAGAATGACAGCGGCGCATAGAATCGAAATGACCAGGAAGTCCAGTCGTCGGCCAGTAACGTGCGTTATCGATTTGGCTGAATCAACATCTCTCTCAAGGCTTATGCCCTCCGGCGTTAGCTCATAAAACCAAGAGAAGATCAGGGAGATTGGGAAGCCGACGGCGAGTAGCCAGAGAGTGGTCGTACCTATCCAATCTGGCAGTTTGGCGAGGTCGATGAGTACATCGGCCACTTGCATGACTAGCCATGCAGCCACCGCATATAGCACCGCCATACGAAAGACATTGCGGCGCCTGAGTTCTGACACCAGTCCCATAAGTGTACATATAGGCTTAGTCTATGGGAGCTTCAATACGGATCGACCGCAGTATCGTGAACGACCGCTTTGCGTCAGTAGCCGTCATTCTACCTCAGACCAAACGACAGGCTGGTTCCGGCCAGAACCGGACATTAGGGCTTAATTCAGGTGTCTACCAAACCTAGGCAAGCTTGCTTGCGATAACCAAGAATTTATCTGCCCAGCCGTTATCGATAGCCGTTTCTTGCAGCGGGCCCGTTGGCACGAACAACGCCCACAGCGCCTTGTTTGCCTTTCGATCGCCGCATTTCAAGTCTTCTCTTACGGACTCAACCTTTTCAACAAGTTCCGCGACCGAAAATCCTGAATAGGAGGAATCGGCAGAGTTCGTGAGTAGCTTCAAGAGGTCGTCAGTCGCCTCGAGTTTCTCCGCCAATTCGAGGTCTCTCCTCTGTTTTAACCATCGCCGAATCAACGCGACCTATCCTCAAAATGGATTAGTGTCTGAGAAATATTGACCATCCGTTTGGGGGCGTTAGCCGGTAGTCTACCTCGAATAACCTGGTTGGCTGAAAACAGCCGGAAGCTGCCAAAGTAAGGGTAGTTCCGATCACTCTTTGAGGCCTAAGACGCGATCTCTGTACTCCTGAAATCCTCTCCAGCCAGAGTGTTGATCATGGCAGTGATGAAGCCATTCCCCTTGAGACGTGTCGAGCACGTACCAGTTGTACTTTTCGGCGATTCTCAGAAGCTCAGGTACCGCATCGCCTGAGCCGCGCACGTGAACCATGAAACCGTAACTAGGGTCATCTTCTCCAATATTGAATTCGAGCGAATACCCTGGGCCTTCGTAACGGCCCCATTCTGAATCGGACCAATCTACTGCTGGTAGGCAAGCAGAGATTTGATTGCGGACTTCTGTAAGTGTTCCGAATGGTGATCCTTTCCAATCGGATGGCATCTGCTCGACAGGTGGCGGAGGCGAATTTGCTGCGCAGAACGATAAGTCCCAACTCATACGCACTCCGATTTGTCGAACAGCGGCTTTGGGTCAGTAGCCGTCATTCTACCTCAGAGAAAGCCACTGTCGCCTAACGGCCAGTAGCAGACGTTCAGGTTTTCAATAATTTGCTTTGCAGGACTATAGTTCAACAAGAGCCGAATCTGGTGGGCACCGGAAGACATTGAGAAGCGCAATGACGCGCCAGCCACTTTCGGTCGGTTTCCAAACCTGAGAGTGAATGACATCGAACTCCGTAGTCTTAATCCCGTATTCGACGACAACAAAGTACCCTGTCTTTCCATAGGCTTCGGTTACTGCATAAGCTTGCCGGTACAGGGTTTCAATGTGCTCAGTGTCTAGCCCAATTTCTTTGGTAACAGCGAAGGGGCGAAAACCCTCAAATTCTCGACCCTTCTCCCAGAGTGCATACGTTTCCCGGAATTGCGGAGATACAAATAGGGCGACAAATTTATCCGACATGACTCGCACATCGGCTGAAGTGGCAACATCGATTTCCTCGCGGGTTTCACTGTCGATAATGGGACTTCCCGAACTACCAGAACACACAACCTCATCGGCTACCGCAACGTTGGACAAGAACAAGAACGCCGAAACGATTACCCAGTACATATTTGGTGTCTCCCCTCGTCAAACTAATCATGCACAGGGGCCGGAAACCTATCCAACCCGAGAATGACCAGTCGAGCGGTTGCTATAGATTAGAAGCCGCCATTCTACCTCAGACCAAGTGACTGGCGGCTCTCGGCCAGAAGCGGCCAGTTGGTTCAGCTCATGGCGTCAGGAATGGTCAGCCGGAACGTAGAGGAAGCTCGTCAAAAGGACAATGATTTCCGGGTTTGCTCAGCGTGGTGAGTTTGGTGACAATCCCGTTTTCGACATACCCAATGTACTTGCATACTACACGCTTGTGATAATGCCCAGCCGAGCCAGATGCTTGCGTCTCTCCCGGCATTCTGGCGGCGCTGCTTTGTGTGCCGACGCTGCTTGAGGGGTCGCAACCACTACAAGACTGAGACACCGACCCCAGGAGAGGACCGCTGTTCGTGGAGTGGGAACCGTACGCTATTACTTTGCCGTCTCCTGGTCCAGGGAATTCCCAAATCCAGGAACCACGTTTCGTAATCACAGGTTCGCCGAGTACGGCGACCAAGTCGTTGGCTGGCGCACCTTGCCAACTCGCCACTCGAGTGCCGACGTCATTTTCGCCGGGGGCACTCGCGCAGGCGGAAAGGCCGACCAATATTGCGATTGGAAATAGTCTCATTTAACTCTCCCGTCGGTTTGTGGACGTGGCGTGCCGATAAGAGGCTCCCGCTAAAAACGCACTGCAACACTAATCCCGAAGGACTCCTGGTCGGTATCGCTTTCTCTGGGTGCGCCACCGATCGAGACATTTCCAAAATAGTCGACGTCGTCGTCACGATATTGAGCGCTCAGCTTGACGTTGGGCCTTACGAACCAGCTTGCGAATCCCGTGATACCTGTATTGTCAAAGAAGCCGGCTGAATCGCCTTCGTCAGATACGTCCTCGATGGCAAGTCCGAATTCAAAATCGCGGGTCGGATATAGAGAAAAGGCGGCATCCCACGTATCCAGGTCAGAGCCAGAATCAACATCCGTGCGTGCGTAGCCTAAGTCGACGGCATACTGCCAGCGATCCCCAAGGTCGCCTACGTGAGTAAACGAAACTGCAATCACCGTCGCATCGTCTGCTCCATCGACATCTACCTTGCTGTAGTCCAGGCCGATTGCAGTGGTAGCGAATACGTACTTGCCAACGCCCAATCTCCACCCGTCCGCGTCAACTGAATCATCGACAAAACCGGAAAGGTCGACATCCGTGGTCAGCAACCCGACATCGCCGAACCAACCGGTATTGCGATCAACATAACGGACGTCTACGACAAACGAGTCCCCGTCCGAATCGAATGATTCATCAATACCCGGCAACGGAAACGCAGGGTCGTCGCTGCTTAGGAACACCGAAGTGTCACGATCCAAACGCGAATAACCAACGCTGACTGATGATGCGCGATCGATGAATACCGCTCGTGCCCTCGGTCCCTTGGCATCAGACAGGCCGGAGAAATACCAGCTGCCGAGCAGGCGCAGGTCATCCGTGTCGGTATCTGTGGAATTGAAGATCGTTCCACCCTGCGTAGTGATCGTCTGACTGCCATCAAACTGTGTGCGATCGAAAGCGGCCTCAATCTCAAAGTCGAATTCGTCCGCGACAGCTTTTGTGGCCAATAGAACTGCCGCGAGCGTCAATGTAGAAATTGTGACCTTTGATCGGGTGTTCGTCTTCATTCCGTGAGTGCTCCTTCACCTATCGAAAAATATAGTGGGAGAGTGCCAGCCCGACCACATCTGCGCAAGCATGACCATATACAAGCCAGAATTATTCGCCGATGGTTGAATTGAGTCGTTTGTAGGTATGTCTGCTAACTGCAAAGGCGGTCGTTCGTTCCGGTGTCAATTCACAGTCTGCTACCGGCCAATAGCAGCCGCTGAGAACGTCATCAGTTCAACGATTTGATAGAAGGCAACTGTATAGGGCCTAAGAAATCCGTGCCTTAGCGATTAGACCGAAGACTAATGC
>Ga0265303_10000163_pt1 | contig 33199 bp, 34 predicted proteins | sample Helome_2_FD_192494 | JGI IMG/M metagenome (GOLD analysis project Ga0265303, IMG submission 192494) | Marine sediment microbial communities from subtidal zone of North Sea - Hel_20160317 (Illumina Assembly) | ecosystem: Environmental > Aquatic > Marine > Subtidal zone > Sediment ... | reverse complement strand
GTTCTCATGAAGAAGCCAGCAATTTTACATTCGTAGAGAAATGCCATAGGCTTTCATAGGGGAAGGCCACAGACAGTTGATTTAGGATAAAAATCAGGTAAGCTACGACGAGTCTAGGGAGACGATTCATTTCAGTGATGATGTAAATTTGTCTGATTGCCGAAAATAAACTAAAGAGGAGGGAGACTCTATGACTCTCGCGACTGAACTGGGTATAACGGTTCCCATACAGGAACCAACAATTTCTCTAGGATCACAAAAATCGTTTCAGGTCCCCACCCCCGTTCTGCAAGCGAAGAAGGAAGTGGTGGCGTTTTTTGGTACAGGCGTCGAATGTATCGGAGAAATTTGGTACGAGGGAAATGTGCAAATTGACGGGCGATTAGAAGGAATCATACATACCAAAGGCACCTTGGTCATTGGAGATCGAGCCGTTGTTAAGGCGAAAATTGAGGCCGGGTCCGTGATCTGTAAAGGTAAAATTCAAGGAGATGTTGTTGCTAAAGAATCGATCAAACTTCTTTCTCCCGGATTGATTGATGGGACTATGAGTGCCCCTCGGCTCTCCGTAGAAAACGGAGGCGTATTCAATGGGCATGTTAGCATGGGGGCTTCAAAAGATTCCTGTCTTTAAAGACCAGGAGTTCCAGCCGACTTAAACGATATTCCTATCTGTTCATGGGGGATGGCCCATTCATTGAGATCTAAACGTCTCTTTCCTCAATTGCAACCTTCAATTGGTTCCATGTTGGGTGGTTTACCTTCTCTCTATATATTTTCTGTTTCCCTTCCGTTGTAAACTGTTTTGAGTCTCCCGCCTGGAACTTAGTAGTTCCCTGCCACCCATAAAAACCTATCCTTATAATAATCGTCGGGATTGTTAACGACTTTTCTGCATTCAACTCCAACCTACCTTTCATCAAATATCATCAAATTTCACTGATAGCCAAATACTAATATTCTGGGCTGTCGATGATCTTAACAGCAAGTTAATTTAAATCTGGCCAAATCGTTTTTTTTGCACGACCCGATTGTTTCATTTTGTCTTGTTGGCAGGTATTAGCTGTGAGTCGTCTACGTTGTTAGTGCCAGATATTTAGGCACACCGTTTGCTCAAACGAAAGAGTGAAGCAACACTCACAGAAGGGGCAACATGAAAATTTGTGAAAAATGTCAAGGTTCAATGGTTATGGAACGAGCCGTGGACTTAGAAGTCGGGTTAAGTATATTGTACTTTGCCTGTTTAAATTGTGGAAAACGTCAACAAGCAGAAAAAGAGCCACGACCCTTGGTCCATTCAATTAATGATACTCAGTCAAGAACCAATGGAGGAGCGCGATGCAGCAACCGAATCGACCATTAACAAATGATGAAAAAAAAGCCGCAGAAGCGGCCTTCAAAGGGTCGCCATTTGACCCTAAATTGTCCGAAGCGGCGAGAAAAGTCTATTTAGGTCTTTCGTCGGCAATGGCCAACAAACGCAATGAAGCCTTCCAAGAGATTCGTCCTTCGCAGACGAGGACAATCGCAAGGCGAGCCGTGCCCGAATCCAAGCAGCGGTCACGAATAAAATCTACCTTGTGGTAGGCGTTGGCCAATCTTTCCATGGGGGCAATCCTGTATAAGGATTTCCCCACAGTTATTTCCCCATGTCTCTCGACAGTCTGATCTTCCTTGACTACAATTCATTGTGCCTTTGACAAATTCATGAGAATATAAACCACCTTCTTTTTCTGAAATCTGTGAAAATCTCAAAAATTACTCTGGTTTCAGGCTTTCGATAAGAATAACTATAAAGAGAGTTATATGCCTCAAGAAATCGTCTTCATCGGATTTGGTTCGAACTTAGGAGATCGACAAGAGCTTTGTGATAGGGCAATCGCGCTCATGAATTTGCTTCCTCTTTCAAGGGTTCTCGGCGTGTCGTCCTACTATGAAACCGAACCGGTCGATCCCGAAGGGAGACTGGGAGGAAATTGGTTTTACAATGGTGTGGTGCAGTTGGAAACGTCGTTGAGTCCCACAAGTCTTTTGGATATCCTGCAAGAAACGGAACGTGGATTAGGCCGAGATGTTACAAATCGGAATGGTCCACGCACCATGGACTTCGATATTCTCCTGTTCGGTCAGCACCAAATTCATCAAGCGGGGTTAACCGTCCCTCATCCTCGCCTCCATCTGCGCCGGTTTGTTCTGGAACCGTTGGTTGAAATCAATCCCGCCTACATTCATCCGACGTTGCACCGTTCCTTGAACCAGTTGTTAGAGGATCTTGATGACACGAGCCAGGTACAAAAACTATCTATCAAGCCCGGGACAAAATATCGTTCACGACCCGCCTGCTCCGTTCCGCGCTCATCATAACCGCAATGCGTATTATCCGGTCCATTCGCGGACTACAGACTTGGCGACGTAAACAGGATATTCAAAATGCCACAATTGGCTTTGTGCCGACGATGGGCGCGTTGCATGAGGGGCATCTTTCCCTTATTCGTCAGGCTCGAAAACACTGCCACAATGTCGTCGTCAGTATCTTTGTGAATCCCCTGCAATTTGGACCTGCCGAAGATTTAGGTCGTTATCCCAGAACTATCCAAAGTGACCAAGCCTTGTGTCGGGAGGCTGGTGTAGATCTCCTCTTTTGCCCGTCAAGTACACAGTTCTATCCCAAGGATTTTCAGACTTCAGTAACAGTGAATCAGCTCAGTCAGCGTTGGGAAGGCGAGGCGCGTCCCACGCATTTTGAAGGTGTCACGACTGTCGTGACGAAATTATTGTGCCAGGTCCGCCCGAACCAGGCCTATTTCGGGCAGAAAGACTATCAGCAATTGTTAGTCGTCAAGCAATTAGTGCAAGATCTGAACATCGAGACGAGAATTGTGCGTTGTCCCACGATTAGAGAATCGGACGGCCTTGCCCTAAGTTCCCGCAATCAATATCTTTCAGAAAGTCAACGACACCAAGCTGCGAGTTTGACTGTTGCCTTGCGACAAGGTATGCAAGCTATCAAGCAAGGCGCGACTATGGTGCGTGTCATTCAAAACAGCATGCAAGAAATATTGAGTGCCATTTCTGGGGTAAAGGTTGAGTATCTGGCGGTGTGCGATGCCAAAACTCTAGAGCCTCTCACGAGGGTCAGAGGGCAAGTGGTGTTGCTCGGAGCGATTCAGATAGGAACCATCCGCCTCATTGATAATCTTCTGGTGAAGATGTCTTTATGAAGTCATTAGTATAATAGGTTTTTTCTTTTCGGTATTCTCCGGTCCAAAACTTTCATTTTTCGTTTTTGGAAGAACTCCATTCCGATAGGCGAGTTCCAGAGCCTCTTCGAGCCAAGCCAAACGTTGGGCTAGTGTGGCTGATAATGACTCCTGTACATGGCTGCGCGCTGTTTCCTCAAGCATTCCCATGGCTTCTTGGGAAGGATTAGGAGGCTCTAATTTCTCACCCATCATTGGCTCCTTCATAGAGAACACTTGGATATTCTTTTCTCATATTCCAGGTTTTGCGATTTTGGGGATTCGCAAAGTCAGAAGGGTTGGGGGTGCAATTGCGGCATCAATCTGAGTTGCTTCAATGTTGGAATGGCTTTTTTGGCCTTATTGGGTGGTAGATCCATCACAAGGTCAAGGTCCACGGTTAATCGAAAATAACTGCGCAAGACAGTAGTAAAGCTGTCAACTACCAAATGTTGAACTGGTTTAATGCGTCGAATAATGGGGCAAAAATAGCCGTAGGTCATCTCTAGAGATGAAGGATTTCAGGGGCAGGATTTTTTAGCACGTCTTTGGAGATTTCATTTGCTTGCTAATGATGGCATCAAGAGATGCTGGAGAATAAGTTGGGGGTTTGACCCATTTACCGTCTTCTCGTTTGTAGCCGCCAATTTTGCTCATATTAGAGCGATGCACTTCCTTAAATACCGGTTCCATGTCAATTCCCAGAGAGACTGCTGTGCCATAGACGACGTACAGTAAGTCAGCTAATTCCTTTGCCATGGCAGATAAGTCTTCGCTCTGCATGGCTTCTTGAAATTCCTCGAATTCCTCCTGGATGAGACGATTCCGAAGGGTTTGTGTTGTGTCATCAGGCACGGAGGGTGTTTTAGCGACATGAATATCAAATTGTTCATGGAATTCTTGAACCATCTGTTGTGCGTCGTTCAAGTGTTTCTACCTCCCGTAGCGCCCCATTTAAAATGAGGGAAAAGTTATTGTTACAAGACTAAGATTAAATAGATATCGTTGACGTTGGTTTTGGTCGGGCCAGTGATGATTGTGCCCCCGACTTGGTGGAAGAATGTGTAGCTGTCATGTTCCTTCAACATGCTCTCAATTGAAATATGTTTTTTCTTTGCCCGTTGAACGGTTTTCCCATCTACCATGGCCCCAGCCACGCCTGTCGGGCCATCGGTCCCGTCGGTTCCGTCGGTTCCGAACCCTGCCACAACGACGTTGGGGAGTCCAGTCAGTTCTTGAGAGGATGCTAACACGCATTCCTGCGCTCTGCCCCCCTTCCCTTTGCCAGTGACCGTCACGGTAGGTTCTCCGCCGACAATCAGACAGGCCGGTGGGCGGACCGGATTGCCGAATTCACGAATATCTTTTGCCATCGCGCCCAGAATCGTTCCAATGTCTTTGGCTTCACCCTGTAAGGGAGTTTCTAGAATATATGGGCGGAGGCCCATTAGCTTGGCTTCTTTGGCCATGCCGTCAAGGGCTGTTTGATTATTGGCCAAGATGATCGAACGAGAACGTAAAGAATGCCGCCTTCTACTTTTCCAGGTTTCGGGGATGTGGCCCTTCATACCTTGTTCAAGGTGTTTTCGAACTCTTTCAGGAACGTTACTCCAAATATGATAATGCTTCAGAACCGTCTTGGCCTCTTCAAATGTCGTGGGATCTGGCACGGTTGGGCCGGAACCGATTGTGGCCAGGTCATCTCCCAAGACATCAGACATGATCAAGGTCAAAATTTTCGCAGAAGTGGCCTGGCCTAGTTGCCCGCCTTTAACTCCAGACAGATGTTTTCTCACCGTGTTGAGTTCATGAATGGTCGCACCACATCGTAAGAGCATGCTGGTCGTGCGTCGTTTATCCGTCAGGGTAAGTCCAAGCGCTGGAGCGCAGAGAAGGCTGGAAGCACCCCCGGAAAGTAAGACGATTAGCAGATCTTGTCTGGTGAGGGTTTTCACAATTTTGAGAATTTGTTTGGTGGCGCGAACGCCACGAGCATCGGGGAGCGGGTGGCTTGCTTCGACTAGACGAATTTTTTGAGTGGGTGCCCCATACCCATCTTTGACGATGATTAGCCCACCCTCTAAATGGTTTCCCAGTATTTGTTCGAGTTTTCGAGCCATGTGCCCTGAGGATTTTCCCGCTCCGACGCACACAACCCTTTGGTATTTGGAGAGGTCGTATCGAACCGTGTTGACACAAAGTTGATTGTCTTTCCGGATGATCGATTGCTTCATCGCGTTGCCGGAGTCAGCAGCCTCCAGACTACTCTGAATGAGAGCCTTCAGGATTCGTTTGATTGGCATATTCGAGGATTGAATGATCATCAGGGGTCAATTGGTTGATCCGGTCCCACGAACGTACATTTTGGGAAACGGCTGATTTAGTGCGTGTCGGAATCGGAACGTTGAGAGGGTTCAAGATTGGGGAGGGAAGCTTGAGCAGATTCTGGAGAAATCACGCCTAGATTTTGATGCAAGATAGTGCTAAGTCCAATCAGCGAATAGGGTTTGGTTATGACACCATGAAATCCATAGGTTTTGTAATTAGCCATGATCGGATCGTTCGAATAACCGCTAGAGACAAATGCGATAACATGAGGGTCAATTTCTCGTAAGCGAAGGATGGTGTCTTTCCCGCCAAGGCTTCCTGGAACCGTCAAGTCCAAAATCACTGCGGAAAAAGGAGTACGCTTTTTCATGGCCTGTTGAAAGAGGGCAATCGTTTCATGGCCATCCTTGGCGAGTTCGCATTGATATCCACAGTGAGACAGCATTTCCTTGGCCAATAGGCGAATCGGTTCCTCATCATCCATGACAAGAATTGTTCCACGTCCGTGTTGGAGAGGAGCCGTAGCAAGCTTGATCGGTTTGGCTCCGCTCGCACAGGCCGGAAAAAACAACAAAAATTTCGTGCCCGCATTCGCTTTTGATTGGACTGAAATATGACCGTCATGTTTTCGCATAATGGCATAGGTAGAAGCCAGGCCCAACCCTTGTCCTTCGGGTTTGGTGGAAAAGTATGGGTCGAAAATTTTATCTAGATGTTCTTTCGCAATGCCGATGCCCTCATCGGATAACGTGACGTGGACATAAGGACCTGGAGGAAGGGGAATGGGGGAGCCCCCGGGAGATTTGTTGATCCACATGTTATCTGCTTGGATCACAAGCCTACCCCCATTTGGCATTGCTTGCACGGCGTTGATGCCAATATTGTGGATGATTTGACTGACCTGACCCGGATCCGCTTCGATTGGCCATAAATCAGTAGCCAGGTGTCGTTCACATAGGACTGAAGAGCCTGAAAGGGCAAAGCCGGATGATTCAATTATCAGGTCCCTGAGGGAAATCAGGTGTTTGATCGGATCCCCACCTTTGGCAAATGCCAATAGTTGTTGGGTCAAGTCTTTAGCTCGCCATGCGGCTTGTTCGGCTCTGATGAGATACTTTTCCCCAAGAGGTGGCAATTTCATTATGTGTTGGGTCAGCGTAATATTCCCTAAAATACTCGTGAGTAGATTGTTGAAATCGTGAGCGATCCCTCCTGCGAGGGTGCCTATCGCATCCATTTTCTGTGACCGTAAGACTTGAGCTTCTAGTTGGTGCTTCTCACGGTCTATTTTTCGGCGTTCAGTTAAATCACGAGTCACTCCGACAAATCCCAGAGGATGCCCTTCTTTGTCTAATAACAGGCTGGCTCGCACTTCAGCCCAGACCGTGCCCCCATCTTTACATTGGTGTTCGAGCTCTAAGAGAAGGAATGGGCCCAGTTGGTCGGGTTCCTTTGCAAGGCGTTCTAGCTGTTGGCGAATGGCCCATTGCGCTTTTTCTAATGATGATGGGGTTAAGCATTCGTCTAACGACATCGCCATGGCTTCCTCCGCCGAATAGCCGCGAAATTCTTTAACCGATGGACTGACATAGGAAAATCGACTGCCATCGATTTCCATCATCCAAATGACATCGGAGATATGTTCCGTGACAAATCGATAACGGGACTCAGATGTTTGCAGGGCGGCGGTCCGTGCTTCAACGAGCGATTCAAGATGTTCTTGGTGTAGCCGTAATTCCTCTTCAATAGTAGCCCGATGGGTGACCTCTTTGCTGAGAGAAGTGTTGAGATCCTCCGCACTGTCTCGAGCTTGAGTTAAGTCCTTAATCAATGTCGAGTTTTCCTGATGTAGGGCCATGGATTCCAAGAGCATGGTATGATTGCGTCTTGTTGTCATGGTCATGATGATGACGAAAAGGAGCGCCATCCCCCCCATGCTGATATGCAAGGAATCTCCTCTGGAAAAAAACAGGAGAGTTAACGGCGTGACAGTGGGGATGCTAAACGCGAGAAAGGCGGGAAAATGGGAGGCATACAGAGCGGTCGCTCCGGCAATCATTCCTCCAAAAACAAAAGTCAGAAATACTTCATGCCCAATAGAAGAATAGGGATAGAGTAAGAATCCACCGATTCCCCAAATACACCCCGATGCCACATTTCCAGTAATGAACCAATTGGCCCATCGATCCACAGAGGTTTTGTTCTTGGCATTTTGCCGATACCGATAGAGTAAAAATCCCCATAGCCCATTGACGACCAGAACACTCATAAACCACCAGGCTATAGGTCCTTGAGCGACGACGGACCACAGGAGGGCAACCAAAATGATGCCATTGACGAGAGATGCCAAAATACCATAGGGGGCGAGGGCAAAAAGTTGATGGACCTGTTGGGTATAATGCAATTTTGAGGGGTGAACGGGAGGTCCAACCTGTTGGGAAGATTGGTGCGAAGGATCAGACTGAGAACTATGGAAAGCTAACGCATGTGACATATGGGGCAATGGCGTTTGGTGATATGACTTCCGTATGATGGCAAAAACAATAAATAATTAAATCAAAATCGCCAGGAAGCCCCCTTGTCAGTCTGTAGCCTGCCGATTTTGACAAATATTGTCAATGCGACTGCATGGCGGGCGGTTTTTGCAGGCCATAGATATGGCTAATTTTTTCGGAATGGGAAAGAAATTTTCTGCCAGTGATGAATAAAATCCCTATGATAGGATGATTTTCATGAATTCCCTGATGATTTTGCAGAATAGGATATCAGAATGCACGCTTTGTCCTCGGCTAACAACGTACCGTCGGGAGGTGGCGCAGGAAAAAGTTAAGCGTTTCAGGGATTGGGACTATTGGGGCCGTCCGATCCCTGGGTTTGGTGATCCTCAAGCCCGATTGTATGTGCTAGGTTTGGCCCCGGCTGCGCATGGGGGAAATCGCACTGGACGAGTATTTACTGGAGATCGAAGCGGGGATTGGTTGTATGAAGCCTTGCATGCCTTTGGTTTTGCTAATCAGCCGGAGTCTATCCATCGAGAGGATGGTCTTTCACTTCGCAACTGTTATGTGGCGGCTGCCGTGCGATGTGCTCCACCAGCCAATAAACCAACAAAAGAGGAATTCAAAACCTGCCGCCCGTTTGTTCTAGAAGAATTTCGGTTGTTACGGAACATACAGGTAGTTGTGGCACTCGGGAAAATTGCGTTTGATGAATATATTCGAAGCTGTCAGATGGCAGGGCAGGCGATCCCTTCTCCACGCCCGAAATTTTCACATGGGGCTGAATATTTCTTGCCCTGGCAGGTAACCCTTCTGGGATCTTATCATCCGAGTCAGCAAAATACGTTTACTGGGACGTTGACGCGCCCTATGTTCCATCGAATCTTTAGCCGAGCGAAGAAGCTTGTTGAGAGGCTATAGTCCGAATTGTTTGGGATTTTCGCCCAGGCTATTTCTTGAAAACCTACTGGGATTCCCAATTTGCAAAATTTTTTCAAACCGATGTCTTTCAGCGGATGTTTCAGGTGTTATTGAAACAAGCTAAAGGGCATCGTACAAAAATGCCCACCTATTCAGAGCAGCTTCAACCTACCAGTTCATAGCTCGTAGCTTCACCAATTTCGTTAATAGTGCCGGTAGACAAGTAACGCTTCATGACGGTTTCCTTGAGAACTGTCTCACTCAGTGTTTGACTGATGGAGTCACGAGGGCTAGAATTTTTAGAGGTTCTGTGTGTGTCATGGCAGGTAGATCCAAAAAGGAGGCGGATGTGATTCGACTATATATAGTAATAGGTATGCTGGGATTGTTATGCGCCGGTTGTGGAGGCAATCCGTATTTGGAGGCGTCCCTCGATCCGGCGAAATTCGAAGGGAAAGATCAGGCATGGTTTGAAGAAAACTGGGGAAAGCCTAGTGCCAAATCTTCACGATTTTTTGGCGGAGAAAGTTGGGTCTATTCTCGCATTGCCGGTGGGGAAACGCATTTTCCCTTTTTTAATTTTTCTCCAAACCAATGCCAGATTATTTTAGACTTTGATAAGGACCAAAAGCTTGACGATTACGAATATAATGATTGTTAGTGCAAACATTTTGGGGGTACCCGAAAATCCCATGGAAATTGGCCTATTTCATGGTCCTGCTCTTCTATAAAGCCATGGTTTCTAGGCCGGTTATGCCTGTCTGACAAGTAAGTCTTTGTGCCAAGTCGAATACTAGTGTGTAGGACACTGGAAGATCTCTTTGAAGCAGCAGGTCAATTCGTTGTAGAGTCTTTAACCTTCCAGTCAGATAGTGGCAAAACCTATTCGGTTGCCCTTTCGGGCGGTTCGACTCCTCAGCGTTGGTTTGCACGATTAGCCGCTGAACCTTACCGGTCGCAAGTCGATTGATCATCCATTCGTATTTTCTGGGGAGACGAACGTGAGGTTCCCCCGGATCATTCTGAAAGCAACTTTCGCATGGCCAAGGAAAATTTATTGGATCGTGTTCCTATTCCACCTGATCAGGTATTTCGCATGGAAGGGGAGCTCCCGACGCAGGAAGCGGCTGTCAGATATGAGGAAGTGCTACGTCGCGCTTTCTCTCATAAAAATAAAGAAGGCGTCCCTCGTTTTGATTTAATCTTACTAAGCATGGGTTCTGATGGTCATACGGCCTCTTTATTCCCGGAGACCTCAGTTCTTGAAAAGACAAAACAATGGGTAGCGGCACCGTGGGTGGAAAAATTTCAAACTCAACGTATCACGCTAACCCCGCCGGTCTTCAATGCGGCCAAACGTGCCTTGTTTGTGGTAGGCGGTTCGGACAAGGATAAGGCTGCTGAAGCCTTGCTAGAAGGCCCGTTCCAACCCAACCGGTATCCAGCTCAAATCGTTAATCCAGGTCAAGGAGATGTGGTATGGCTGCTGGATCGGGAGGCAGCGAGCCGATTGAAGAAAACCTCGTTCATGGAATGGACAAGGGCCGATGGGAAAGTGATGTGATGAACATGCCGAAAGCTCCTGCTGCGTTTATCCAAGCCCTTCACAAACAACCCGTCAGCTGTGAAAGTCCGGATTGTGCCTGTTCTGTGGAGGTCACGGATATCTCCCAAAGGGCTGATCGGGTCAAAAGCTTTCGATTGCGATGCGGTTCCTGCCATTGGGAACATACCATTTCCGGTTGTCTGCAGGTGGACCCGCCATGGGATGAGGGCTCGATAATGGAAATCACTGAAGAGCATATGTTGCATTTAGAACCTGTTTGTCCATATGACAAGGCGCCATTGGATTTTCACTCCTTACCCAATCCACGCCGTCGAGCTCGCTACCGGATTACCTGTTATTATTGCGGTCGTCAGGAAGAATTGGATTGGCCGCCAGAAGAGGCAAAACGGTAAGGTCTGGCTTAGTTGTGAATATTTCTGTTTGTCGCTCTCTCGGGTCCCTCACTGCCGGACATTCATCTTCCTGCCTTAGAATTCTCCAGCTTGCCGCAGCATGAAAAAAATCAAAAAGAAGAAGTCAGGTTCTCAACCTTTGCCGGCGTTCCTCATCGGCTGGACGTATGGGGAGCCGCCGCCTCCCGGGTATCTTGCGGCCTGGTTTGATCAAATCTATGGTGGACCCTTGCAGATTCGTTTCTTATCGACGAATGGTCATCAACATTTTGAGGCTGCGCATACAAACTGGAGGGCTCAGGTTCAATTGGCACCATCAGCTGAGGATGCGGAGCAGTGGCAGGGTCGCCTGCAATGGGAGCATCGTCATCTGGCGCAGCTTGTGCCTCCCCCCAAGACGCATCCTGATAGACAGGACGAGGTCCTACATATCGCTCGGATAGCCAGAGGGCTCACCTTGCTCATGGAAGGGACGGCGTATGATGTCGCAACGGGAGGCTATCGAAATCCTTCAGATTGGAAGGACCTAGACTTGGTGGCGTTCCAGATACACGATCATGTGCAGATAGAACAACATGAACAGATCCAGCAGATGCGGACGTGGTTTCACACCAGAGGGCTCACGAAATTTGGATTGGATGAGATTGAAACCTTTCGGCCCATCGGGTTATCGGGGCGAGATATTGAAGCCATGCTTTACGGGGTCTCTTGTCAATTGATGGCTCAAGGGAAAAACCCCAAGATCGGAGAGCATGTTCACTTTGGAGAAGAAGGTCGGCAGATAGAAGTGGTGCGACATCGGACCGATCCAATTTACGGGATTCCATTGGCCTTTCGAGAAATTCGATTAGCCTAATGAAAGAAGCGGGGAATACCTACTCAAACAGAACCGTTATCGTGGAGCTGCCACGACGGTAATGCGGGTTTTGGCGCCGGGAACGAGATATTGGTCGCAAGGCTTCAGGTCAGTATCAATGGCAATATGGGGTGTGTAGCCTGGTCTGCTCATCAGATGTTGGGTGAGGGCTGCACCGGAACTGACCGGACGGGGCATTCGATAAATGTATGTTAAGCCATGATCGTCAGTTTGATGCCAACCTCGTCCTAAGGTTTTTTTGTAAAAGGCAATAATCGCTTGAGGGGGGTCTGAGCTAAGCAGTATCGCAGAGGGAAAGGTCTGATAGTTTTTCCCTTTGATGTTCGCCGTACCCCTGGGGATAGCGCTGGCCAGCTTCGCTTGAGGATAAGCTGGAACCATAAAATAGTCTGCTGGGGGTGTCCAATTTTTGAGAAACGATTCCTGGAATGTCGTCAGTTGGCATTGTGCATTCTGGCGCACGGCCGAAAAATCAGCAAGAGGGGCGTAGGAACTGGCATACGCCTGGTTCGGCAATAGCAGAATCCATATCAGATAAAGAAAAAATTTCTTCATGAAAAGACTCCTTGAACTTGGCTGGAAGGCGGGTTCAAAATGAGGGAGTATCATCGCGAAAGTTCACTGAGCAGTCAACTGGGAGAGATGCAAACGAACGTTACGAGATCGTTGGAGTTTTTCCAGGATTTTTATTGATCACATTCATGGCTAAAGCGATCATCGACCCCACGTCTGAGACGGATGCGGGGAGCACCAGCGTATTGCTGGCCTTGGCCAATTCTCCAAATTCCCCAATATATTGTTCGGCCACGCGAAGTTGGACGGCTTCATAACCGCCTGGATTTTGTATCGCTTCCGCTACTTTCCGAATCCCTTCTGAGGTGGCAGTGGCAATGGCTAGAATCGCCGACGCTTCGCCCTCTGCTTCATTGATTTGTTGTTGCCGTTTGGCTTCTGAGGCCTTAATGACCTGTTGCTTTTCCCCCTCCGCTTCGTTAATCGCAGCGTCCCGCTGACCTTCCGAAGTTAGAACGACGGCCCGCTTCTCCCGTTCGGCCCGCATCTGTTTTTCCATGGCGTTCACCACGTCCTGGGGGGGGTTAATATTTTTAATTTCATAACGCATCACCTTGACCCCCCAAGGCGCTGAAGCTTTGTCTAATTCATTGACCACGGAAACATTAATCGTTGATCGTTCCTCGAAGGTTCGGTCCAGATCGATTTTTCCAATTTCGCTCCGCAATGTGGTTTGGGCGAGTTGAGAAATCGCGAATCGAAAATCCGTAATGCCATACGAGGCACGTTCAGCATCCAAGACTTTAATGTAGAGCACGCCATCAACACCGACCTGCACATTGTCTTTAGTGATGCAGATTTGTTCCGCTATATCAAGGGCGAGTTCTTTCAAAGAATGTTTGTACCGAATGACATCGATGAAAGGGACTAAGATATGGAGGCCGGCATTGAGCGTGGAGGAATATTTCCCCAATCGTTCGACCACGTAAGCGCTTTGCTGGGGCACAACCACCGCCGTTTTTTTCAAGACGAGTAAGGCTAGAGCGGCAAAAACAAGTGTGGCTAATAATTCACCTGACATGTTAGTCCTCCTGTGCGAGCGATTCGGCTTGAATCCATAGTGTCAGACCTTCCACCCGCACAATCTTCGCGATGGTATTCTTCTCGAGAATATTTTCTCCTGCATTGCGTGCGTTCCAGGTTGACCCACGAAGTTCCACTTTCCCTAGGGCCTGTGGCTCAAGAGGCTCAAGCACCGTCGCCATTTCTCCCACCATGGAATCCACGGCGGGCTCGTCTTTTCCTCCGAGGCTCCCTTTATTCTGCAAAGACTTTTTCATAACAAGGAGAGAAATGATGCCTAGAATGGCAAAAAGAAACCATTGGAGCCAGGCTGCCTCAATAAGCCCAGACCAGGTTAACCCGCTCACCATCAAGGCGGCCATTCCAAAGAAGAGGAAATAAAAATTCCCAAGCCCACCTAAGGTAAGGATTTCGACTCCAACGAGACTCAACCCTAAAATTGACCAATGCCACCAGAGCATGGTGGATACACTCCTTTGTGATGTATGTATTGCGCGAGGTTATGTGCCGTTAATTATGGTATCGGTTGAGTAGCAGTGGGAACTAAAGCAAATTCAATCGTCGGCAAAACCTGCCTATTTTTTATGACATGTTGGAGAAATGCTAACATATTTTTCTGAAAAGGTCTTGGATTGGAGAGATGAAAGCAATGGAACAGGTGAGCCATATTACTACAGTCGAAGGTAGGTTATTATTAATCTTGGCCTAACTGGAGGTATTCCAGTTAAGGATAGATGCCGGGTTTCGGCCCGGCAGCCGACCTTTTGTTTCGGCAAAAGGACCCAAAACCATTGACGCCCCGCCTGGCTTTATCGGAACTGACGGACGCAGGAGTTCGGGGAGCGGACCAACTCGCTGTGCTCAGACAAGGCCCGCAGAATATTTTGAGCGTCCGTCCATGGTGCCACGCAGCAGGCGTCGGATGGGAAATTGTTTGGATAACGCAGTGGCCAAAATTTTCCCCCACACCCTCAAAGTGGAATTGAGTCATACTCGGTCATATCACATTCTTCAGGCGGCCCGAGCAGAGATTTTTGTCTCTATCGAAGTCTTTTACAATCGCCGCTTAACCAGGTGTCCACGAAATCTGTGGAAGATCACTTATTACACCTGCGCAACATGTTCATATACTTGTTTATTTTTGCCAACTGCTTTTATCTACACTCGGAAATTGACTTATAATGGGAAAGACTAGGCGGATGTAAAGATGGTCGTTGATGAAATTTATCACATGTACCCCAGTTCCGCCAAAGTAACCAAGAATCTAATATGGAATTCTACTAGGACGTAAATTCTGCTGACGCTCCATTTGCGCCTGTTAAATGCAATGTCATGGAACTGATAGGATTTGATAAAGGATATTTTTCATGAATGTTAATTTTTTGTTCATGGACGAAAGTTGTAGTGAGGCTATCGATAATAACAAAACCGTTATTTCTTCGCTCACCGGAGTTCTGATTCCAATTCATAAATATGCAGAATTACGCACAAAATTCTACGATCTTCTTGAGTGGTGGATAAAGCCAGAGTCAAATACCATCAATATGGGTTTGCTTGAGCTACATGGACGGGAGTTACTTCCAGAAGAAGACGAAGAGAAAAAGCTAATTATATTAAACGGCGTTGTTGACCTTGTAGTAAGTAATCAGTTGGAGATATATCGAGGTGGTTACTATATAACCAAAACGATACGAGAATCCTTCAAAGGTGATGAAGAGATGCTTGGTGGATTGTGGTTTGGCATCCTGAATACCTTAAGGCCTAAGATTGCAAATGAGATGGTCATACCGGTAATGGATGGCTTTGATAGAAATATGGTGCGTAAATTCTCTCCATTGGTTAAAGGCATGGATGTAATGCGTGCTGCTGGTCATGAGCAGAGTATAAGTATCAGGAATTCAGAAAATATTCTAGGTGAGGTGTTCTATGCAGACAGTCAGTATTCAATATTTACTCAAGTTGCTGATTTGGTCTCATGGTTACGGCAACTCTCAGATATTTCGCGTGAAGGGAAGGAATTGACCCCATATAAGAAAAGGCTCTTAGTGGTATCAGAAAAACTGGAACCTGCAATTGCATGTGACGGAGTTATAGCTATGGAATTTAATGGTAAGACGCAAGGACCATCTAAATAAAGAATGAAGTGTGGTAAAGAGATCCATAAAACAAGTCATTCAAGTTCGCCCCTTCGGGGAAGGACGCGCTGACGCGCGCCGCTGAGCTTAGCCGTTAGACACTCCAATTGGGAGGTGAAGAGGTTGAAATTGATAAAAGGGGGCATAGTTTGAAAGTATACAACGTTCTCTTGCTTCCCGAGATCCTTCCTCTTTCAACTCAGATCACAATGAATTCTTAGCCAATGGAGCGGTTATTCTTTCTTGATATTTCAGTAGAGTTTGGGGAACGGGCACACAAAATCTAAGGAGAACATAAAAAGGACCGTGGATGTCAGAAAATCCACGGCCCTTATGTGACTTTATACCAGGTAATTTATCCTCAAGATTTTTTTGACGTAGGCTTTGTAAATGATTTTGCCAGCTCCTGATTCTTCTTCTAAGCCAACCCATTGATGGCCGGTGTTTTCACCCCAGACGGCCATATCCTTTTTTATTCCTTCGTAGTTAGAGGCTGCTCAATTATGTGGTCGAGGGCCCATCCAGTAGTTGGTCGGTTCAATCTGAAGCACACGGCGTTTAGCTAAGGATTTTCTGGCCAAATTTGGAGGCCCTGAAACCGAGAAGGTTAGTTTGTTGACGCGAGGCATTGTTCAACTAGGGATTGCTGGTTTTCTGTCTGACCGAACGAGATATCTTGCGCAAGGCCTTTTCGATCGAAGAGGATTGATGAGGGGGTGCCTTGGAGAGCGAAGCGTTCAAAGGTTTCAGCCTTCATGGTTTTCTGTTGTAAATAATTTCTGATTTGATTGAGTGCCGCTTGCTTCCTCTCCTCCGATAGTCCATCAAATCCTGGTAGGCAGTTACGGGTATACCCAAGTATTCTCTCTTGTGTCAGTGGTTCGGTTTCCGGTCGCACACGATCCATGCCGACTGGGAATGGCAGGCGCAACTCAAGTTTGCCATCAGTCAGCATCCCTTGATGAGTTAAGGCTTTGAGTGTTTCTCCTATTACTTCGCCAGATTCGACCAATCGCTGTAAATTCTCTAAAGTATTTTTGTCATAGTCCTCAAAAGCCGTTGCGAGGCCAACAATCTTCAGGCCTTTACCTTGATAGTGTTCATGTAATTGGATCGCCTTGGGCAACGCATACAGAAAGCATCCAGGGCAATTCACCTGAAACACTTCCACTAAGACCACAGAGCCGACAAGCTCACTGAGTGTATTGGGGCTACCCTGGACCCAGGTTTCAACTGTAATGTCGGATAATGAATTGTTGTTCATTGTGCTCAAAGAAAAGGCCGTTAGTACAGACGTACTAACGGCCCTTCGGGCAATATATAAATTTACTCTTCAGGATTTTTTTACGTAGGCTTTGTAAATGGTTTTGTCAGCTCCTGGTTCTTCTTCTAAGCCAACCCAACCATGTCCGGTGGTTTCACACCAGGCGGGCATATCTTTTTTAATGCCTTCATCGTCGGAGGCAACTTCCAGTACCTGTCCTGGGACGAGTTCTTTTATTTTCTTGGAGGTCAGAATAATCGGCATGGGACAAAAATATCCGAGCGTATCGAGTTTGACATCGGCTGGTATCATGGGAAGTCCTTCTTTATTGGGTCTAGGGTTCTGTTAAATAAATAAGTTGACTGATCCATGCCGAGCTTCAGCCAGGTAGGTACTGACTCCGGCAAGTTGGTCGACACCATCAATCAAGGTATCTTTCGAAATGCCCATCATGCCTAAGGTTGTGGTGCAGGCGATCATTTGTACGCCAAGGTCTTGAGCGGTTTCTAGCAGTTCGGCAATCCCGGGCATACGATTGTTCTTCATCACTTTTTTCATCATACTCGTACCCAACCCACCAAAGTGGAAACGGGAAAGCGGAAGATTTTCGGTTCCACCTTTATTTATCCACCCAAACGCTCGTCGCATCCAGTCTGTGGCCGAACTGGTTGCACCTTCTTTGCGGATGATATTTAAGCCCCAAAAGGTGAAAAACATAGTCACTTTCATCCCCATGGCCGCGGCTCCCGTGGCAATGATGAATGCGGCCATGGCTTTATCCATGTCACCACTCAGAACAACGAGGGTCACCCGGTCGGGTTTTGTTTCTTTTAATTCGGCCAGGGCTGTGGCGGGTTCAAGTTTTGTGGCATTCATGGGAGTCACCTTTGTCTATGAGAAAATTGTTTGAATCCTTTAATACGGTCTCTATTACACTGAATTTGTGACAGAATTATACCAGGTTACCGGTTCCTTTTTGGGATGTTTTCCTTGGACTTTGTAGAAAACTCTTGGAAATCAGATAGTTCGACTATAATATGCGATTTTTAGGGGTGTCAAGGAAGTCTGCATGTTGATGAGTGGAAAGAGTAAAGGAAGGTGATGACTCGTCGATTAGTTGAAAGCGTGCCCAATATTAGTGAGGGCCGGGATCAGGCTGTAATCTCCAAGCTGGTAGCGGGTGTTCAATCAATTCCAAACGTGGCATTGCTTGATGTGCATGTTGATCCGGACCACCACCGCTCGGTGTTCACGATTGTAGGCGAGCCGGAAGCCATGGGTACGGCTCTTTTTGGTTTGGTCCAACAGGCTCAGCGGTTTATTGATATTCGCCAACATCAGGGGGAACATCCACGAATTGGTGCGGTAGATGTGGTGCCGTTGATTCCATTCCAAGGGGTAACCATGGAGGATTGCGTAGACTACGCCAAAACCCTAGGTTCACGCGTTGGTGCCGAACTAGACATTCCTGTCTTTTCGTATGAACAAGCCTGTGTGGTGTCTTCCCGAAGGAAGTTGGAAGTCATCCGCCGTGGCGGGTTATCCGCCTTACAAGAACGGATGAGCAATCTAGGAAATTGGAAACCGGATTATGGACCAGGGGATATCCACCATTCCTTTGGAGCCATGGTGATTGGAGCCCGTTTCTTTTTGATTGCATTTAACGTGATCTTGGCCAGCCGGGACCTTGACCTAGTCTGTCATATTGCCGAAACGATTCGAGAGTCCGGTGGGGGCTTGCCTGCGGTTAAAGCCATGGGCGTGTCTTTACCATCTCGAGGGGTAGTGCAGGTGTCGATGAATCTCGTGGACTTTCGCCTAACCTCGTTGTGTGCAGCCTACCAAGCAGTTGAACGGGAGGCTACAATAGCAGGAGTTGATATTGTGGAAAGTGAAATCGTCGGGATGGTTCCTCAGGCGGCCTGGGATAATCATATGCCCAATGATCTCAAGCTGGGCAATTGGACGTCGGATCGTATCATCGAAATCGGTTTAGCGAAACAGGCATTGTCCTAGCTGTTTTCCTTGGCAACGTTTCACGGTACAATATCTCAAAGTCGGTGACGTAACCATTATCTAGGGAGGGAGAAGAATGGCTGAAGGACAGGCAGCACTTCGAGGGAGCAAATTCGGGAAATTAACGGTAGGTGCGATTATGGAAAAGCAAGTCCAATCCGCAGAGAAAGACACAACGGCTGAAATGATAGCGTCTTATATGATGGATGGTTTTGGATCTGTGCCAATTGTGGATGAAAACAATAAATTGGTTGGGATTGTGTCGGAGTTTGATCTGTTAGCAGCCCTGCGCAAGGGCAAGAAATTACAGGATGTGGCAGCAGGAGAGATCCTCACCCCTAATCCGATCTCGGTGACACAGGATACGGATGTTGTCACTCTGATGGATGTTTTGCAAAACAACCATCTCATTCGCGTTCCGGTCTTGGACAAGGTTGGCAACCTCATTGGCATTGTGGCTCGCCGAGATCTGCTACGAGGCTATTTGCAAACCTCGGGGAGTTGAAGCTCCCCGAAGAGTTATGCTGCTGCTTTCCCTCACCGTGTTCGTTCCTCCCATTTTTTAACATTGTTGAATCTGGGCTCGTTCTCCTCCTCCTCATTCTAGAACCTCCCGCTCCGCTTCCACCTACAACACCGCAAATGGAATTTAGTTCGGGACTTGAACCTACCGCTGGTCCCCCTCCCGTTAGGACCTGACAATTTAAGTCAAGTTGATTTGATATCGATTGGTCTAAGGTTGGGCCTGCAAATGTTTGAGATGGCAGTCAAAGGGCACTGGCAACGAGAGCTGGCGCGAGCAGAATACGATTAAGCAAAATTGTTCTTGAAAGGCTTGGGCAAGGCACGTTTGTGGACCGACCAGACAGCCATAAAACATCGAAATTACGCCAGTTCTGTATGTTATCCATTCGCCACAAGATCATATTCGAGATTTTTGTGGCAGACCGTGGGATTTTGTCCCCATTGGGTGAGTTCCTGAAAAGGAATGTCTGGGGAAAGAGGTTGCTGCCAGTCATATGAAAATACCTTACAGGGGATAGTATTGAAAGAGCCGGCGGGATGGGGTTTTCAATTTTTGAAGGAAGGTCAGAAGTTCGAACAAGCGGATATGCCCGCTGGCAGTACAGTCGACTATTCCGTCCTCATTCACTCGCCACAAACAATCACCTTCTCGTAGGAGATACATCCCCTCTTCACATGATCGGCGTATTGCCATGGTGTCGTTCATTTTTCCCCTCCTTTAGTAACTGTGGTCCATAGAATTTGCTAGGACCTTAGTGCAGTCGGAACAACAGACTTCATTGTTTGAGACAGAAACCAAACGAATAAAATGTTCGCACCGGACGCAATACATATATCCCGTTCCGTAAAAACGATAAGGATAGGTGGGCCATAAGGCGTCCCAATTGACCGTTTCGATCGGGAACATGGGGGCAGTTAGGGAAAGCATGGTATCGGCCTCTTTTCATATAGAGTTAGAGTGCGGCTATTAAGGGCGCCACAACCAAAACATCGACAATAGTCCCACAAGACTTACTCAGGTGAGAGGGTGATGGACAAGGTACCTTCCATGATGTTGCCTTTCTATTCGGTCAGTCGTCTCTAATCTGTTCTTGCTTCAAATGAAATAGCAACCTTGATACCAAAGAGGTTCTGTTGGCTATCGGCAAGAAGAGAATAATTCAACCGATTGATTTCCTAAGGAAAAAACAAAGAGGGGGTGAACGTACGTGCTGGGACTCTTTTGGGTTATTTAGGAATTGGTGTATAGCATGAGGTACAAATTGTATCTAAAAAATAAAATAGTAGATGAAGGTCCTAAGAGATCTCTCCTCATCCCAAGGGGCAGGGGAAAGCTTAATCCCTTCTGGCAGTCTGTCACGGACTACAAAAGAGTCCGAAACCATTTCCAGGGTGGAAATAGTTCCGGACTATCGTTGATCTATTGCTTAGATGATTCGGAAGCGGTCAAGGTCGATGTTGCTTGCACCCATTAAGCATGTCTTCTGCCCTAAAAAATTCCCTGCGACAGACATCCTTGGTATTCGGTGGGTTCTACCGTATTGCACGCGCTTTTCCTATATGCGATTCGTTGGAGAGAGTTGGTGGACGAATACGAAGCGTCGCAAAAACGAGGTGGAAAACAAGAATCGTATGAGAAGAACTCAGAGAGCTGAAGGAGTGAGGATCAGGACCGAGGCGTCGATGTCTTGCGAGATTTAGCCTTTGTGGATTTAGTGGAACGCCAGCGATCTTGACGGCGAGTGATTTCCTCTTCGGAGACTCGGGTTTCCCATTCTTCCACCAAACCGGATGGTCCTCGGTGCCACCAAGTAGAAATGTTTGTTGGTGCGGGTTTAGCTGGTTGTTCTACCATTGTTCTCAGGACCTATTTTCAAGAAAGTGTTCCATTCCCACATCACTCTGTGGTGGATTGTCTCCAAAACCTTCTCTTTTCTTTGGAAAAATGGAGTAACCTTGGTATAAAGCAAAAGTTATGCCAAAATGGTACGTTCTGGTCGGCTTTAACAGATGAAAAGTAATATCTGTGGAAGTGTTTGGGCTCTTTCAGTCTGCTTAGGATGAGACAAGGAAGAGGGGAATCCGATTAAACCTCAACGACGGCCTACCCAAAATTGAATCTTTTTTGACGATTCATGATCGGCTTCGACAATGTTATTCCAGTATTTGACCTGTCGATGCCCTGTCGTCGGTGGGTAAGTGCCTTTCTCTTTCAAGGCGGCCAGAGGAGCGCAATTGGTCGGCCTCTTATTCGTATTGATCACACGTAGGTGTACAAGCGTTCATCTCGTGGGTTTGTTCTACCGACTCGGATGTTCGACTTTGCTGTGGATGACAAAATAGTCCAATTCCAATGCGCCGGTATCCGATTGCACATCCAATTTGATCGTATGGGAACCGGCGTGGAGCCCATCCGAGAGACGCATCTCTTGCGTCATATCATAATCACCCAGAGAGCCCTCATCGACTATCTCAATCTTCGACTGGCGTCGGCCATCCACATGGATATTGACCACATCACCAGTGCTTTTGCCCTTTGTATATCGCATGCGAATGGACGGGTTCGAAATGTCTTCGGTCAGGTTCAACACATAGTGGGCTTCCCCGGTCCCTCGTACCGTATATCCCTTGGACGCCGTCTTGCGCGGCGTTTTCATCAAGGTACTCGAGCGATAGTCCTCTGCCTGCTTGGTCACCAGATATCCCTTTGGTCCCAGCACGTCGATCTTGAAATCCGGGCACGATGTATTGTGCCGCGAATAGGTTGGCCGGTAAAAAACCCAGGAGTCGCTCGGTAGGGTTGTCCATTCCTCATGCTTCGGATCGATCGTGTACGTCTGCAAGACCCCGGGCGACGATGCCGTCTGGATCCGCGCGACGTCGGAATTATCATCTGCCACCCACATGGACCGCATGGTGACAAACGGCGCGGTTAAGGTGTCATATGTCACATCCGTCACTCGCACCGTCGTCTTGCCAGGTTCAGCTTGTAGCTGCAAAACCGCGGACGACCCGTTTTTATACCGCACCTTGATGGTCATCTTTTGTGGATCGATATCCAGTCTGTCGATCGCCGTGATCGGAAACAAGGGGTCCTCTGCCGCCGGCCCAATAATCATCGATGACCCGAAGCATACCCGCTCCTCACGCCCCGCCGGAGGTTGCGTTATGATCCGTGCGTATCCATTGGCATAGAGAACAAATATTTGCGGGGGGGCGTGGTCGTCGTCCGTCCGTTTGAGGAACTGGATGAAATCGTGGTCTGGCCTCGATGGTCCCCCCACTATATGGACTGCCATCCCCGATTCAAATGGCCACCCGGACACATCCATGACTCGAACTTTCACATCGCCGTCCTCGTACAGTTCGATGCCTTGGAGATCGGCAAGGTCCACAAAACCGGACGTTACTAAACTCGCATACTGACCGGCGGCTCCGGATGCAATCACCTGGGCTTTGTCCCAATGCGGCACGGACTTTTTCGTCTTCGACAGAAATTTTAAACTCTGGTGGTCTGCATCGTAATAGGCAATATTCGGATACCCTCTTGCCGACACACCCAGGGATGCAAACCGGCCTACATCCCCCGCCGTATCCAGAACTATCCCAACCGACCAATGTGTCGCGGCGGCCTCTTTGTGTAGATATTTTAAATCCTTATTCGTTGCATCATAGTACGCCGCATGCAAAGCCCCATCCGGACCAAACACCATCGAGGCATATTGGCCGACATCTCCCACCGCATCCAACACCACCGGCGTCGACCACCCTTGCTCATTCCGGTAGATGTATTTTAAATTCCCATTGCTCGCATCGTAATACGCGATATGCGGATAGCGCCCTTCATAGGCCCCGTTCATTTTCTCTTTCTGGCCCTCATAATACACGATTATTGAGGCGTATTTTCCGACGTCTCCGACGGCATCCAATACCACCGGCGCCGACCATCCATGCGTGTCATCGCTGGTGACGTATTTTAAATCCTTCGTGTCCGCATCGTGGTACACCACATGCCGCCTGCCCGTTGGGCCTATCGCCATTGCCGCATGCTGCCCTACATTGCCGTTCGCGTCCAGGATCGTTGGTGTTGCCCATCCACCCACCGCACCCGGATCGCTCTTGTATGTATATTTTAAATCCCCGTTATCCGCATCGTAATAGACGACGTGATGCCGCTTGTCCCGGCTAATGCGTAGCGAGGCGTATTGCCCTACGTCGCCAGTTGCATCGACAATCTCCGGCTCCCCCCAGTTCCCCTTTCTATCCCGGACAATGTACATGAGCCTTTGGTTCAGGGCGTCATAATAAGCCATGGCCGGTGGCGCTGCTAAGCCCGCCCAATCTGCTAAGCCTGCCCGATGCCTGTCTGTCGGCGGATACGCCAACGACACGTAGTGACCAACATCCGCATTGACCTCGTCCGGAGTTTCAATCGGATACCAATTGTAGCCGGGAGACTGCCAGGCAAATTTCATCTTCCGTTGCACCGCATCGTAGTATGCGATCTGCGCCGTCGGCCGCATGTCCCACGCCTGCTCGCAATTCGTCCTGTCGGGAATACAGAGATCCTTCTGACCGGTTGTGAGTGGATAATAGGTTGGAAATGTTGCGGTGATTTGATAGTCGGACACATAGCCGCCATAGATCGGAATATTCACGTTGTCTTCTTCCGCACACAGTGAAGGAAAGCTCATATTTTTGGCGTGACGCAAAGTGGTCGCTTCCGCTACATTGTGGCTTTGCAGACCCACCAAGATCACACACAGCATCCCGATTATCGCCCAAGCCTTTGTCTTCCATGTATGCCAAGCAGTAATCATAAACCGATTCCCTCTCGTCTCATGGTGTTGTCAAGGTGACCGAGGGTTGACAGACTGGTGTGATGAACTCCAAAACGCCCAGCTACCAAGGTTTGTGTTTTCCATCTGAAATCATCAGTCATACCATCTGGCAACCAACTTGAAACTGGTGCCTCCTGACAACCTTATGCCGTTATCATCAACACGGTAGCTGTCATCACCCTCAACTGTAATCTGGTCAGGCTTTCCCTCCTTGTGGATTGGCCAGCGAACATAAATTTTCCTGGCCGTGCCTTGTGGCATCTCCACATCCAGATTCAGTCTCTGGGTACTGTCGTCCCACTTCGCCTGCATCATCAGGTTTCCGAAATGTGTGGGAAAATCCGAAAGGGAAATACCATCGTCCACAAGCCATTCGCGTGGAGTACCAAACAGCAGGTTCAGGGTTTTACTTTTATCCTCTTCCATCAGAATGAGACCCCGGACAGAATTGACATATCCTGATCCGACCCACGTATGAGGCATGTCACCGATATATATACCCCTGCGGCTGTCGGAAAGGACAACCTCGGCAAACTGATTCCAGTTAGCCGGACGCCTGCCCCGGAACAGGATTTCATGCAGATCGAATGCTTCCTTGCGATACCCAAGTGTTGTCAGAGCCAGAATGTTGCGCACTTCGTAAGGCGTATAGGTATAGTGTTCCGGACCGGCCTCCCGTTCCTTCACCATTCGGTAATAGTCCTGGAAAGTCTTGTCCAGGACATCTGCCGGCAAGACCTGCCTTGCTTCAGTGGGAAACAGGGCAATCGCAATCGAGGTCGGATCAGGAGTGCCCTTGTCGGCATCCACAGGGATATAGTCGAGAGACTTCCAGGCAATGGTCTTTTCAATGGATTCCCTGACGCTTTCACTGAAATCTTTCGCCTCGGTCCTCGCCCAGTCAGCTAAATATTCCCGGCCCAGGATCTCTGCTATTTCAATACCGTCCGCCCAGCCACGAATGGCCCAGAAATTGTCCCAATGGCTGTGTACCGGGGTAATGAAACCTTCATGGCTGATGGATGGTGGCAATATGCCTTTTAGGCGCTCACCGGCCTCAAGATTTCCATAATGTTCCGGATCAAGCGTACGCTCCCGCAAGGTGACAAGGTATTTCATCGCCCCGTGAACAGAATCAAAATGCTTTTCCAGGAAACCCCTGTCGCCAGTAAAGCGATAGTACTCCATGATCGCATAGATGAACTGACCCTGGCTGTCCCATTCGATGTTCCTGCCCCAGCCGTCATACACCTCACCGCTGGTGAAGAGAATAGGGGGCACGAGGCCATCAGGCTCAACGCGTTCGGCATACCAGTCAAGATATTCCCTGACCTCCTCGAAAAAACCAAGCCGCATAAGAGTGGAGGAAATCATCGCGCCATCTCGCATCCAGGTCCGGTTGTAACTACGCGAGCCGGGCTGGATGACCACGCCATCATTGTTCAATAGAATATAAGCTGCCTGCGACTTGACGGTATTGACGATCGCCTTGTTGGCAAGATCGAATCCCACACGGTCAAGCTTGTGGGTCCAGAATGTTACATACTCCTGCCGCAATTGCCCGAAGTCCCCAGCAGTTTTCACATGTTCCAGGGTCTCGTGCAGCGGAGCCGCAAGAACAACCTCCCTGGATTCACCGGGTTTCAGGTCAAATGCATATGTCCAGGCTGCCGAGAGCAGACCGGTCCCGGTCTCGTCAACAACAGATACGGTTTCGTCCTCGCTGTCTGCCATTGCGTCCGGCGCTACCCTGCCTCGTAGACCGTTTGCTATATCCCCGCGAGCATATTGCAGGGCAAAGAAACTGTCTGCAGGCGAAAGGGATATGTAGCTGTTCTTGCCGTTGATCATGACCGGTTTCCCGGTTTCGTGTTCGTACCTGATTGAATTGATAGGCGACCGTCCGCCATGTTGCCACTTGGGATTGATTTGGGCGGGCCTGACACTGACGATGATTTCCCCCTTCCGTACAGTATCGGATCGATTTTCAAGCGTATGTCGCACATAGGTCATGCTGGCATCGACAGGGCCACTGGTAATGGCCTCGGACTTGAAATGAAGTCCATTCCCCGTCTCCCATTGCACTATGGGAACTGGTAGGTAACCCTCCTGCAATTCCTGGGTTATGTTCGCCGCTACGGCAGCCGAATACAGATTGTCACCCTCTTTGACATAGGGCATCAGTATGGGGCTGTCGCGCCGGAATTCCAGATTGCCATACTCATCAAACAGGCTTTCTTCGCTATCCCTTGGAAGTCCCACCAGGGTCCAGTAGGTCTGCCATCCCCTCAGATGTGGAGGATAATCGCCAAAAGGAGCCTGCCGGGCATCAAACTGATACTGGACAAACGGGGTGAAGGCTTCCGTGGGGCCACGCAACGAAATTTCGCCAATCCCAAAACCGACCCCGGCTTTAATAGGGTCAGCAAGCACCAGCCTTATGTAGCGTACCTCGGCTGCATCATGTGGAACGAAATCAGATTGCCCCTGTGATTCCGCGACAGGGATGGAGATGGAGGAGACCTGTTTCCATGTCTTTCCATCCAGCGAAATCCCCATGTCCACCGAACCGGCATAATGCTGGTCCCAGTCGATACGTAATCCGGAAATAGTCCTGGACTTGCGTAGGTCCAGAAGCAATTCTGCCCGGTCAACAGCCCCACTTTTCCAGATGGTATCCTTACGACCATCCATCATGGCCGGGGCATCATCTCCACCACCGGAGACCACTGTGATATTTACCAGGTCATCAGTTCCCTTGATGTCAAATTCCCAAAGGGAATTCCCCCAGCCAGTTGCTCTCGCTCTTGTCTCCAACCGGACATATCGCCCGGAAACGGGCTGGATATAAATGTCATCCATCTGACCGTCGCTGTCGTTGTTTTTATAAACCGTGGTCCACTCCACGGCATCGTTAGAAACCAGGAGGCTGTATTTGCTCGAATACGCGTCCTCCCAGTGCAGGGTAAAACCAGTAATCTCAACCACATTTCCAAGATCAACGAGAACCCATTCCTTATCCTTTTGCTGACTGGACCAGCGGGTCCCGGTGTCACTATCAGCCAGATAACGCGGTTGGAATTCATCGCTCTGGATCGAGGACGCGGAAACACGCCATTGGTCCTTTGCCGGTATGTCGGATGCTGACAGCGCTGCTGTCACGGGCAACCCCAAGAGGACAAGGGCAGCCAAAAACGTCAACATGCTTCTCTTGTGAACCATCATAAGTGATCTCCCTGACTTGTCGTGATGTTGTCGGAAGGTTTTTGTCGAAGCTCCCTGCCGTCTGTCCCGAAAAGATGGCAGTGGTCTGCCGAAATACCCACAGTCAGCTTGTCTCCCTTCGCGCCGCGGAAATCGCCGGAAGCACGAAAGATTAGTGGTTCATCGGCATCTGGCGTTTCCAGATAGACATAGGAATGGCTGCCTAGAGGCTCCACAAATTTGACCTCTGTCTCGACAAGATTGTGATCTCCTCCCGTAGCCACATGCTCCGGACGAATGCCCAGCGTGACAGGAGAATCCGGAGACAGCTCTCCGGCACGGGCATTCACCTGGATTGTCGTTCCGCTTTCAAGCCGGACAATTGTTTTATCCGGAAGGCTTTCGGCCACCGACCCGACCAGGAAGTTCATGGCCGGCGACCCAATAAAGCCCGCAACAAAGCGATTGGCAGGATAATTGTACAGTTCGTTTGGCGAACCCGTCTGTTCAACAAAACCATCCCTGAGAACGACGATGCGATCTGCCAGTGTCATGGCCTCTACCTGGTCATGAGTGACATAGATTATGGTTGTCTCAAGCATATCATGCAGTCGTGCAATTTCATGCCGCATTTTCACACGAAGTGATGCATCCAGATTTGAAAGCGGCTCATCAAACAGGAATATTTTCGGGCGCCTGACTGTCGCCCTGCCAATGGCTGTACGCTGTCGCTGTCCACCGGAAAGCTCTTTCGGTTTACGCTGAAGCAGCGCTGTGAGGCCGAGCGTATCGGCAGCAGCGCGCACCGCTTGGTCAATTTTCCCCGCAGGAGCTCCAGCAATTTTCATTCCGAAGCTCATGTTTTCATAGACGGTCATATGCGGATACAGGGCATATGACTGGAACACCATCGCAATACCGCGTTCAGAAGGAGGAAGCATCGAGACATCTGTCTCACCAATTTTGATTTTTCCCTCATCGATATCCTCAAGGCCAGCAATCGTACGCAACAGGGTAGACTTGCCACATCCCGAAGGGCCGACAATGACAACAAACTCGCCATCTGTTACATCAAGGTCAACCCCGGATAACACTGCGGTATTGCCAAAACTCTTGTGAATATTTCTCAGGGTAAGACTAGCCATGACGCGTATGCACTGAAAGAGGCAGGAAGGGTTCGTCCAGAACTGCACCATTGGATTCGATAATTTTCGAATAATAACGGGCTGTATCCTTCGGCGTACGCTCAAGGGTCTCAAAATCGACATGCACAATGCCAAATCGCTTGGCATAACCAAGTGACCATTCATAGTTGTCCATCAGGGACCAGGCCATGTATCCCCGTACATCAACGCCTTTCTCAATCGCTGTCCGGACAGCGCAAAGATGCTGGTTCAAGTAATGCATCCGTACCGGATCAATTACACGGCCATTCACGGCTTTCGGCGGATCAAAAAACGCCGAGCCATTCTCGGTGATATAAAGTGGCATCTCACCATATCTCTTCTTTAGCCACAGCAGCGTATCGGAAAGCCCGTCCGGATATACCTCCCACCCTGTTTCCGTGTAGGTTTTGTGGGGCTGGCAAACAGTCCCGGCCCTTACAGGCAAGGAGTCCGGCTCATCACATGTGACGGCGCGTGTGTAATAATTAAGCCCGACAAAATCAATCTTCTGACAAATAAGGTCGAAATCCTGGGCAGGCCATTCAGGCCAGGCGTCACCAAATATCTCCTTCATTTCCTCCGGATAGGATCCCAGAAGAGCGGGATCAAGAAACTGTCTGTTCATGTAGGCATCCGCGCGATTAGTGGCCGCCAGGTCTTTCGGATCATCTGAAGCTGGATACTTCGGCTCGATATTCACAACAAGGCCGATTTCATTTGCCCCGAGAGCCCGATAGGCCTGAACGGCAGCACCATGTGCGCGCATAAGATTATGCGCGGCGACAGGCGTTTCATAGTGGCAGGAATGCCCTGGGGCATGTACACCATGCAAATAGCCGCCATCCATGACTACCCATGGTTCATTGAGTGTCGTCCATTTTTTTACCCGGCCATCCAGCCGGCGGTACATTGCTTCCCCATAGTCTGCAAACCAGTGCGCAATGTCCGGATTTAGCCACCCGCCAAGATCGTCCAACGCTGCCGGCAAATCCCAGTGATACAACGTCAGGAGCGGTTCAATCCCTGCTTCCAGAAGGCCATCAACAAGTCTTTCATAGAAATCCAGACCTTTCTCATTCAGGCTTCCCTTGCCTTCAGGAAAAATACGCGCCCAGGCCACCGAAAACCGATAGGCCTGCAACCCCAGCTCCTTCATGATGGCGATATCCTCGCGCCAGCGATTGTAATGGTCACAGGCTACGTCGCCTGTATCGCCGTTCGCGGTATTTCCCGGTGTATGGGCAAAACGCTGCCATATGCTTGGGCCTGCACCATCTGCCAGCGGTGCACCCTCAATCTGGTAAGCCGATGTAGCAGCACCCCAGAGAAACCCATCAGGAAATCTAGAGTTGTTTTTCATTGACTAACATCCTTTTTTATAAAATGTCTGCAAACAATCCGGTTCACATGTCGGCGGTTTCATCACTTGCCATGCATACTGCAATTGGCAAGGATGCCATTCCGGCAAACAGGCAGCATGATTTCCGCCATGAGAATCTCAACCCTTTACACTTCCCGCAAGATATCCGCTCATATAAAAACGCTGAAGCGTCATAAATAGAACCAGCACCGGTGTCACGGTTACAACCGCACCTGCCATCATCAGTTCGACATCCTGCACATGTTCCCGTGACAGGGATGCTAACGCAATCGGCAAAGTATATTTGTCACTGTCGGTCAGGACGATCAGGGGCCAGAAGAAATCATTCCATGCGGCCAGGAAGGTAAACAGCCCCAGTGTAATAAGAATGGGTTTCAGTAACGGCACCACGACTGACCGGAAAATACGCATTTCACTGGCCCCTTCAATCCGGGCCGATTCGATCATTTCAGTTGGAATTGACAGTGCATACTGCCGTATTAGGAAGATACCGAATATGCTGGCAACAAAGGGGATAAGAACACCAATCCAGCTATTGACCAACCCCATACCCTTCAACATCAGGAAGAGCGGAATCATGGAAACCTGTGCGGGAATGACAAGGGCGCTCAGAAGCCAGCGGAATAGCAGTTGTCGTCCCTTGAACTCCAGTTTGGCAAAAGCATATCCGGCAGATACATTGAAGGTGAGCGACAATAGCGTTGCAGCCGACGCAACAAACAGGGAATTCAGAAAATTCCTTCCCATGTTGGAATATTCAAAGAGCTCTATATAATTATTGAGTGTTGGGTTCTCTGGCAACAGCGGTGGCGGAAAGCTGCTTGCCTCTCCCGGAGACATAAAGGACACACTTAGCATCCACAGTAAGGGGATCATTGCCAACATGGCAAGAAAAGACAGGCCGATGTGAACTCCGGATCCTCTCCACAGTTTTCTCATTAGCTTATACTCCGCTTCCGTACCGGCGCATCACAACAAGCTGGCCAATTGCCGCAACAATCATGAAAATAAAGAGAATGAAGGCCACGGCGGATGCAGATCCCAGGCTCCACCATTTGAAGCCTTCTTCATACATCAGATAAATGATGCTGAGCGTGCTTTGAACAGGTCCGCCCTGTGTCATCACATAGGGTTCGGCAAAGAGCTGAAAGTACGCGGCCATGGTCAGCACCCCAACCAGAAACAGCGAGGGAACCAAAGCAGGCAATGTGACATAGAAAAAACGCTGCCGGGTATTGGCGCCGTCAATCCGTGCAGCCTCATACAGATCGTCAGGTATTGCCTGGAGGCCAGCCAGAAGAATGATCATATTGTAGCCAAAGTTCTTCCAGACCGCGAAAAGAATGATTGACGGCATTGAAAAACGCGGATCGCCCAGCCAGTCCACAATGGGAAGGCCCAACCAGTCGAGACTATAGTTGATAAGACCATAGCGGGTATGCAGGAGGTATCGCCATATCACAGCAACGGCAACAATCGTCGTCACCACCGGCGCAAAAAGTGCGGTCCTAAAAAATCCCTTGAAACGCACCATTTGCCCATTCAGCAAAAGTGCTGCCGCCAGTGAAACCATCACCGACAGAGGCGCACCGACCAGCACAAAATAAAGGGTGTTACGCAGTGCCTGCCAGAAAAGCGGCCTTTGCAACAGATCTGCATAGTTTTGGAAACCTACAAATCGCAGGTTGGAAAGGTCGGCCAGGGCATAGATGTCAAAGTCTGTCAGACTGATTGCAAATGCAGCCAGCACCGGCAGAAAGAAAAAGACGGCAATGATAGCAAGCGCCGGACCTGCAAACAGCCAGCCCGCAACAGACGGCTTCACGAATCGTCTCCCCCTTCTCGCGCCAACATCCAGCGACGTTTTTCAAGAATGTGATCAATCCGGTCATCCAGTTCACGCGCCGCCTCGGCAGCGGTCCATTTCTCATGGACCGCACGCTCTGTCACCATGCGCAATTCCTGCACTATGCGTTCCCATTCAGGGATTTTCGGTGCCGGAAGCGCACGCTCAAGCTGCTCCCTAAAAGCAACGACGTAAGGATCTGATTCAAGCCGGTCTCCGCGCCAGCTTGACCGCCGCGGCGGCAGATTGCCGCTTATCTCGTAAAACTGTTGCTGGATTTCTGGACGGGACAGGAATTCAACAAGCCGGAATGCCACATCCCTTTGCCCTGAATTTTCAAACACCACCAGGCTTGAACCGCCCGCTGTTGATGCTCCCGGACCCGAAGGCCCCGGTAATATTGCCGTCATCCAGTCATCCTGCATATCGGCAGGCAACCGGCGGCGAAATTCGCCAATATTCCACGGCCCGGTCAAATAGAAGGTAAAGTAGCCGCGTGCAAATTCATCCCACACATTGGAAATTTCGGTTTCACTGGAAGGCGGTGCAAGCCCTTTGCGGAAAAAGTCGAGATAAAAATCAAGGGCTGCCACCAGCTCAGGGCTAGAAAAATTGCCATAGCGATCACCGTCCCGCAGTAACGGAACACCTTGCTGGAGAGCAAGGGAAACCTGCATTTCAAATTCATTCAGTGGCACGAAAAGGGCAAAGTTGTCTTTCCCAACATGTTTCTTCACTGCCGTTGCGGCCTGCATCCATTCAGCCCAGTCACGTGGAGGTCGAACAATCCCGGCATCCCTGAGAATATCCTGCCTGTAAAAGACAAGCCGCGTATCCACATACCAGGGCACCCCGTACAGTCCATCGGCAACCCTGTTCGTCGCCCAGATACCCGGGAAATAATCCTGCTCCTCAATAACGGAAGAAGCACCTGCCATCTCGTCCAGCCTGGTAATGGCATCAAGTGCCGCAAATTCCGATATCCATGTATTGCCCATCTGGGCGACATCAGGCAGTGTGTTTCCTGCAAATGCCGTCAGCAATTTTTCATGGGCCGCTGTCCAGGGAACTTGCTGGACAATGACACGAACACCCGGATTCTCGCGCTCAAACCCCTTTAGCAGCCCAGGAACAATTTCCCCTTCCCGGCCCATCGCCCAGAACTCGATTTCCAGAATGTCATTCTCACCGCTACCTTTTGTGCCAAAAGCCAACCATGCCGCATACATTGCACCCAACATCATCACGGCAACTGCAAACATGCCCAGTGTTTTCCCCCCCGGTCTTTTTTCCTGACCTGTTGTCATGCTGTAAAGTCTGCTTTCTGACCGGATGAGCGAATTGCTCCGGCGTCACACGGCACACCGGAGATTGCTCGGAAATGGTGTAGCCGCACACATGGC
>Ga0265303_10000162_pt1 | contig 33302 bp, 30 predicted proteins | sample Helome_2_FD_192494 | JGI IMG/M metagenome (GOLD analysis project Ga0265303, IMG submission 192494) | Marine sediment microbial communities from subtidal zone of North Sea - Hel_20160317 (Illumina Assembly) | ecosystem: Environmental > Aquatic > Marine > Subtidal zone > Sediment ... | reverse complement strand
ACCTATAGCGCGATGACCGAGATCGGCTTCGACATGAACTACCTGATTCTCGACTTCCCTCACCCGGCGCGTTGCGACGACTGGGAATGGCATATCGCGGTCGATGCGTTCGAGGCAGCGCTCAAAAGCAACAACGCCAAAGGCGCGTTCGTGGTCGGTATGGCCGAAAATATTCCCGAGGACTACACCAACAACTACAGCGAACGCGGCATCGTCAGCTTTTACGGTATCGATGAAGCGTTGCAGGCGACCGAAATCGCCGCCGATATCGGTATCGCCTGGAAACAGGAACTGCCCGACCCGATCATGCAACTCGATGCAACCGGGGAAGGCAGGACGACGCTCGATGAGGCCACTGCCAAGCAGGACCTCAGCGAGTTCGGCGTTCCGGTACCGTCCGGCGCCCGGGTTGATTCGGTTACCAGCGCGGTGGAACTTGCCGCCAGGCTTGGATACCCGGTCGTATTAAAGGCGCTAGGCATCGCTCACAAAACCGAACACGACGCGGTACGACTGAACCTTGCCACGGCTGAAGCAATCGAGCAGGCGGCAACCGGGTTGTTCAAACTCAGCGATCAACTTTACCTGGAAGCGATGAAGCCGGCGCTGGTCGAGCTCATCGTCGGAGTGACGCGCGACCCGCAATTCGGCCTGGTACTGGCGATCGGCAGTGGTGGTATCCTGGTCGAATTACTGAAAGACGCGAAGACGTTGCTGATACCGGCACAAGGTCACGAAATCGAGGCCGCGGTGCGCAGCCTCAAGTCGGCACCCTTACTTAACGGCTATCGTGGCAAACCCGCCGCTGATATCGAAGCCACTGTGGCGGCAATACTGGCTATTCAGGAGTATGCCATCTCGCAGGCAGGCTCACTCATCGAGCTTGACGTCAACCCATTACTGATCGGCGCGCAAGGCGAAGGCGTGTTTGCTGCCGATGCACTTATCGTTCTAGAGGAGCAGGAATAAATGTCTGATGTACTCACTACCCGCAGTGAAGGCGGGGTTTTAGAAGTTACCCTGGATCGGCCCAAGGCAAACGCCATCGATCTTCAAACCAGTCGCGAAATGGGAGAAATCTTCAAGGGATTTCGTGACGACCCTGAGCTACGCGTAGCCATCGTCAAGACCGCTGGCGATAAATTCTTCTGTGCCGGCTGGGATCTGAAAGCCGCGGCCGATGGTGACGCGGTCGACGGTGACTATGGTGTCGGTGGTTTTGCCGGCCTGCAGGAATTGCGCGCACTCAATAAACCGGTAATCGCAGCGGTTAACGGCATGGCCGTGGGCGGTGGCTTCGAACTGATGCTTTCAGCGGATCTTATCTATGCCGCCGATCACTCGACCTTTGCCCTGCCCGAAATCAGGGCAGGCACCCTCGCCGATGCCGCTACCCTCAAGCTGCCCAGGCGCATTCCGTACCATATTGCAATGGAAATGCTCTACCGGGGACGCTGGATGGATTCCGCAGAAGCACTGCGCTGGGGCCTCATCAACGAATCCCTGCCGGTTGATCAATTGATGGATAGGGTCTGGGAAGTGGCGCGCGAGTTGGCCTCCGGGCCTCCGCTGGTGTTCGCATCGATCAAGGAAGTCGCTCGCGAAGCCGAGTCAATGAAATTTCAGGAAGGCATGAACTGGATCACCAAGCGTCAATTCGCGACCGTCGATACGCTTTATGGCAGTGAGGACAACATGGAAGGTTTCAGGGCCTTCGCCGAAAAACGCGACCCGGTGTGGAAAGGCAAGTAAATTCTGTCTCACCGTGGCTTGTCCCGAAGCGTCCGACCAACGGGGCCCAGCAAGACAATCCGGTCGCAGGCCGAGCTTATTTCGATTATCACTGAACTGGTGTAATGTGCGTTGTTCGAACACATTTTTATAACTGGATCCCGTGGTCAAGCCACGGGATGACATGAAATGAACGAAAATCAGCCCCTGTGGTCACCCAGCCAGGCCAGCATCGACGCGGCCAACATGACCCGGTTTATCGCGCAGGTGAATCAGAATTACGGACTGGAACTTTCCGACTACGACGCGCTTTACCAATGGTCTGTCGACGAAAAAGAATCGTTCTGGTCAGAAGTCTGGGATTTCTGCGGCATCATTGGCGACAAGGGTGAACGCATACTGGTCGATGGCGACCATATCGAAACCGCCGAGTGGTTTCCCGATGCCAGCCTCAACTTTGCCGAAAATCTGCTGCGCCGAAAAGATAGCCAGGTCGCCATCTACTTCCGTGCCGAGGACCAGGTCGAGTACTCGCTGACCTACCAGGAACTCTACGCACAGGTCGCCAGCGTGGCCGCCTGGCTCAAAGCGAGAGGACTACAGCCCGGCGACCGGGTCGCAGCCTATATACCCAACATGCCCGAAGCCGTGGTCGCAATGCTCGCCGCCACCAGCCTCGGGGCGGTGTGGACCTCGACTTCACCCGATTTCGGCGAAGACAGTGTGGTCGATCGCTTCGGCCAGACTGAACCGAGATTCCTGTTCACTGTGGACGGTTATTTTTACAACGGCAAGAGACACGATCTCAGCGCCAGGATCAAAAAAATCTCTGCACAGTTGCAGAGTGTCGAAAAGATTATCCAGATAAACCTGGCGGGATTCGGTAACAGCATCGACGCGGTCGACTGGACTGACATCATTGCCAAACCGGTCGACAGGATCGAATTTATACCACGCAGGTTTAACGATCCTCTCTACGTGCTGTACTCCTCGGGCACCACCGGCAAACCGAAATGCATCACCCATAAGGTCGGTGGCACGCTGATCCAGCACCTGAAAGAGCAGATGCTGCATTGTGATGTGCATCCCGGGGATCGCGTGTTTTATTTCACCACGCTGGGCTGGATGATGTGGAACTGGCTGGTGAGCGCCCTGGCTAGCGAGGCTGCGCTGATACTCTACGACGGCTCGCCTTTTTATCCGGATGGTGAAGTGCTGTGGCGCTACGCCGAGGATACCGAAATGACTCTGTTCGGTACCTCGGCCAAGTATATCGACGCGATGAAGAAGGCCAATCTGCAGCCGCGCGAAAAATTTGACCTGTCCGCGCTGCGTTCGATCGCGTCCACCGGTTCGGTGCTGGCGCCGGAAAGCTTCGACTATGTTTATCAGAACATCAAGCAGGATGTCTGTCTCGCGTCGGTTTCCGGCGGTACCGACATCGTTTCCTGCTTCGTCATCTGTTGCCCGCTACTACCGGTTTATCGTGGCGAAATTCAGTGCAGGGGGCTCGGTCTCGCCGTCGACGTATTCGACGAAGACGGTAACGCATTGCGTAACCAGAAAGGCGAGCTGGTTTGCACGCAAACTTTCCCCTGTCAGCCGGTTTACTTCTGGGCCGACGCAAGCGGCGAAAAGTATCACAACGCTTATTTCGCCCGCTTCGACAATGTCTGGCACCACGGCGACTACGTCATGCTGACCGATCACAACGGTATTGTCATTTACGGCCGTTCCGATGCCACCCTGAATCCAGGTGGAGTACGCATCGGCACGGCAGAAATTTACCGACATGTCGAACAGCTCGACGATATCGTCGAGAGCATCGTTATCGGGCAGGAATGGGAAAATGATGTGCGCGTGGTTTTGTTTGTTATTTTAAAACCCGGTGTTGAACTCGATGAGAATCTGCAAACCCTGATTCGCCGTACTGTGCGCGAAAAATGCACCCCGCGCCATGTCCCCGCCAGGATCATCCAGGTAGACGAAATTCCGCGTACCAAGTCGGGCAAAATCGTTGAGCTCGCGGTGCGTGAAGTAGTACATGACCGTGCAGTCAAAAACATCCATTCACTTGCGAATCCGGAAGCACTCGAGCTATATCGAGACCTGCCGCAACTGCAAGACTAGCACTTGAATTCAAAAACTATTCTGCTGAACTGGGCGTTGCTAATGGTGCTGGTAGCACTGTGGGGGACGTCCTTCATGGTCACCGCTATTTCAGTCGACACCATCGACCCGGTTTCGATTGTATTTTATCGTCTGACCCTGGGCGCGCTCGTATTGGCGTTAGTCGTCTACGCTCGCGGGCACAGCATCCCGCTGGAATGGCGTACCTGGGGCGGATTTTTGGTGATGGCAATCGTTGGCAACGCCTTGCCTTTTTTCCTGATCTCCTGGGGGCAACAGGAAATCGACTCGGGTGTCGCCGGTATGATCATGGCAATAATGCCTTTACTGACCATGGTGTTTGCCCATTACTTTGTTGCTGACGAAACGCTCAATCGGTACAAGATACTCGGCTTCGCGCTCGGTATTACCGGGATTATCCTGCTGCTCGGTCCAGTGTTCAAAGGGGGCGGTCGGGAATTCTGGAGTGGCCTCGCCATTTTTACCGCGGCTTCCTGTTATGCAGTCAATTCGATTCTGATCAAACGCTTACCTCGCTTCAACCCGATGGTTGGCGCCTGCGGGGTATTGGTCATGGCGAGCCTGGTGATGCTGCCTGTGTGGCTGGTAATGGCACCCGAAAACAACAGCATCAGCCAGCATTCGATGCTGGCCGTGGTCTGGCTCGGTATCGGCCCAACCGGCATTGCGACGATTGTCCTGTTCCTGGTAATAGACCGCGCCGGACCTACTTTCCTGTCAACGATAAACTACCTGATCCCGGTGGTGGCTTTTTTGTGTGGCGCCTGGTTACTTTCGGAACCCGTTACCTGGCAACACTTCGTCGCCCTGGCAACAATACTGGGGGGCATAGGCATCACCCGTATCAGGGTGAACCAAGCGCTGCGCTGAAATGATCGACAAACGCATGCACCCTGGCCGAACGCGCCAGATCGGGATGCGTCAATATCCATAACCCGGTGGTCAGTTCGCGGGTTGGCGCATCCAGCCGTATTAATGTTTGCGACGCAGCGCCCAGAAAACCGGGTAACAGTGCGAGACCCATACCCGACTCCGCCACAATGCGCATTGCGACAAATGAGTCGCAGCGCAAACAGATATTGGCCGCCGGGATAGTCGCATCAAACCAGGTCCCCACCGGCGTACTCACCAGGCTATCGGTAAATCCTATCCAGCGTTGACTGAAAACACTGTCGTCGGTCATGCTATGCAGAAATTCCGCAGCCGCATAAACGCCGAACTCGACATCGCAAAGCCTGCGCCCAACCAGATTTGCCTCCGGTTGCCGGGTTGGCCGGATCGCGACATCGGCATCACGCCGATGCAGGTCGAGAATGTTGTTGGTAGCCAGCAGGTCAACCACGATGTAGGGATGTTTCTCGCGGAATGTCGCCAGATGCGGCCCTAGCATGGACAGTATAAAGCTGTCGGTCGTCGTCACCCGCAACTCACCTTCGAGTTTCAACTCGTGACCGGCGATCTGACGTTGCATATCGAACAAGGTGTTTTCTACTTCGCGAGCAGCGTTGATCATCTTTTCGGCTTCAGGGGTTAACACGTAGCCTGTATCCCCGCGATCGAAGATCCGGCAGTTAAGATTTTCCTGAAAAGTATTGATCCGTCGCAATACCGTGGTGCGATTTACGTCAAGTTCTCGCGCCGCCGCCGCAATCGAGCCCTTGTTGGCGACCATCAATACGTAACGTAGGTTATCCCAGTTGATATGCTGCATAATTGCAGCACTATAGCGCAAAAATAGGTAATTTGATGTAAAAATATTGCGTGCTACTATATGTTTCTTGAGTTTGACACAAACCAGGTTGGAGTCCTCACCTCTCGAAAAGATAGCGGTTTTATCGAGCGGACTCTATACGCTGTAAACGAAACCCGAATAATCACTGATGGAACAAATCCTCAACAGGCCAGAAATTCAAAGCGCGGTGGTCCCGTTTACCGCGGCACTGCTGGGTTATTTCGGCTTACGGAAACACACCCCAGCCGCATGGATATGGGCTCTTTTTGCCGCTTTCCTGATTGCGGCGGGCCTGATCAACGGCGCTACGTTTACGCCCCTGACCGGCACCCGAAAAATCATTCTACTGGTATTGGCATCGTTAATCGTCGCCGCACTCGGTCCGGTCGTTGTTCAGCAAGCCAAACTGCAGCGCAGCGTCTCGGCCGCGCTTGGAATTATCGCAATACTGCTGGTTTTCTGGGCGGTCGTGACACGCATGGAGGTAACGGCGATAGCCCTGTTCCTGGTTGGCGGGGTGGCGCTTGTTTTATGGCTAACGTGGATATTCGATCGAATTAGCGATGATCCTGCGCGACTTCACGGCGCCGGATTCAGCCTGTTGCTCGGCACCGGTCTAAGCGCCACCGCCGGGGCCTCGGCTTTACTCGGTCAACTCGCTCTGGCCCTGTCAGCCTCATCCGGCGCCGTATTGCTGGGCTGGGTGCTGACCGGCAAAACTGGCAAATCGAACCAGGCGAGCGGATCGATCTCGACCCTCCCCTATGTTTTGGCACCGGTTTTACTCGGTCTGGCCGCGGTCATATTTGCGCGTCTGCCCTGGTATGCACTGATACCGCTGGCATCGATTCCGCTGGTGACCAGGCTACTGCCAGGGGAGTTAGAATCCCGCTTTTTGCGGTCAGTAGTGAGCACTCTTCCCGGTCTGCTTATTGCGCTCGCTGTGGCCTTCTGGATATGGCAGAGCGGGAGTTCCGCTTCGGGATACTGACGCAGAAGTACCTTAATTTGAGATGAAGTTAACTTACGACAACGACACAAAGGAAAAAGAAATGAAGAAAATATTAATATTGGCAACACTCGCAACTTTACCATTCAATGCGCTGATGGCTGCCAGCTACACTGCTGATCCGAGTCATACCTATGTCAGCTTCGCGATAAACCACCTCGGCTTTTCAACCATGCGCGGCAAATTTGACAAGCAGTCCGGTTCGCTTGAATACGATCCATCCACAAAGAGCGCCTCGGTTAAAATTGAGATCGACGCAGCATCGATTGATACGGGTCATGACAAGCGAGATGAACATTTAAAGTCGCCGGATTTTCTCAACGCGGTTGAAAACCCGACCATCACCTTCGAATCTACAGCAACAAAGTGGAATGGCGACAAGCTGGCATCGGTGACCGGCAATTTGACCATTCTGGGGGTTAGCAAGCCGGTAACACTGCAGGTTACTTCGATTAATTGCGGTGAGCACCCGTTCAGTAAAAAAGATGTTTGCGGTTTTGACGCGACGGGATCGATCAAGCGCAGCGATTTTGGTGTCAACTACGGACTCCCGGGAATTGGTGAAGTGCTCGATCTGAATATCGAACTCGAAGCAACTAAAAATTAAGCCTTTGAAACGTCCGCTATGCGCTGTAGTGGACCTTGTCAAATTACACTGGAAACTAACTGAGGAGTTCTACCATGAAAATCTTAACCCAATGCTGTTTGCTGCTCATCGGCCTTTCATTCGCACTACCGGGAATGGCCGCGAAAGACCCCAAGCTGAACGCCATCAAGGCCCGGCAGGGTGAAATGCAACTACGTGCTTTCAACGCCGGCCCACTGTTTGCGATGGTTAAAGGTAAGATCGAATACAACGCTGAGCTTGCTTCCAAACTAGCCGGTAATCTCAAGCTAATGCTCGACCTCGACAATGGGCGTGCCTGGGCAAAAGGCAGTGACAACGATGCCTATCCCGGTAAAACAACGGCACTACCAAAGATCTGGACGACTTACCCGGAAATCAGTGAATATGGCAAAAAATACGCCTCAGCCGTTAAAGATCTGGCAGCTGTAGCCGGTACTGGCGCTGATGCGCTTAAATCAAAAATGGGAGCGCTTGGTAAATCCTGCAAGGGATGCCACGACGAGTTTCGCGAGAAAAAGTAAGCCGGGGACTTCTTGCCGGGGTTTCAACTCGACAAAACCCAGGACCTCGTACCACAGCTGTGGCAAGGGGTCCTGATTTCCACCGGGTGCATCAACTGCGACCTCAGTAAGACCAGGCCCTTTGATTTGATCCAATGACTTTTTTAGCGCGGATACATATGATGCACGCATGATCGCAGTAATGCGCTTACTCACCCTGTCGTGCATACTCGTCGCGCTATCACCATTGTGCGCTATCGCACAAACGCAGGCCGACGACAAATTGCTGGCGCGTGGGAAATACGTGCTGCAAATCAGCGGCTGCAGCCATTGTCATACCGCCGAAGACGGCGTGCTGCTGGCCGGCGGACGGGCGCTGGTAACAGCTTTCGGAACCTTCTATACCCCTAACATCACGTCGCACAAAACCGCTGGTATCGGCGCCTGGAGTGTCGCCGATTTTCAGTATGCACTGCACGAGGGGGTATCACCGGACGGCAGCGACTACTACCCGGCGTTCCCTTACACTTCCTATACGCGGATTGTCGACGATGACCTGCGCGCCTTGTATGCCTACATTTTATCGCTGCCCGCAGCGGACCAACCTAACCGCGACCACGAACTGGCATGGTTTCTGCGTTGGCGGGTCGCAGCGAAAGCCTGGAAATGGCTGTTCTTCAACGCCGCTGAATCTCAACAGCGCTCTGCGCAGGGCGCACAACGGGATCGCGGCGCTTACCTTGCCGAAGCCATGGGGCATTGCGGTGAATGTCACACACCACGTAACATTTTCGGAGCGCTACGCGTAGATCTCGCCTACGCTGGCAACGCGCAGGGACCGGAAGACGAACTAGTACCCAATATAACGCCGCACAAGGATACCGGCATCGGCGACTGGAGCCGGGCGGAGCTGCTCGAGTTTTTACAATTCGGCGAACTTCCCGACGGGGAGTACGCCGCCGGGTCGATGGACCAGGTGATCGAAGGCATACGGCATTTGACGCCGGAGGACCGCGGCGCGCTAACCGACTATCTCCGTGGCTTGCCCCCGATCGATAACCGCGTCGGCGGCTGATGGTTGCCAGACCGAAACGACTTTAACGCGATCCTGGTGGCCTGTTGCGAAGTCAGGATTCAGCGCGCGGCGACGAACCGGTTTTCCAGTGTTTGATTGAGTTGGCATAGTAATTGAGTACATCCAGCGCCTCTGGCTTCGCTCGAATCAGACCATCCCTGCTCTCGATAAAACCACGTCCTTCGAGCATGGTCAACGCTGCAGTCAATACGTCCTCGCAGGCATTAGCTGATATTTTTATCGGTGCTCCTTTGGCTTGTAGATCCCCGATGCGTGCGACCGCCACCGTCTTGGCACCCAGTTCGCTGAGCCAGTCCGATTGATTTGCCAACATCACCTCGCACATTAATGCAACCGGCAGAATTGGCACCACGGCGGAAATTTCATCCATCAACTGGTGACTTAGCTTTTCGATATGTGCAAAGCGTACCTCGTGATCAAGCGTCGACAGGTCGATTCCCTGTTGTTGGCAGTACTCAGACATCGATACCGGATGGCCGAAATTGACAGCTGCGTAGCCAAACCGAAACCAGCGTTTTTCGCGGCTCATCAATAGAGTCTTAAGCGCAAATTTAAAGCTGGTTTTAATGACAAACCAGGTGCTTCTCCTGGTGGACTCCGGATCCAGTTTTCGTAACAGGCTAACATCCTCCAGCACGCGGTCATAATTGACCCCCACCGGCACAAATACGACATCACGATCTATGTCAAGATGGTAGTCGCGCAGCATATAGTCGAGAAAACCCTGCTTTGGCTGGCGCAGCAATCCGTCTCGCGTCAATCCTCCCTCGAGAAAAACCGCCTGGCATACCCCTGCCCGCGTGGCGAGATTAACGTAGCGTTCCAGTACCCGGCGATAAAGTGCATTGCCAGAGTTCCGGCGCACAAAGAATGCACCCATCGATTTGATTAAGGATTGCAGTGGCCAGATCCTGGCCCATTCACCGACCGCGTAAGAAAGCGCTGCCTTTTCGGCTACCAGAAACGATACCAACACGTAATCCATATTGCTGCGATGATTCATGACGAAGACGACGCTTGCATTCGGATCGACCCGGGATAGTTCGCCATCGTCATACAATCCAACCCGTACCCGGTAGAGCATGTGGCCCACGGTCCTGGCCAGCCAGTAACCGAATCGAAAGTAGACATAGGCATTGAATGATGGCGCGATCTCGTTGGCGTAACGCAGAACTTTTTCATGAACAACCGCTTTGCTCATATTGTGTTCTGCGGCATATTCTTTCATTGCCGCAACGACCTTGTCGTCAAACGCCAACTGGTCAATAAGAGCCTGCTTGCGGGTGAGTTGAAACGGCCTGATTTCGATATTGAGTCGGGTATTAACCTCCTCGATGATCCGCACGACCCGTCGCCGCAAATAGCGTCGAACTCCGGGCAACAGCACATGATCCAGAATCACCCATAAGGCCGCCATCAGCAGCAGCACAAACAACCATAGCGGTAGTGTTATCGAGCCCTCCATCAGGATCGCAGGTAGGACGCACCGTTGACGTCGACGATGCATCCGGTCATGAATTCGGGCGCGTCCAGCGCGAGAAAGCAGATCGTCTTACCCAGTTCTTCGGGTTGTGCGACGCGACCAATGGTACTTTGATTCCTGATACTGTCACCCTCGGGTGAGGCCAGCACCGCGGCCGCCATTTCAGTTTCGACAAAGCCCGGCGCCACGGTATAGACAAACACGCCTTTCGGACCCAGCGCCTGGGCCAGCGATTGGCCCATCGCATTCATCCCGGCTTTGGAGGCGCCGTACCAGGGCATCAGGGGTTCGCCACGAAACGCACCGCGCGAGGACACATTGACGATTCGACCACCACCCCGGGCTATCATTTTCTTGCCCGCACAAAAGCACAAATTGCTCGCTGCCGTGAGATTGGTGGTGACAATGCGCTGCCAGGTTTCCTGCCAGGTGGCATAGTCGATATCTTCGAACTGATGACGTTGCGATATGCCGGCATTGTTTACCAGCACGTCGAGACCATCGAAGGCCTGGTGCGCGTCTTCGACCAGCCGCTCGACCGCAGCAGGATCGCTAATATCACACTGAAACAGTTGATGGCCATCACCTTCCAGCTGTGCCAGGGTGGCTTCGGCACGTTCCCGGTTACCGTTGTAGTGAACGCCGATGCGCGCCCCCCGACCTGCGCATTCGACCGCGGCAGCACGGCCAATCCCGCCTGACGCACCAGTAATCAATATCGAATTTCTAGCAGTCATGGGAATATCTCCAGATAAAAAAGACGCATACTATGACAGATATTCAACCTGAAAGCCTGGACCCAATGTCAGGGTTTTGCCTGCAAACCGCCATCAACAAGCAGTTCAGTGCCGGTAATAAAGGACGCCTTGTCGGAAAGTAAAAACAGGCAGGCATTCGACATATCTTCAACAGTGCCTACTCGTCCCAGCGGTATCGCCGAGGCCGTAGCGAGGCGTGCGGAGGGATCGGCTTTCCATCTATCCTGCATCGGCGACTCGCTGGGCCCAGGATAAATCACATTGGAACGGATATTGTCGTCTGCCAGCTGGATCGCCAGCGACTTGGAAAACGCTACCACACCGGCCTTTGCGGCCTGGTAGGCATCCTGCGGTGCCGAATCACCGCGCAAACACTGAGTGGAAGAAAAGTGCACCATGGCGCCTCCGCCTCGTTGGCGCATGTAGGGCACTACCTGTCGCGCCGTGTGCACCATGCTCTTCAAATTTATTGCCATTACCTGATCCCAGATATCCAGATCAATTTCCAGAGCCGATTTATCACGATCAAACCACAGGGCACCTGCGACGTTGGCGAGATAGTCAAAACCGCCAAATATCTTCGCCGCCTTTTCGACAGCGGTAACCACGCTGACGGCATCGATCAAATCAACCTGCTCGTATAGCGATTGATCCGGATTGCCTGGAATTGCCTCAGGCCGGGATTTGATATCGAGCATTAACACCTTGGCACCCGCATGAATTAAATCGCTTGCGATCTGCAAACCCATGCCGCCGCCGGCACCAGTGACGAGTGCAATTTTATCTGCAAAATTCGGCATGTATTTTACTCCGGCAAAACTTACTAAGTGATTAAACCGTCAGTCACCTCAAGCCCGCGCGGAATATTCTTCTCAGCGTCGTAGAAAGGCAGCTCGATGAGTTCTACGGGACATTCATTGCCGTCCCGGTCGGATACCGTAAGCCCGGTATTGTTCATGCTATCTGCAGCATCGAACAGCACGAAACCGACACCACATTTCAGATAAGGTGAAATTTCGTAGGCGGTAACCCGGCCGACCGATTTTCCACTCGACATGACCGCAGAGCCGTAGCGTAGCTGCCGCTCCGCGCACTTGAAACCGCAGAAGCGCGACTCCCTGGCCGCGTTGCGTAACGCATCACGACCGATAAATTCGCGGCTATCGAGATCGACGAACTGCCCCAGCCCCATATCGTAGGGCGTCGTGTACCAGTCCATGTCGGTGCGATAATTGAGAATACCGCCCTCGATGCGGCGGATATTCATTGCAAGCTGACTACAACCGGTCATGTCGAAATCGGCCCCGGCTGTAATCAGGTGATCCCACAAAGCCGGACCATCGACCTCCGCAGCCATGTTGTAAACCTCAAACCCCAGTTCCGCGGACCAACCGGTGCGACTTATCAGTACCGGCTGGCCTCCCATGCACCCCTGGAAAGCATCAAAATATCGAAATTCCGCGGGTGCGCCGCCATCACAGGCATTGGCCAGCACTGCCATCGATTTCGGTCCCTGAACCTGTAAAACCCAGGATCGCGGATCGCTGATTTCAACCTGGTAATCATGCGCATGCGCCACCAACCACAGGTAAACATCAGCATCGGCGTGTACATACCAGAAATGATCCTCGGCCAATTTGAACAAAATACCATCACAGACCAGACCACCACCCTGGTGGCACAAGAGTCCGTAACTTCCACGACCGACACGCAGGGTATCGACCGGCCGCGTAAACATACGATTGAGGAAACTGATCGCATCCCGGCCTTTAATTTCGACCGGTCGCTCTGGTACATCAAACAATCCGACCGACTTACGCAGCTTCCAGTACTCCTCGACTGTGTCGTTGCCCATCGATAGCAACACCAGGCGGTCGGCATATTCACCGTATAAGGCATTTTCATTCCAGGTACGGGAAAACCATGGCGACTTTCCACAATGGCTGATTACATTCAATTGTTTGGTTGGCATTTAACTATTTCCATCTAACAGCGGGCTGATCGACACCCTTTACAGCGCCACATTTAACTCAAACATCGAAGCGGAATCAATCATAGTTTGTATTTTATTCTGCACCATGAGCCTGCAAGTTTATGATGCTTTTACAGGCGTAAAGCAGCAGCCGCTTCGATGGCTGAAACGGCAGTCAATCCTGTGCGCCTGAACCGGGTTTAACCTGCTTTTTTCATTACCCAGTAGTGACCGTCACCGTCATTGTTATAGGGTGCATCCCTGATAACCTGCAGCAGTTCAACCTGGCCGGAATCGATCAGGTCATCCAGCACCAGCTGGAAGTTAGTCTGGTCATAATAATGCGTGCGCGTCGAGATCAACAGCAAACCGCCTGGACCGGCTAGCTGCAGCAATACTAACAATGCTTCGGGCGGAACGTGCCCGAGCGTAAAAACACCGACCGACAGAATCGCGTCATAACCTGCAGCGGTATAATTTTCAGCAGCCCGCATCATATCGATGCCCCCCAGAACCTGCTGATATGTCCCGGTCGCGATAGCCTGTTCAGCCATCGAATCGGACAGGTCAAATCCATCGACACAGTCATAACCGAGTGCCTGTAACTCGATGCCGACCAGTCCGGTGCCACAACCCGCATCGAGTAACTTACTGCTCTTTGCCGGCAAATACTGGCTTAGCAACTTCGCGCTGATGGCCGGTCCGATATATTCCGAACTGGTGGTATCGACATTGTAATTTTTCGCCCAGTCTTCATAGAACTGCTTGACGTTTTGCGGATCACCGTCGAGATGCAGTGCGGCGTCGATGGCTTCATTGTTGGAGATTTTTTCATCGCTCATTGGCGCAGAATACCACAAAGGCTCGAAAGCAAATATGGCCACAAAGCCTGCGAATCATTCCCGCGTAAACGCAACATTGTCAAGAATAAACGGCTGATCGTAAATTCCTTGATCCGCCTGAGGCTACCTCGGGGGTAAGCTCGCAAAAGTGTAGCGAGGCAGGAGCCGAGCTCCAAGCGATCACAGGGATGTGCCAAACGGCGCTTTTTGCCGTTTGGAAGCGTCTTTTGCGAGCTTACCCCCGAGGTAGCCACCCAACAGTATGCGGAATTCCAATATCGAGTCGCTAACAGCCATCCTTGATGCGCTTCATCCTGGGCGGGTGTTCTTCCTCGTCCGGGTGTACGGTAATTTCGACACAATCACCAATCTGGAAATCGTAGCTGTCATGGTAGACGGTAATCTGGCCCCCATCCTGCAGCTCTACCTGGTAACGCATCGGCTCCCTGGTGCTTGAACCCGTGTTGCGTGGTGAGAGTAAAACCCCCAGGCCGATCGGGAATCCAGCACCACTGGAAATCCCGCCGTAAACGCTGCTGTTGGTTCTGGTTCCCGCCTCAACATCACGCATTTCGACTTCGTCCCGGGTCATAATCACCCCAATTCTGCTAATGACCTCGGCGTCATTTTCATGCGCATTTTTTGAGCTACAACCGAACGCCAGCAACGCGACTAAAAGCAGTACCGAAGTTCGCATAAGCCTGACCTCCAATGCGTCTGTTTCGAAATTCAAAACCGGGCCTGGTTGACAAGATCCGCGAGGCCGCTTTCTCACGACAATGCACTACTCCGCGTTAGCGAACTCGATACCCTTGCTGATATTGCCGTCGAGGATGCTGCGCATCTCGTCGAGTACTTTTTGCTCGTAATCGCTGAGTGGCGGTATTGGCGGAATCGAATCAACCCCGTCCTTGCCCAGTTTCACCGGTTGCGCATGGAAGCTGCTGGTATCATCGCCAGTCTGCACGTAACAGCACTCGGTCACCCCTTCACCATTCAGCGCCGCCACCAATGACAGGGTGAAACGCGCCGCGGCCTGCGCCATCGACAGGGTTGCCGAACCGGCACCCGCCTTGGCTTCAACTACCTCGGTGCCGGCTTCCTGAATGCGTGGTGTCAACGCCTCGATATCGGCCTGGCTCAATTCCACGCCGGGAATACTGGAGAGCAGCGGCAGGATGGTAACCCCGCTATGTCCGCCAATAACGTTGACATTGACTTCATCGGTACTCTTGCCCACGGTTTGCGCGACAAAGGTATTCGAGCGGATTACATCCAGCGTGGTCACGCCAAATAATTTACGTTTGTCATACACCCCGGTGGTCTTGAGAACCTCAGCTGCAATCGGTACGGTGGAATTAACCGGATTGGTGACGATCGCGAAACAGGCATTCGGACAGGCTTTTGCGCCCGTGCCGATCAGTTTCTTGACGATTCCGGCATTCACGTTAAACAAATCATCTCGCGTCATGCCCGGCTTGCGCGGTACACCGGCTGGAATAACGACAATATCAGCATCCTGCATCGCAGCCGCGTCATCGTCACCAACATAACCGGTCACACAGACATCCGTTGGAATATGACTCAAGTCGACCGCAACACCCGGGGTAAAAGGCGCTACATCATACAACGCCAGCTCGCTGCCCGCGGGGAGCTGTAACTTGAGTAACAGAGATAGTGGCTGGCCGATTCCACCGGCGGCGCCGAGTACACACACTTTCATCAGAAACCTCGCTAGTCCCATGTTTTAGACCGAGCATCATAGCCATGCCGATCGTTATTCACAAGGTAAACACTGGCTTGTGCTCAAGGTTTAATAGAGACTATTAGCCATCCCTATTTAATTCGAAACAAGATCCAGGTATCTATCGGGTTTACTATGATTGTGACAACGGCTGCCATCGCCACGAGGCAAAAAATCAGGCCAGGAACGCATCCAGATCGGTTACTCCGGCAAATCCGGGGAAAACCGTGCCGACATCGGTGCCACCGAGGCGTTTATTGAGCAACTCGGATATCACCGAACGCAGATCAGTGGTTATTTTCAGATCCTCTCCGTATTCCAGGTTTCCCGGAGCGAGTCCCGGCCAGGCGCTGATGACCTGGCCTCCATTGACGCCGCCACCCATCAGGTAAGCCAGGCTGCCGGTTCCGTGATCAGTACCGACAGATCCGTTTTCCGCTACCCGACGTCCGAACTCGGTATAAACCAGCACCATGACACGCGCCATGCTGGCACCCATATCTGTATAAAACGCGCTCATTGCCGCTGCCAGTTCGGTCAGCGAGATATCGATATAGGTCGGCAGGTTTTCGTGGTGATCCCAGCCGTCGGAATCGACGCAAACCACTTCGACCGGCAGGTTCGATTTAATTAATTGTGCCGCCTGCTTCATCTTATTGCCTAGCGGGGAGTCAGGATAGCTCGCACCGGGATCGGTTGGTATCGATGGAAGATCGGCCAGCCGCAATTCCTCCATCGCCGCGAGCGCGGCGCCGGCCTGACCGAAAAACGGAACCGGGTTACGGAACAGATCAGCGAGTACCTGCGGGTAGCCTGAATCGATAATATCCTGCTCGAAACCGAAATCGGCGAGATTATCGATCGCCAACGGTTCCTGCGCGCCGCTCAGCGCGACTGGCACATTGCCGCTGATCGCAATTGCACGAAACGCTGAATTCGACGCGGGTGTCATCAACGCGAGGTGACGACCGAGCCAGCCGGTATTGGGTCCAAGCTTGTCGACCACACCGCGCTCGATCAGGTTTTGCGCGGAAAAATGCGAGCGTATCTGGTGTGGTACCCCGGTAGCGTGTACCAGTGCCAGGTCGCCGGCATCGTATATCGTTTTCAACGGATTTAATGCCGGATGCAGGGCGTAAAAGCCATCGATATCGATGCCGCCATTTAATTGACCAGGATCAGGTACCTTGATATTCGGTCGATGCATTGCGTAATCATCGTCACCGTAAGGCGCCAGCGCATTAAGTCCGTCGGCCGCACCGCGCTGGAAAACACAGACCAGGATATCGTGATCGGGGATCGACGGATGGGCAGCAATTGGGTTGGTTGTCGACACCATTTTCTCCTAGCGTAAATGAAAATAAACCGAGCTGATCAGTACCGCCGCCACCAGCGCCGACACCTGCTCCGGCACAGTAGCCGCCAGTGTCTCGTTTGCGGTAACTCCGTACTCGTCCTCGAGCCACTGCAAGATAATGTCGCGATCTTCGCCTGACAGCGGCCGCATCAGCACCGCCTCTGTAATCGCATCGACCACCGTCGACAGCGTATCGGCACCGTTCAGCATCGGCAGGTAATCGACCTCGATTACATCCACCCCCGGGATGATACCGGCAAAGCTCAGGAACGACAGCCGCCACCGATTCAGCAGGCCACCGGTACTTGCCCAGTAGCTTTCATCGTCCGGATAGCCGTCCGGCGTCGGCCAGTAAAACGGTAACTGCCCGAGTATGCTTTGCGCGTAAAACAGCAACAGATCACCGTCGGGCGGATAATCCGTATCCGGCGCCAGCGCGCGCACCAACCCTGCCAGGTACTCGCTTGGCCGGGTAAACTTGAAGTCGGCCTCGCCGAGAAACGCAGGCGTCTCAAACAGTGCGCGCAGGGTATCCTTGATATCGCCGAGAGAATCGGTGAATGCCGTGGCAACCGCGTCGATCGCCGCTTGCGGTGGTGTATCGCCGATAAAGCGCTGGCACAACTTGGTGGCGATAAAGGTCGCCGTCGACGGGTGGGCCGCGAGCATATCGAGCACCTGTTCGCCATCGGTTTGCCCACCCCCCGCTGCAATCGGGTTACCAAGTACCTGCTTACCGAGATCATCATGAATCCCGGGCTGGAAAACAAATTCGCCATAGTCGCCGCCCAGATCACCCGGAAAGCGCAACGACCAGCCGGTAAAACAGCGCGCAACTTCCTTGATATCGGTCTCGGTATAACCACCATCGACGCCGAGAGTGTGCAACTCCATTAGTTCACGGGCGTAGTTTTCATTGGCATTGCCAGACACGCTGAGAAAATTATCGAGGTAAAACAACATCGCCGGGCTTTTCGCCGAGGCATGCAGCAGATCGCGAAAATTACCCAGCGCATGCAGACGAATGACCCATTGATCATCGTAGGGTTTGAGCGTCGGACCGAGGCCGTTGACCAGGTGGATATTGAAGTGGTCACTCCAGAATTCGACCATGACTTCGTACAACTGGCGCTTGCTGAATATCTGCCGATACTGGGTCGCGGAGATCATCTCGATCGCGACATTGAAAATATTGTCCGGGAAGCCGGCCAGCAAATCTGGCGGTGTCTGCCGGACAAGTGGAAATTTCGCCTGGATCTCGGCTTCCAGGGCGGCGTCGACAGCGGCCGGCAACGTGAGCTGCTGCTCGAGATAATTACTGATACCCAGATTTTTAATCGCCGCCAGTTCGTCGCGATGCGCACCGAAGCTGGTGCGCTTGAGCACCGTGTATTCAGGGCTTGCGGGAGGGATTACCGGTTTCCGTACTGTCACCGATACCTCATCGGAGGAGCTCGAACCGCCACTGCCACCGCCACAGGCGGGTAACAGGGTGGCTGCCGCGCCATAGCCCAGGCCCTTGCCGAACAATTGCAGAAACTCACGCCGGTTCTGCAATCTTGCAAGGATACTTTCCAGGTCAAATGTAGTGTCTTGCCCCATAAACGCGTGTCGCCCAAAATCGATTGTGCATAATAGTAAACAATGCTACCTGAATCAGATCTGAACCGGGTACAACTAGTTCACAGAAATTACAGGTTCTATTTTCCCTCTCTATCGCGCTCGATAATGCATAAAAAGTAATCACGTTCGCCTTGATCGTTCAGTTCCGCGGATAAACCGCGACAGCGTACCCGATTTGCGGGTGCAAAGTAGCTGCAGTGAGACGTCAAACATATTCAGGATTTGGCTTTGATCTTGGCCTGCATTTTGCGCATTAATTGAACGATTTTTATAACACTTCGACGCATGCGATTGAATGCCGCCGACATTTCCGCCAGCTCGTCCTTTCCGGTTACCTTGATTTCCGCGCTCTTCAGGTTTCCTTTACTGAGTTCATCGGCCATTCGGGTCAGTCGCGAAACGGGGGTAAGTACCAGTTTGCTAATAGTGATATTGATAACGAAAAAAAGTAACAGGAATATTACTGCCAGGGAGACCAGAAAACTGATAAAGGTTTTGCGCGCCAGTTCGGCCGGCAACGTATAGGGCACAGCCACCATCTGCGTACCGACAACCTCGTTCAATTTCCACCCAAACCCGCCGGTATCACCATAAATAGCGCGCATTGCGGATGGTGCCGCCTCCGGGGTGCTATGGCAGGCGAGGCACTTGGGATTGATAATGCGAATCGGGTAAGCAATATAAAGGGTCTTGACACCGTCGACTTCCTGACTGCCAACGAGCTTCGTCAGATCCGGATCGGCGATGAATTGCCTGATAATCTGCTCTTCCGCCGGCGTAGCCTTGTCGCGAGGATTGGTCGGATTAAACACGGCTTCCTTATAGCTATAATTCGGGCGCGACTGACGCAACAGGTTTGCAGTCTGCGATGCCGCATAGGCAGGCACGGTTTGTGGATGAAAATTGCCGTCGCTATCGCCATTCTGATTGAGCAGGGGTCGAATCTCATTGACGGTGTAACTGCGCACCGCGAGTGCTTCCTGCATGATCAGTTCAGCCTGGTCGGTAACCTGCTGCAGGGCATTGTCTTCGGTAAGCAGGTAGGAATTAATCCCTACCAATAATAGCGTGACCAGGAAAGTCGCGGCTAAAATCAGGTTTATTTTTGTTGTTAGTTTCATCGAGACTCCTATCGCCCCAACCATGATTGCAAAGAACAGGGCATGTATTGCGTTGGCTAGATACATACCCACATTTCCACAACGGGGACGCGCCGATTACTTATAGCGAATTAATCGTGGTCCCGCAGCACTAATTACATGCGCAGGTGCAAACAAACAGGATCTATACCAGCTGCATGACGAACTGGAAGCCAGGCCTGTCCTGTGGCCGACATCTGATTCTGCTATGATGCGCCACCAGCCAGTCCGGATCTGAGACTTGACAACACAAACCTTTACCTCGCTACCGATCAAATCTGAACTACTCGCCGGTATCGAGTCACTGGGCTACCAGACGATGACGCCGATACAGGCACAGGGCTTGCCGGTTCAGCTCGACAACCGGGATTTACTCGCCCAGGCAAAAACCGGCAGCGGCAAGACCGCCGCATTTGCAATAGGCCTGCTCAACAAACTGGAGACGCAGACTTACCAGACTCAGGCGCTGGTGCTTTGCCCGACGCGCGAACTGGCCGACCAGGTCAGTAATGAAATTCGACGCCTGGCATGCAGGCTGGCCAATACCAGGATTGTGACTCTCTGTGGCGGTAAACCAATAGGCCTGCAGCTGGCTTCACTGGAGCGCCCGCCGCATGTAGTTGTTGGCACGCCGGGCCGGATACTGAAGCATCTTGAAAAAGGCACTCTGAAACTCGATCGACTGCATACCCTGGTACTGGACGAAGCCGATCGTATGCTTGATATGGGATTTCATGAAGACATTATGCTAATCATCGATGCGATGCCGCGCGAGCGGCAAACCCTTTTATTTTCAGCAACCTACCCGGATCAGATCAAGGCCATCAGCGATGCCATCCAGCAGAATCCGATTGATATCCGGGTCGAGGCAAGCCACCACAATAAGAAAATAAAACAGGTTTTCTATCAGGTACAAAAAGGCGAAAGGACCAGGTCCCTGGTCGCGCTGTTACAGCATTACCGACCTGAATCCAGCCTGGTGTTTTGCAACCGCAAACAACAGGCCCAGGAACTGCGCGACGAGTTATGGCAACAGGGATTCCACGCACTGGCCCTGCATGGCGACCTGGAGCAGTTCGAGCGCGACCAGGTACTGGTACAGTTCGCCAACAAAAGCAGTTCGATTTTGATTGCCACCGATGTCGCCGCGCGCGGACTGGACATCAAGGATTTAACCGCGGTGATCAATTTCGAGCTCAGCCCGGACCCGGAGGTGCATATCCATCGCATCGGCCGCACCGGTCGCGCGGGTAATGTCGGCCTTGCGCTCAGCCTGTTCCTGGCAAGTGAACAATTCAGGGTCGATGCGATAGCGAAGTATCAGGACAATGCAGTCAAAGTTGAATCAACGGCCACGCTAAAAACGCGTGAAAACTTCAGACTGAGCCCGCCGATGGTCACACTGTGCATCAATGGCGGTCGAAAAGACAAGCTCCGCGCGGGTGATATTCTCGGCGCCCTGACTGTAAACACCAGTTTGCCAGGCAGGCAAATCGGCAAGATCGATATCTTCGACAAGCTTGCCTACGTTGCGGTCGAGCGTCCAATCGCCAAACAGGCATTGAAAATCCTTGGCGAAGGCAAAATCAAGGGCAAGAAATATCGGCTTCGAAAACTGCGTTAACCGTGTCTTTAGCGGGTTGGCCAGGGGAATGGCTGAAACCTTTATTTAAAAGTTCAGCACGCCCTCTCTGGTAATCGGAATCGTCGGATAAAAACTGCCCAAATCCAGTTTCGCAATAAACTCGTAGGTTATATTTTCCTGATATTCATTTATTAGCTTACTCAGCAATTGCAAGCCATCGAGCAGACTCACACTAGCGTCGATCTTGAAGTCTGCTTCGCCATAAGCAGCAACCACCGGCAGGTTGCTGGTAGCGCCCGAAACCACCTGTTTGCCGGCCAGATGAAGCGTATACGACAATCCTTTTAAATCCAGCGCATCCCGGTTCGGGTTAACAATATGCAGGTCTATTTCGAACTGGGGCGTAATACCGTCAAAATTGGTCAGCCTGACCGAATTTATCTGCAATGAGGGTTCTTCAAAATCAGGCGACAAGCTGGCGCAGCCAGCGAACAATAAAATCACGCAGGCCATGATTAACCGGCTTGTCAGCATCATGAATTTGCTCAGCGGTGCTGGCGGGATCAACATCATAACGGTTTATACCCTGGTCACATCAGTCTGCCCTTCGCCCAGACTATAAGGATAATAGTGCTCGACCAGGCGTTGCAGAGTTTCATCGGTTTACCGGTTGATTCGTAATTTCAGTAGTGAAGCTTTATCGAAGGACTGGATTCTCGATAATTTAAATCCTGATCAGGTTTGTTCCGTATCTTTGTGAGCAGTCAGTTTAGCGGGATTGGGTTCACCTTTGGGCCAGGCGCCGAACGGGTACGGATGATATTCGCTGTTGTAGGCCAGGAACTGAAAGACCTGGTATACATATGTACTCAATCCCTGCCCTAGCTTACGCAAGCGTTCATTAGTCTCGCCAGTGAACAATTTGAGCAGAAACTGGAAAATGACGATTGCACCCAGCACCACTTCGGCAATGCGTGAGAAGAATATGTATAGCAGCATGTACAGGCCGCGTTTCCAGGTCGATTGGCTTTTCAGGTTATCCTTGACGTCGTCGCTCATGGTGGTTTAGTCCTCGATTAGTTTGTTACCAATATACTCCCGTCAGTCGGAAAATCTAGCAGGGTCTGGTTTTTATCGGGTTGATCTGGCTCAATGACGACAGGCAGGCAACCCACATAGTACTTGCGTACAGGTTCTCTTGTTCAGCGTCAGTAAATACTGGCTCGCCAGACTGGTAGTATAACCAGATATCATTGCAGGAATCCGCGATCCGGCGCCTCGGCTCGTAACCCGAAATGACAACATGGAGATAGTGCGCGGAATGCTTGACAGATTTATCCAACTGAATTTCAGGTCCAGCCTGCTATTGCTAGGCCTGCTGGCGGTTACACCACTCGTACAGGCAAGCGAAATCGATACCCCCGCACCACGTGAGCTGATTCGTGCAGCGATGGAGCATTGGCGCGGTGTGACGTCATACTCCGAAATGACGATGACCATTCGTCACAGTGACTGGCAACGCAGCTTTTCGATCCAGGCCTGGACCTCGGGCGACAAGCTGTCACTGGTGCGCGTTACCGAGCCGAAACGCGACGCGGGTAACGGCACCCTGGTCAGGGATCAAAGCATGTGGACTTTCTCGCCGAAAATTAATCGCATCCTCAAGATACCGTCTTCGATGATGAGCCAGAGCTGGATGGGCAGCGATTTCTCCAACAAGGATATAAGTAAATCCACCGATATCATCGATCAGTACGAGCATCGCCTGCTCAAAACCGAAACCCGGGACGACCATGTTCAATATACGATCGAGTCGATTCCGCATGAAGCGGCAGCCGTGGTCTGGGGTAAGGAGATCTTCGTGATTCGAGATGACTTTGTCATGCTACGCCAGGAATTCTGGGATCAGGACAACATCCTGGTCAAGGAAATGAACGCAACTGCGATCGAAATCATGGATGACCGCAGCATCGCCTCGGTGGTGCGCATGCAAAAACTCGAAACCCCCGATGAATGGACCGAAATGACCGTGGAAGCAATCGATTTCGATATCGAAATAAACAGCAATCAGTTTACGCTCTCCAACCTCAGGAACCCGCGGCAGTGAAAGATGTCAGCCTGCGCATGGCGTGGCGCAACCTGTGGCGGCACGGCCGTCGCACCTGGCTTACGGTGGGCGCGATGATCTTCTCCAACACGCTACTGGTGTTTGCAATCTCACTGCAATTTGGCAGCTACGACATGATGATCGACAACAGCTTGCAGGCGTTTTCAGGTCATCTCCAGCTGCAGCATCCACGCTACCTGGACGAGCCCAAAATGCGCTATGCCCTGCCCGACGTGGCTGACAGCGCAGAGCGCCTGCGCGATGAACTCGGCTTGACCAGTATCAGCGCGCGCGCCGCCGGATTTGCGCTGGCTTCGAGTGACGACCGTTCTTATGGGTTACAGATTCTCGGTGTCGATGCAAAATACGAAGCAGAGGTCTCCACCCTCCCCGGCCTGATCAGGCAGGGGCGCTACCTGAAACCCGGAGCAAGTGCTGAGATCGTTATCGGGTCGGTACTGGCGCGTAATCTCAAAGTTGAACCCGGCGACGAACTCAGCTTCCTCGGTAGCGGCTTCGATGACTCGTTCGCCGCCGCTGTTGTCAGGGTGGTCGGCATATTCGAGTCTGGTATTACCGAGCTTGACCGCTCCGTAGCGCAGGTCAATCTTGGCTATTTTCAGGATGTGTTCGCGATGCAGCAGCGCGGTCACAGCATCGCCATTCGTGCCCCGCATATCGACGCTGTCGAGGAGCTGCAAACCCGGGTCGCTACCCTGCTCGGCGACGAATCAAAGGTCGCTTTGCGTCACTGGGATGAATTGCAACCCGGTCTGAAGCAGGCCATACAGGCGGATATGGCCAGCGCCTGGTTCATGTACATCGTGCTCATTGTGCTGGTCGCATTCAGCGTACTGAACACCCAGCTGATGTCGGTACTCGAACGCACCCGCGAATTCGGCACAATGATGGCGCTCGGATTGAAACCATCGCGACTGGCACGACTGGTAATACTGGAAACCGGGATGATGACGGGACTCGGCCTGCTGCTGGGCATAACGCTTGGAGGACTCATCACCTGGTATGTAAGCCGGGTCGGTTTCTCCTATCCCGGCATGGCGGAAATGGCGGTCAAATTCAACCTGCCGGAGCGCCTGCATCCTGCCATTTCATTTATTTCACTTACCCTGGGTCCCGGAATTGTCGCCTTCGCCAGCCTGTTGGCGTCGATCTATCCAGCGTTGCGCCTTAATCGGTTATTGCCGGTTGAAGCGATGCGAGCGGTTTGATATGGCAGGATTAAAATTTCATTTTGCTACGATTTTTGTCCTCTCCTGGCGTAACCTGTGGCGCAATCATCGCCGCACTTACATCATGCTAGGCGCCATCTCTATCGGTGTATGGGCAATGATCTTCATGACTGCGCTAATGCGAGGCATGGTCGATGACATGCTCAACCAGGGTATTCGTAACCTGCCTGGACACATCCAGATTCAGCACCCCGACTTTCTCGACGATCCGAGCGTGGTCAACAGCATCCCCGAGCCCGATGGCGAATTGCTGGTCGCATTGAATCAGGCCGGCGCGAAGCGTTGGGCTACCCGCATCAAGCTGCCAGCAGTAATCGCCAGCGAACGTGAATCTCGTGGTATCAACCTGGTTGGCGTCGAGCCCGATGCCGAAGCCGATATCAGTGGAATCCCGGCACAGGTAAGTGCAGGTCGATTCCTCGTATCCAACCAGGACCAGGGTCTCATAATTGGGGCCAAACTCGCTCAGCGACTCGAAACCCGGCTCGGAAAACGCGTCGTCGTTATGAGCCAGGACCCGGACAATAACATCAGCGAACGCGGCTTTAGAATCGTCGGTATCTACCGCGCCAAAATGCCCGGCCTGGAGGAGTTTAACGTCTACGCGGCGCGCGATACCTTGCAGAAGTTGCTCAAAATTGAAGGCCGGGTGTCGCAAATCGTAATCGTCGACGAAAACTTCCGCGACATCGACACCCTGTACCAGAAAATCAGGCAGTCGATACCGCCCTCAGTCGAGATAAAACCCTGGTATGACATCGACAGCTACCTCGCGGCGATGTTCAACATGATGGATGGCTTCGTGCTGGTCTGGGTAATCATTATCTTCCTCGCGCTTTCCTTCGGCCTGGTGAATACCCTGGTAATGGCGATTTTTGAACGCGTACGCGAAATCGGCCTGATTCAGGCGCTGGGTATGCGCCCGGCATTAATTGTTTACCAGATTTTGCTGGAGTCCTTGTTACTATTGCTGATCGGTCTCGGCGTCGGTAACTGCCTCGCGATAGTGACTGTCAAACCACTCGAGAGCGGACTGGACATCTCGATAGTTGCCGAAGGCATGGCGATGATGGGTGCGAGCAGTACACTGTACCCGAGCCTGACCCTTTACGATATGGTGATGGCCAATACCGTAGTTATCATTCTGGGCATACTCACCAGCATATTACCTGCCTGGCGGGCCGCCAAAATGGACCCCGTGCAGGCCCTGAACACAACCTGACTCTAAATACGCAGATCCTATGAGCGCAATCCACTGCCATCAGTTATGCAAGACCTTTACCCAGGGTGACGAAGTAATCACCGGTCTCGATCACGTAGACATCACCATCGAGGAAGGCGAATTTGTCTGCCTGTCAGGCCCGTCGGGATCAGGTAAAACCACGCTCCTCAACGCGATAGGTGGACTGGATACTCCGGACAGTGGCGAAATTCGCATGGGCGAAATTCGCATTGACCAGCTCGATCGCGGGTCGCTTGCCGATATGCGTTTGCATCACATCGGTTTCGTGTTTCAGGCCTACAATTTAATTCCGGTATTGAGTGCGCAGGAAAATGTTGAGTTTGTGATGCAGGTGCAGGGAGTTGCAGCCGCAAACCGCGCTCGCAAAGCGGCTGAAATTCTCAGGGAGGTCGGCCTGGAAGGTATGGAGGACCGTCGCCCGGCGCAGCTTTCCGGTGGTCAACAACAACGCGTCGCGGTAGCGCGGGCTATCGTTTCCCATCCAGATCTGGTACTGGCAGACGAGCCTACTGCTAATCTCGACAGCGTCGCCGCGGCCCACCTGATGGGGTTGTTTTCGCAGCTCAATGAACATCATCGCATTACCTTTGTCATCGCCACCCATGACAAGCGCGTCATGAGTTACGCCAGGCGATTGATCAAGATGCAGGACGGAAAAATCATCAGCGATGAAGCTCAGTAGGATATTCCCCGGGGGCTTCATGGTCACCCCCGCGCAAGCGACGATGAGCGCAGGATCCGCGGCAGTGATATTGTTTTTTTTGACGCTCACGGCAGGCAATGCAGCGGCCTTCGAACTGCGCGGCCACGTAAAACCACAGTGGAAAACGACGAATATTCCCGGCGACAGCCTGCTGCAGGACTTCAGCGACGATCCGGCTCACGATACTGCCCTGGATACACGGCTTAATCTGTCGTCCAGCAGCGGCGACTGGAGCTGGCGTAGTGACTATCAACTGCAGGCGCGGCAGGGTGACCTGCTCGAGCTGCAACAGCGCTACCCCCAGTTTGGTTTTAACACGACAGCACTGACCGATGATGACCGGCGGGTTTTAGATTTATCACACAACATCAGTGAAAGGAACGATCGCGTGATCGCCCATCGCCTGGACCGGCTTTACCTGAGCCATACCTCGGAAAAAACCGTGCTCAAAATTGGTCGCCAGGCGGTATCCTGGGGCAACGGTATCATCTATAACCCGGTCGATTTTTTCAACCCCTTCGACCCTGCCGCAATCGATACCGAGTACAAGACCGGGGATGACATGCTTTACGCACAATACCTGCAGGATTCAGGGAACGATTTCCAGGCGGTCTGGGTGGGACGTCGCGACGAAGACGATGACGTTACGCAGGACGTTTCCAGCCTCGCACTCAAATACCATTTTTTCCTCGATGCCAGCGAGTTCGATGTACTGGTCGCCGAACATTACGACGCGCAGATTGTTGCGTTTGGCGCGGTGGTCGATGCTGGAGGAGCCATCTGGCGTGGCGATATCATGCTGACCGATACCGATGGCGAACAATTCAGCAGCGCGGTGCTGAACTGGTCTTACGCCTGGATCGCAGGCGGAAAGAACATGACAGTAGCACTGGAGTATTTTTATAACGGCTTCGGCATCGATGATGGCGATTACGATCCACAGTCGCTCGAGCGCAATCCCGAGCTGGTGGCTCGTATCGAACGTGGCGAATTGTTCACTCTCGCAGAAAATTACTTCGCCGCCGCAACGACTGTCGAATTGACACCTCTGTGGTTACTCACCGGCAGCGTGTTCAGAAACCTCGATGATGATTCGATGCTGGTGCAGATAATCAACCGCTACGATTTACAACAGGACCTGCAATTACTGGTCGGAATAGACCTGCCCAGCGGCAGCGACGGCAGCGAGTACGGCGGCATCGACTCTGGGGTTCCCGATGAGCCTCTCGAAATCGGTACATCCGTGTTTGCTCAACTGGCCTGGTATTTCTAGAATGGCGCCCCCGTTTTAACCAATTAAGCAGATGAACTCGAAGACATTGATGATCCAGGGTTGCACTTCGGACGCCGGTAAAAGCACGCTCGTCACCGGCCTGTGCCGTATCCTGCGGCGCCAGGGTGTCCGGGTTGCACCGTTCAAACCTCAAAACATGGCCCTTAACAGTGCCGTCACCGTCGATGGCGGCGAGATCGGCAGGTCGCAGGCGGTGCAGGCACAGGCCTGTGGGCTCGAACCCCATAGCGATATGAATCCGGTACTGCTGAAACCGAACAGCGATACCGCGGCGCAGGTCATCATCCAGGGCAAGGCCTTGCAGGATATGGATGCAGTTGGCTTTCATGACTACAAGACGATCGCGATGAACGCGGTACTCGAATCACATGAACGACTTTGCCGGCAATACAACGCGATCATTGTCGAGGGCGCCGGTAGCCCGGCTGAAATCAACCTGCGTGAAGGCGATATTGCCAATATGGGTTTTGCCGAGGCAGTGGACTGCCCGGTTATCCTTGCGGCTGATATCGATCGCGGCGGCGTGTTTGCGCAACTGGTCGGTACGCTCGAGCTGTTGTCGCAGTCGGAGCAGGATCGAATCATCGGTTTTATCATCAATCGCTTTCGTGGTGACATCTCGTTGTTGCAATCGGGCCTCGAATGGCTGGAGACAAAAACCGGCAAACCGGTGCTTGGGGTCGTCAATTACCTGCAAGGGCTGCACATTGAAGCCGAAGATGCAATCGACCGTGGCGCCGACAGTGTTGATACCGAGTCCAAAACCATCAAGGTCGTGGTGCCGGTGTTGTCGCGTATCAGCAACCACACTGATTTTGATGTATTGCGGCTCTCCCCCAATATCGATTTTGAATTTGTCGGTCCCGGGCACTCACTGCCGGCAGCCGACCTGATCATATTGCCGGGATCTAAATCAGTGCGCTCCGACTTGCAGTTTTTAAAAGACCAGGGCTGGTATACAGCAATTCAGAAACACTGCCGCTTCGGCGGCAAATTACTCGGCATTTGCGCAGGCCTGCAAATGCTGGGACACGCGATTCACGACCCGCTGGGGATTGAAAGCGCGGCTGGCAGCAGCCAGGGATTCGGTTTTCTCGATATCGAGACGACGCTCGCAGCGGAGAAACAGTTAAACAGAGTCAGTGGCTATCTGGCCCTGGACGACGCCTATGTCAGTGGCTACGAAATCCATGCCGGGACTTCAACCGGTCCGGCGCTGGGCAATCCTTTCGCCAGCATCGATAATCGCCCACACGGCGCGATGACGACCGACGGCCAGATTATCGGAACCTACCTGCATGGATTGTTCGATGAATCCGCCAGTCGCAGCGCAGTTTTACGCTGGGCAGGTTTACAGCAGGTGGAGCAGATGGATTACCTGCAACTGCGCGAAAACGCGATCGATCGGCTCGCCGATGAACTGGAACGCACACTCGACCTCGAACGAATCAAATCCTGCCTGATCAGGGATGATGCTCGCTGACGCGGGATAGCGCTGTCACGCTGACACCTTTTTCGCCGCACTCGATATGGCTATCGACACCATAAACCCGGGCGATGTTCTCCCTGGTCAGAACATCGCCAATGCTGCCACTGCAGTCCAGCTTGCCATGGTTCAACAGGTAAAGGCGGTCGCAAAACCGGGCCGCGAGGCTCAAATCATGCAATACCACAATTGCTGCACGATTTTCAGCCGCATGATTGCGCAGAATTTCCATCACGTGCAGCTGGTGGTAAGGATCAAGCGCAGCGACCGGTTCGTCGGCAAAGATCAATTCGGGTTCGGTTGCAAGAATTCGCGCCAGCATTACCAGTGTTTGCTCACCCCCGGACAAAGTAGTGACGATGCGATTACGAAAAGCCAGGGTCTCGGTTTTTGTCATCGCCACCTCGACCTTTTGCCGGTCTTCAGCCGAAGACTGCTGCCACCACTTCTGGTAGGGAATGCGACCCAGTTCGATCACCTTCTCTACACTGAACGGCCAGTGGGCCATGGCGCCCTGTACCAGGTAGCCCATGCGCCGCGCTCGTTGCGTGGCAGGCATCAGCGCCAGGGGCTTATCTTCGAAGCGCACTTCGCCCCCGCTACAGGCTTCCACACCCGTCAACAGGCGTAGTAAACTGCTCTTGCCAGCGCCATTGGGACCAATCAATCCTACCAGTTCACCGGCTTCGACCTGAACATCTATGTCCTCGAGTATCCTGATCGCCTCGATACGGTAATCAATGTTGTGTCCGCTTAGCAGGCTCATTGCAATACGTTCCTCGATTTCAGAATCAGGAAGAGGAAGAATGGGGCGCCCACCAGAGACGTAATCACACCAAGCTTCATCTCGCCATTGCTCGACAGTAATTGCACCGCGATATCAGCGACCAGCAGCAGAATTGCCCCGGTCACAGCGCTTGCCAACAGCAGGCGCCGGGGTTCGTAAGCCACAAACGGTCGCATCAAATGGGGCACCACCAGGCCAACGAAACCGATATTTCCCGCTACCGAAACCGCTGCACCGACACTCGCGGTGACGCCAAGAACCAACACCAGGCGCATCCGGGCGACCTCAAAACCCATTGATTTTGCGGTCTCTTCACCCAGGGTCAGAGCGTTCAGAAAGCGACCGCAGTAAAGTATCATGCCCCAGCCCGCCAGCATGAATGGCAGCGCGATAAACAGCTCGTTGACACTGCGATTAGCAACCGAGCCAAGCAACCAGAAAACAATTTCCTGCATTGCGTAGGGGCTTTGCGCAAAGTTGAGTGCCAACGCGATCAGGGCACCGCCGATTGAATTGATAGCAATACCCGCCAGAATCAGGGTAATAATCGAGCGGCTCTGCCCCACCAGCATCAGGATTATCGAGACGGCGATGAGGGCGCCGATCAAACCGCCCAGTGGTAACAGGAACCAGGCGAAGCCGGCCATGCCGTAGTAAAAAACGATTACCGCACCCAGTGCGGCACCATTGGATACGCCGATGATACCCGGCTCTGCCAACGGGTTACGCAACAGCCCCTGTAATGCCGCGCCTGCCAGGCCCAGCGTGGCTCCGATAAACATCGCCAGTAGCGAACGCGGCAATCGAATATCAAACAAAATCAATGATTCAATCGTCGTCAGCTCGCTGAACCAGTCCTGCATGCCTTTGCCGAGGTCGATCTCGACCGGTCCGACGTTGAGCGCAAGCAGGAACACCAGCAGCAATATCGGTAACAGGATGGCGTACAGAACGCGTGGTTCGACTGCCTTTATATTCACCGGCGTCGTGCCATGATCTCAATCGCTTCGGTAATCATCGGCCCGGCGCATATGCGCAGCCGGGTCGGAATATCCAGATATTCCCGGTGCTCGATCATTTTGTCGAGTGCCGGGTGATCGACATATGCCGTGGCGAGTGAATCGGGGCGGGACAGGTTGCGATCAATCTGTAAAACATCGGGGTCTGCGGCGATCAGGGTTTCCAGCGCAATCGGCCTAAATCCCTCGATCCCCATGCTCGCGGCCAGGTTGAGGTAACCGGCATGGGTAAACAGGTCGTTTTCGAGGGTATTGGCGCCGATCGTAAAGCCGTTCGGTGAATAAACGATCACTGTCTTTTGCGGCCTCTCAGCATAGCGTTGCTCAATTCCGGCAAGCTCCGACTGCATTTGTTCGATCACGCTTTCTGCACGTTGCTGATTACCGGTCCATTCGCCAAACTGCCGCAGCAGGCTGTAAATATCGGTAATCGATCGGGCGAGCGGAATCTGCTTCACCTGGTAACCCAACTGACGCAGAAATTTTGCCGTATCCCAGGCAGCATACTTGCTCGCCACCACCAGGTCGGGCTGGTACTTGATTATTTCCTCGACCGACGAATTATTGAGCGGCAAATTACCTACTTCATCAATCATGTAAGACATGTTTTCATTCAGTGCCCACACCGACACCGAGGCGATTTGTTCACGCTCGGCGAGCAATAACAATAGCTGATCGGTGCACAGCCCGATAGACACGATCCGTCGTGGCTTATCAGCCGCAAACAACGGCGCGCAAAACAGCACCAGTGCAGTAAAAATGAGACAAAAACGCTTCATCGGACCAATGTTGATTTTATCCCGCACTATTCTCCCGATTGCGCTGCTACAGTAAAGCATCGATAGCAACTCACTGTGAGTCGTTAAATTTTTTGACGTTACCGACGAACGGTGCTTATTTGGCTACAGATGGTCGTATATGAACCGGAATAGCTACTATGCTCTAGTTCACACCTTAATAATGTGTGAATCCCGTCACACTATCACTTCTACAATTTTTAGCGTCGTTTTTTTAGCTCCTGGGCAGGTGTGGAATCAAGATTCGGGGCGGATTTGCGAAGCAGACAGGTAACAAATGCAGGCACCCAAACTCGAAGTCGTTAATTCCTCCGGTGGAAAAAATCCGATTTACAACTCGGTTAAGCGCTTTGCCCTGGAAGGGCTCAGTGATTTGATCCGTGTTTTGATGGAGAGCGTCGACGATGCGATGTTCGAACTATCGGATAAGGTCGATAATGATCGAGAGCGCAACATGTATTTTGAAGCGATGCGCGAAATCAGGCTGAAACGTGATGGTCTGCAGCAACACTTCGACTACGAGATGCAACAGTGCTTCAAAAATTTTATCACCGGCAAAACCACTACCCAGGAACTGGAAGATGAGGACGAACTGACCCTGGTCGAACTCGACGACGTCGAAGACAACATCGCCATTGAAAACATGATTTCAAGGGCACGGCCCAACTTCGAAGACGACTTGTTCGCGGTGACCGAGCGGCTCAAGCTGGTTATGCGGCGCAAGGAGATAAAAGAGGATGAGAACCCGCTCGACCCCAAGGCTATTTGCGACTGTTTCCACAAGGCATCAGATCTACTTGAAACCGATATCCAGGTCAAACTGATCTTCTACAAGTTGTTCGAAAAGTACGTGATGAACAACCTGGGCCATTTTTACAAGGAATTGAACGAGCTTTTTGTCAAAAAGGGTGTATTACCGGGCTTCAAACCTGACCAGGAACGCATGAAACAAACCACGCGTTTCATGGCAAATCGTATCAAGCAAACCCCCGATAACACGGCCGCTAACTCGCCATTGGCAATGGCCCTTGGTGCAGCGGCAAGCGCTGGCATGATGGCAGGTGCTGCCGGTGACGGTAATTTATTCGCGGCATTGCAACAGGCAGCCGCAGGTGCACCCGGTGGCGGAATCTCCGCAGAAGCCGGTGTTGCGGGCGGTGGTGTTGCAGGCGGCGGAGTCGCTGGCGGTGGTGTTGCAGGCGGCGGAGTCGCTGGCGGTGGTGTTACAGGCGGTGGTGTTGCGGGCGGCGGAGTAGCGGGCGGTGG
>Ga0265303_10000161_pt1 | contig 33314 bp, 30 predicted proteins | sample Helome_2_FD_192494 | JGI IMG/M metagenome (GOLD analysis project Ga0265303, IMG submission 192494) | Marine sediment microbial communities from subtidal zone of North Sea - Hel_20160317 (Illumina Assembly) | ecosystem: Environmental > Aquatic > Marine > Subtidal zone > Sediment ... | reverse complement strand
GACCTGTATCTCGAAGTATCCGACCAGCACCGCGGCTGGTTCCAGAGTTCGTTGCTGACGTCGGTGGCGATGTTTGGCCGTGCGCCGTATCGCGAGGTCCTGACCCACGGGTTCACGGTGGACGAGAAGGGACACAAGATGTCCAAGAGTCTCGGCAACACCATCGAGCCGCAGAAAATCATGAACACGCTGGGCGCCGACATCCTGCGTCTGTGGATCGCGGGCACTGATTACCGCAACGAAATGAGCGTGTCCGACGAGATCCTGAAGCGGGTGTCGGACTCCTACCGCCGCATGCGCAACACCGCGCGCTTCCTGCTTGGCAACCTGCACGGCTTCGAGCCGGCCGACGGTCTCCTGCCGACCGGGCAGCTGATAGACCTCGATCGATGGGCGCTGCGCCGCGCCGGCCAGCTGCAGGCGGAAGTTCTCGAGGCCTACCAGGACTACGAGTTCCACCGCGTTTACCAGCTGCTGCACAATTTTTGCGTGGTGAACATGGGCAGCTTCTATCTCGACGTGATCAAAGACCGCCTCTACACGACGGGTGCCGACAGCCAGCCGCGCCGCTCGGCGCAAACGGCCATGTATCACATCGCCGAGGCCATGGTCCGGTGGCTCGCACCGATCCTGAGTTTTACCGCCGAAGAAATCTGGCAGGCCCTGCCCGGCCAGCGCCCGGGCTCCGTGTTGCTCAGCACCTGGTATGAGCTGCCCGCTGCGGGTGAACTGCAGGTGGACTGGGAGCAGCTGATTGCCGTGCGCGAACCTGTCGCCCAGGCCCTCGAAAGCCTGCGGGCAGCCGGCGACATCGGTTCCGGGCTCGAGGCGGCAGTGACAGTCTATGCCGACGGTGACCGGTTGGCGGCGCTGCAGTCTGTCGATGATGAACTGCGCTTTGCGTTGCTGACTTCCGCGGCAAAGGTTTTGCCGCTGGCCGAAGTTCCCGCCGATGCCAGCATGGCTGACGACGGCTGCGCCGTGCTTGTCGCTGCCTCGACTGATCCTAAGTGCAAGCGCTGCTGGCACCGGCGCCCGGATGTGGGTAGCGTCGACGGCCACCCGGAAATTTGCGCACGCTGCGCAGCCAATCTAACTACTACCGGGGAGAGTCGCCGCTTTGCCTGATAATCCCGAAGACACGGTAAAAACTACCCTGAATCCGGTAGCCGCCCCGGTCAACGGCTGGCGCTCGATGTGGTGGATCGCGCTCGCGCTGCTGCTGGTGCTGTTCGATCAGTTGAGCAAGCAGGCCATCATCGATAGCTTTACGGAGTATCAGCGGCAGAACGTGCTGCCGTTTTTCGACCTGGTGCGTTTGCACAACACCGGCGCGGCCTTCAGTTTCCTGGCCGGGGAGGGTGGTTGGCAGAACCAGCTGTTCATGGCCATTGCCGGCACCGTGAGCCTGGGCCTCGTGTGGTGGCTGGCCGTGCTGCCGCGTCGGGGCAAGGTGGTGCTGGCCCTGGGACTCGCGCTGATCCTGGGCGGTGCTCTCGGCAACCTGATTGACCGTTTGCTGTACGGCTACGTCGTGGATTTTTTGCTGTTCTACTGGCGGGACTGGTCCTATCCCGCCTTCAACGTGGCCGACTCGGCGATTACCTGCGGGGCAGTCCTGGTGCTGTTCGACGGGCTGGTGCTGGAACGGCGTGCCGGCAAATAAAGCCGGCACGCCGCGCCAGGTTGATTAACGCCAGCAGGCTTCGGTGGTATCTCCGCCCCCGCCGTCGGCCGCCGTGCGCTGCCCCTGCTCATTCAGGGTAAACGACTGGCAGTCGACGTCGTCGGCCTGGCGTTCGCCTGCGTCGGCGGTGGCCGTTACCGTGTAAGCGATGGCGGGCCCGCCGGGATTGCCGATGGCGAGGCCGTAATATCCCCGCTCAGTGCCATCGAAGCCCAGCCCGCCCGGCGGCGGCCCCACGCGTTCAGCCTCTGTGGCGTATTGGCCGTTGGCGATGAAGAAGCGCTCCTGGGCGGCCGCCATGCGCAGCAGTGCAGTGGTGGCATCAGCGCGGTTCGCCCGCATCACGTACTGGCGGTAGCCGGGTACGCCGAAGCCCATCACGATTGCCAGGATCACCATCACGACCATCAGCTCGATAAGGGTGACGCCATACATCATCTTGCGCATCAGACCGCTCCTATTGCGTCTCGTCCTGGAACCAGTAGGTGCGATTCGCCCGCTCGTCGAAGCCAGGGTCTATGCACTCGGCACCGATGCAGAGAATGGGATCGCCTTCCTGATCTTCCGGGAAGAAGAATACTGCATCCGGAGCAATACCACCCTGCTTCAGCTGCTTGAAGCGGTCGTCTTCCTCCGGCGGATCGTCCGGCGGGTACGGGTTGTCGTCCGGCGGCGGCGGGGCGCCGTCGGTGACATTCACGCGATACAACCGGTTAGTGCCCTTGCTGGCCTGGCAGGCTGACGTACCGCCCGGCGAGAACGAGGTGAAGAAGATCTCGCCGTCGAAGCTGAAGGACTCCGTCAGCACCTTCTCACCGGCACTTTCCACCATCCGCAGAAGCCAGCCGGCGTCCGTGCTCAGCATGGTGGGCGTGGTGTCATTGGTGATATCGAGCAGGTCGGCGCGGGTCACCGGCTCCTCGTAGTCATCCGTCTTGACAACATTGAAAATGTTGAAGTCGCGGACCGCGAAGAACTCATCGTTGGTCGACGCGCTCAACGGGTGAGCGCGGTAACCGGAGCCGATGTTGATCGACAGGTACGACTCGCTCGGCTCATCGGACAGCACCGCCACTACGTCCGGCGAGGCGAAGAAGCGCCGGATCTCGGCTGCAGGGGGCGGCGCCGGCAGGTCGGCTGCACCCAGCGTAGCCAGCATGCCGCCTTCCACGAGCTCGGCAGGGCCGTTGCCATTGATGATATCGAAGCGCCACACGCGGCCGCCCATATCACCCGCATACATCCGGTCAGGGATGTCGTCGCCGGTCAGGTCAACGACCTTCACCGGTGCCGGAATCGAATGCTGCATCAGGTCCAGCTGCAGGTCATGATTGTGCGAGGCGTTTGAAGGCCCGGCGCTCCAGATCAGCTGGCCGGTCTCCAGGTTGATCATGTAGATCGCGTTGCCGGCATTGTCCGTCTGGTACGCGGGGCTGTCCTGGCCATCGTCGTAGCCGCCGCCGAAGATCGCGACATGAGTCTTGTTGCCACCCACATTCAGCGTATCGAGGTGCGGCCGTGACCAGGTCTGGCCCAGGTCGTCGAAACCTGAGCTGTTGCTATCGATTTCCCACACCAGCTCCGGCTGGTTCGGGTCCGTGACGTCGATGGCATACATGGCATCGCCGCCGCGGCGCATGCCGAACACGAGGTAGACCTTTTCCTGGGCATTGAGGCCCGGTTGGCCGTCGTTATTCGTAATGTAGGCCGCGATCTCGCCGTCCAGGCCGTAGCGCCGGTTCGGCACGATGGGGTCGTTGTACGCCTCATACAGGCGGCCCAGCAGGCGGTCGGGAATGAAGGCCCAAAGCTCGCTGCCGTCCGACGGGTCGATAGCGTGCAGGTAGCCGTCGTTGGTCGAGATGAAGATCGTCGCTTCCGGCGCGTTCGGGTCGGTGCCGTAGGCGATTGTGATTGGCCGCACGTGCAGCGGGTCGCCCATCATGTGGCGGTCGTCCGTGAAGTCGTCGTCATCATCCTGATCCAGCAGATCCTTGCCGCGGGCCCATTCGATCACGTTATTGCGCTCTGTAGCCGGGCTGCCGAGCAGCGCAGGCGTGATGGACGCGTTGGCGAGCGTGATGGCGTTGCCAGCCGACGTCAGCGTGCCACCGGCCAGGTTGGTGTAAAGCTTGCGGGTCAGGTGCGCGGGCTGCTCGTGGGCCGCACCGCCTTCAACTACCCGGTCACCGTCTGGCTGGTCTGACCAGTAGCTGAACGAGTCCTTGGCGAAGAAGCCTGTCTGCGGGTCCACCGCGGCGACGCCGTCCTGGCCAACCAGCTGGCCGTTTACCAGCCGGTATTTCTTCATGTTGCCGGGCCAGTGGACGCGGGTTGAAGGTTCGAACACCGAGACGAACACGTCGTCCAGGTTCCGGGTCCGGTTGAAGGCATTCACCGGCACGGACGGGGCCGTGAAGGTAGTCGCATCGTCCAGGATCGACTGCACGATCTGCGTCAGCGCCGTCGTCAGGCTGGCCGTGTCGTCGGCCAGGCGGTACTCGCCGCCGCCGCGCTCTGCCGTCGACTTCAGGATCGGCAGGTCAACGGTGAAACCGACCGTATAAGTCGTGACATTCTGGGCGCCGGGCATGCTCGAGTCCAGATCGTAGTTGAACATGTAATCGGCCATGTCATCCAGGCAGCGACCTTGGCCCGAGCCGTCGCAACTGCCGACGGTGGTCGAGAAGCCCGGCAGCGACTGGATCTCGCTGTTCGCATCTGTATCGCGGGTCGGCGCGCCGTCGGTGAGCAGCACCACGTAGTTTTTCTGGCACTGGAAATTCACCGGTGCATCGTAGGTGCCCGAACCGGCGAAGCCTCCGACGCGGGATTCCGGCACGCTGTAGACGTTCGGGCCGTTATTGCCCATGTCGACTGCGCGGCCGGCGTAATACTGGCCGGCCTCGTACAGCGTTTCGGACAGCGGCGTCCAGCCGCTGGCAGGCAGGTCTTCGATCGTGTCCTTCATGCTCTGGCGGGAGGTGCCGACATCGGCCATCGCGTGGACCACCGGGCCACCGCTCTGGCTGGCGTATTCGTTCCGGTTGAAGCGCATCAGGCCGACGTTCACGCCGTTCACGTTGTCCAGCAGCTGCTTGGTCACGTCCTTGATGACCTGGATACGGGTGGTGGTAACGGTGCCGCCCGTGGCGTCCCAGTTCAGCCAGTTGCCGTCGTAGAGCGTGTAGGTTGTTCCATAGCTGATCTTGCTGTCTTCATCGTCGGCCCAGGGGCCATTGTCACCGTCCACCGCCCAGACATCGCTGCCGCCGGAAGATTGGCCGTGCACGCCCTGGTCGGTGGAGCACTCGTGGCGCCGGTTCTTGCGATTGCCGTTCAGGTTCACCCAGCGGTCGACGTTACCACGCCAGGCCTTGAAGCCGTCCTGGTACTGGCCGACGCCGGCCAGCGCAGCGAAGGACGCTTCACAGTAGTTGTTGTCCTTCCAGAAATAGTCGTTGCTGCCGCAGGGTGGTTTGTTGCCGGTGGTACTGAAGTAGTACGCGCCGGATTCGAAGCAGCCGTCGAATGTCGTGGCCGTATTCCAGGCCACCTGGGTGATGACCTCGTTGGTCATACTGCCCGAGGTGTCCATGATGAACATGACGTTGGGCTGCGAACCCGTGACGGCCGGGTCAAACGCTGCTACAAACAGTTCCGTGTCGTCCGCATACGCGCCGGTGCCCACCATCAGGGGTACCAGCAGTCCGGCGGCAAACAGGCCTAATCGATTGCGTCCTTGCTTCATGGCTCTATCCTTGCTCGCGCACTTTATCTTTAGTCCCAAACGGACAAAATGATTCGATTCACGTCGCCGGTATCGAGGCGGTAGCTGACGTACAGGGCGCCACCGCTGGCTGCCGCGGCCGCTTCACGCAGTTCGCGCAGGCTCACGTCGCGGCCGTTGCTGCCAATTCGATACACGGTGCTACTGGTTACCCGGCGCAGCACTGGCTCACAGTCGGCGCAGGCCCTCACGACCAGGTTGCCGCCGGTGTAGGCTGGCAGCTGGACCTCGTTCAGGCCCAGCTCGTAGGTGTCTTCGTAGCTGTCCAGCGCCGCGTAGGCCACGCTGCTGAAGGCCAGCGACATGGCTATCAATAAGAATGAAGTCTTTCGCAACATGACTCTCTACCTCTGTTACAAGCCGTCAGGTCCGCGGACGAACAGGCCCTGTTCATTCCAGGACCGGGCCTGGGACTGGGCGGTGCCTACGGATTGATTGATGTAGTGATATTGGCGGATCTTGCCGATGCTCGACCCGCCGGTAATGTCCGGTATATCGCCCTGAAAGCAGAGCCGGATAGCCATGGCACCGCCCATGGCGGGCACCGGGATCGGCGCGGCGAAGCCCGGACACACGCCCGGGTTCAGTGGCGGTGGCACCGGTGTGCCATTGTTCAGCGCGGTGATCGTGGTATCGATACCCGTTTCCGCGAGCTGAAATGCGTTCTCGGCGAACTGGTCGTTACCGGCCATGTTGAGCTCAAGGCTGGCCGTGCTCATGGTGGAAACACCGAGCACGGTCATCACCAGCAGCAATATCAGGCCAATGACCAGTATCGCGCCTTGCTCGCGGCGGGGATTGTGCATTGCTTTCTTCACGACTCTACCGGTTGTTCCTGAGGTGAATGGTCTTGGTGATCTGCTGCCGGCGAACGTTGACCGGATAGGCAACGCCGCCCAGTGCGATGGGCGCGAGGTCGCCGTCCGGGGGCGTGTATACCCCTATGTCCGTCAGCCCAACCTCGGTCTGCTCGGTACGCATCAGCACCCACAGACGCACGGCCACGATCTCGGCGTTGGGCAGGAACCCTGGAGCGCCGGGCGTAATGATGGGGTGGTCGCCATCGACATAGCGCGTGATCGAAAACACGTCGTTGACGTCGGGACCGTTCTCGTCCACACCAAACTGCACCTGCAGGTTTTCGACCCCCGCAATCATTTCCTCATCCACGAGGTTGCCGGCGCCGTTCAGCGTCCAGCGGCGCAGTGACGGCAGAGTCGGGTCAAGGTTGGAGCCGTTGTCTACGTAGTACACGTTCACGACGAGGTCGTGTGTCTGGGCCAGCGGGCCGTAGCCCGCCGGGTTCACGCCCGTATTGAACAGGTCGCTGATGGCCAGGTCAGAGCGAATCTGCAGCCGGCCCGCTGTCGGCACGGTCGGTTGCTGGCTAACATGGCGGACGATCAGCACATCGGAATCCGGTCGCGCGGCGTTGGGCGCAGCACACGGCACAACGGCGGCATAGCCGACGCTTTCGTCCACGGCTGTCACTTCCCGATTCAGTGTGGTTGCCAGCGCGGTGGCATTGACACCGCCGCAGTTCACGACGATTCCGCCGGGCACGTTAACCAGCGCAGGCTCGTTATGCAGGCCCCAGAAGCGGGCGAGGCGAATATCCGGCTCAACCGTATCCAGCACGAAGCGCAGGTTTTCCTGCAGGCGCGCCTGGCTGTCTGACGTGCGGTAGCTGGAGCGGCTCTGCGTGAATACCGTGAGCGATCCCAAGGCCAGGAATAGCCCAATCAGCATCGCCACCATCAGTTCGATGAGCGTCAGGCCGTACTCGTGACGGCGCAAGATACGCAGGCTGCTGGTATTGAAGCGGTTCTTCATCGCGTCGTCCTAGAAGGTGAAGCGCAGCTGGTAGGTGGCGTTGACCGGTCGACCGGGCTCGGGCCAGGCGAGCTGCACGTCGTACTGCGTCATCGGTGGGACCACGACCGGGGTCGTTACCACATTCGCTACCGCGCCCTGGGGCAGCCGGTTCTGTACGTCCTGCAGCCACCAGAACCAGTCTTCTGCAGCCAGCTGGGCAGGCGTGCAGGCGGCCGGGCCGTTCACACAGTTGTTGTCGGCGCCCGGGCCGGCGCCTGCGTAGGACACCGGCACGGTGGGGTTGGCGCGAATGCGGTCTGCCATGTCGGCGGCAAGGTTGACAGCCGTGGTGCGAGATACCGAGGCCTGGCCGGAGCGCAGGCCCTCGATGTACAGCGCCGCGACGCCAAGCATGCCAACGGCGAGGACCACCATGGCCACGAGGGTTTCAATCAGTGTGAAACCGGACTGTTTCCTGAACTCTTTGTAAAACGTGCGTCGCATCGTCGTTACTCTCAGCAGCCGCCTAACGGATTCTGGGCGCCCTGCACGAAGCCGATATCCCGGTACACCTGGGGGCGGCCCGTAGGCGTGACCTGGAGCCATCGGCCGGCGGCAACGTTGGCGCCGGTGTTGTGAGCGCCGCGGTCGTCGCACAGCTGAATGTTCACGATCGGGTTGGCAAATCCGGCCGCCGTGCGGGGGAAACCGGTGGGGCCGAAACTGAAATACTCTGCGCCACCGGCGTCCGTGGTCACCAGCGGTGCAATGGCGCCAGGCAACGGTCCGCGCACGCGCAGGACGAAGTCAAAGGCATCCACGGCCATGTTCGGTGCTCCGCAGGGATTCGCCGCGCTGCAGTCCACAAACACTATGTGACCGTCGCTGAGCTGACCGGCGGGGCTGCAGGTGGGGTTGGCGGCATCCCAGTTCGCGCTTGGGCAGATGGTGACGTTGGCACGCCGCTTGACGGCCTGGCTGCGGGCGGCATGCAGCGCGGTCACCACGTCGTTCGTCGCCGTAGCCATGCGGTTATTGGCGACAAATTCCTGGAAGTTGGGAATGCCAACGCCGAGGATGATCGACGCGATAAGCAGCGTCATCATCAGCTCGATCAGCGTGAAACCTTTTTGGTGCCAGGTGTTCATGGCAGGCAATCCTGCCCGTTAAAGCAGGTGGCGTGGGATCGCGCTGACGGGCGGGCAAGCGCCGAGAATGAGCGGATTTTTCGTGAAACGCGTCAGCACTTATGTGAAGCGCTGGATTTCGTGTTTCAGCTTAGCGGGGTGCCGAGCGCACCCTGGTCTGGCCGTGACAGGTAGCCGTGCCCCCTGGGGATTCTGTCAAAACAGTGCGGTGCTCAGGGCTCCTCGCTCTGCACCCAGAAGGTGCGCACAATGGGCCGCGCCGGCAGAATTGCTCCGCTCTCGCTGATCAACTCCGTCCCAACCAGCACCACGGGCTGCCCGTCGGATCCCGGCGGAAATAAGATCTGGGCCTCCGGCGCAATGCCGCCCTGTACCAGGTCGACGGTCCGGTCGGCCGGGTCAAAATCGTCTTCCGGCTGGTCGAGGTTGGTCTCGCTGCGGCCGTCCAGGATGCTCACTGCGTACAGGCGATTCAGTCCGCCCGCGGGCACGCAAACGTTGCCCACATTGGTCGGTGTAAAAGATGTGAACAGCACGACATCTGCGAAGGTAATGGCCGGGCTCAGCACTTTCTCGCCGTCGCCGAGCACCATCTGCAAACGCCAGCCCGCCTCATCGGGCGCCAGCACCGGTGCGCCGACGTCCGTGATGTCGGCGAGATTGTCCACGGTCAGTGGGGGCGGGTAGTCGTCCGTGTCGATGACTTCGAACACGGCGAAATCGCGCACCGAGAAAAACTGGTCATCGGCGCTGGCATCCAGCGGATGAGCCCGGTAACCGGAACCGACGTTCAAGGCAATATAGATGCTCTGGTCCCGGATCACCGGCACCACATCCGGGGCCGCGAAGAAGCGCCGAACTTCCGAAGCAGGTGGCGAGCCGCCGAACTCGGTGCCCCCCAGAGCGGCGAGCACACCGCCTTCGCCGAGGTCCGCCGCGCCGTTGCCGTTCACCAGGTCGATGCGCCACAGCTGGCCGCCCATGTCGCCAAAGTACAGCCGGTCTGTGAGGCCATTACCGTCGATGTCAAACACCCGCAGCTCGGCGGGGATGGAGAAGCGCATGCGGTCCAGGCGCAGATCGTGCCCGGGCCCGCCTCCGGCGCTCCAGATTAGCGCCCCCGTCAGCAAATCAACCATGTACACCGCATTGCCGGCGTTGTCCTCGCGGAAGCTGCGGTTGTCCTGGCCGGTATCGTAACCGCCACCGAACACGGCCACCCGGCGTTCTGAACCGCCGACATTGACCCTGGTGATCACCGGGTTTGACCAGGTCTGCCCCAGGCTTGCAAAGCCCGGACTGCCGGCGTCAATCTCCCAGAGCACCTCCGGCCGATCCCGGTTCGTGACATCCACGGCGAACAGGGCGTCGCCACCCCGGCGCATGCCGAACAGCAGTATCACGCGCTCACCGGCGGAGATGCCTGCCTGGCCGTCACGGTCTTCTACGGTCACGGTAATTTCGCCGTCCAGGCCGTAGACGCGGGTTCCCGATACGTTATTCGTGTACAGCGTGTTCAGCCGCTGCAGTAGCCGCGCCGGAATGAATGACCAGAGCTCGACGCCGTCCTCTGCATTGATGGCGTGCAGGTAGCCTTCGTTCGTACTGACATAGACCGTGGCATCGGCTGCATCCTCGGTGCCACCGTAGAGAACGGTAACAGGCCGACTGTGCAGCGGGTCGCCCATGGCCTGCCGACTGTCAGTCGTATCGCCGTCTTCGTCTTCGTCCAGCACGTCCAGACCGCGGGCCCACTCGATCACATTGTCACGGTCGTCCGTCGGCGCCCCCAGCACGGCAGCAGTGATGGCAGCGTTGGCGATTTCGAGCCGGTTCTGCCCGCCGGGGGCGTTGAGATCGCCGCTGGCGATATTCGTGAACACTTGCCGGGAATCAGCCGCCGGCAACTGGCTGGCCGCGCCGCCTTCTTTGGGATCCGCCCCGTCCGGACTGTCGGACCAGAAACTCTGGGCACCGTCGGTAAAGAAGCCGGTGGTGGCATTAGTCGCCGGCAGCCCGTTCTGATCGATCAGGGTGATGGTCAGTTCACCGCCATCCGTGTCGGTTTCCAGCTCGTATTTCTTCAAGTTGCCCGGCCAACGTACGGTGTTACTGGGTTCGAAGACCGACACGAACACCTGGTTCAGCGTCTCGGCCCGGTTAAAGCTGTCTACCGGTACCCGCGGGGCCGTGAACAGCCCACCGTCTTCTTCAAAGCTTTCGGCCAGGTCAGCCAGCGCGGCCGTCAGCTGCGCGGTATCGTCGGCGCGGAAATACCGCCCTCCGCCGCGCTGTGCGGTGGACTGGAGACTGTCAATATCCTGTGTGAAGCCAATGGTGTGCGTAATCACATTCTGCTGCCCGGCGACGGTGGTTCGCAGGTCGGCTTTGAACAGGTATTCCGCCATGTCGTCCAGGCAGGCGCCGTCACCGCTGCCGTCGCAGCTCGGCCCGACCAGTCCGGCGAAGCCGGGCAGTCCAGTGATCTTGCTGTTGGCGCTGACGTCTGACGACGGCTCACCGTCGGACAGCAGGATGATGTAGGTCTTCTGGCCAAGTTCGCTGATGGGTGAGTTGTAGGCCGAGGCCGTTGGCGAGCCTCCAACGCGTGCTGCCGCTACACTGTTGTCTGGCCCGACGTTGCCGTAATCCACCAGCCGGCCGGCCAGGTACTGCCCGGCCTCGTACAGGGTCTCCGACAACGGTGTGGACCCGTCTGGCTGCAGGCCGTTGATCACGGTCTTGGCCGCCTCGCGGGAGGTCGCAAGGTCTGCCATGGCCTGGATGACCGGGCCGCCTTCGTCTTCGTTGAAGTTCATCACGGCGACGTTCATCGCATCCATGCTGTCGATGACGGTAGTCGTGACTTCCTGCACTATCTCCAGACGTGTCTTGGTGATCGATGGAGGATTACTGTTCCAATTCAACCAGTTACCATCGAAAATTGTGACATTACTTGCAGATGCCCAGGCTGGCTCGTTGGCATTCGTGCCGGCCCATGGCCCGGTCGCGCCGTCTGCCGCAAAGACCTCGCCGGACGTGCCGTTGCCGTGGAGGCCGCGATCCATTTCGCAATCCACCGGGAAGGGCGCCGGCGCGGGCTCGCCTTCACCGGCAATGAACTCTTCCAGCGTCAGCCACCGCTCGCGGTCAGCGTCCCAGCCGCGGTAGAGGTTGTCATAGCGGCCCACAAGGGCCAGGCGATCGTCGGCCGCCGCACAGAAATTGTCCGCTTTCGGGAAGCTCTGGGTAGAACTGCACTCCGGCAGGTCGCCGGTCTGCGTGTAATAAATCGTGTTGGCGTCGAAGCAGCCGTCGAAGCTCTGTTGCGGGTCCCAGCTGACCTGGGTCTCAATCTGTCCACCCATGCTGCCGGACGTATCGATAATGAACAGCACGTTCGGAATATTGCAGCTTGCCGGTGCATCGAAGCCGGTCACAAAGAGCTCGGTGTCGTCGGCGTTCGCGACGCTTGCAAGCAGGGCCAGGCTCAGGGCGCTCAACAGGGGAGTGCCGGCGGCGTTGACAAGTCTCCGCATAGCCATGACTCAGCTGCCCCTGCGTGGCGACAGGCGCAGCCGAAGTACATATTCCGCACCCGGTTCCAGGAACAGCGTGATCATGCCCGCACGGCCCGCCGGTTCGCGCGCTTGTTGCACAAACTCCGCGCGCTCGACCTGCCCGGCAGTGGAAACTTCATAGCGGGTGGCCTCGTCCACGCGCAACCAGCTGACCCGACAGTCGGCACAGCGCCGCACGGCTAGCCGCCCGATATTCAGCTGCCAGAGCGGCACGTCGGCCGTCTGCAGTTCCAACGGTGTTTCGCGAATGACCAGCGCGGCCATTGCCACCTGGTTCCAGACGAGCAGGATGGTGGCCAGCATCAGCATGCCGGCAAACAGGCGGGTCACTGACTGGTGCATCTTCTGTGCCTCATACGCTATCTATTCCGGGCTGCGCAGATTGACCGCAACCAGGCCTTGTGACTGTGTGGAGCGCGCGCCGCGCTGATCGGCGCTCCCCGTGGCGTCGATCTGGTAGTGGAAGAACTGGAATTCGGACGAGCTGTAGCCGCTGTAGACCTCGCCTTCGTCGAGGAAAGTGATGGTGGCTTGGTATTCACCGTCAAGATCGTCTATCCGCACCGTGCCGAGATCCGTGGTCCAACCCGTGGTGGGATTCACCAGCCCCTGTGCCTGGCCTACCGCATCCGCCAGTCCGGCTTCCGCCAGGCGAAAAGCGTTTTCGCGATACTGAGTGTTGCCGGCCATCAGCAATTCCAGCGCCGCGGTGCGCATGGTCGACACCGCCAGCAGTGTCAGCACGAGCAGCAGGACCAGGCCCACCACCAGTGCCGCGCCCGTTTGTGCCGGGGGTAATCTCCTAGACATCTTCAGCTCCACCAGCGCTATTTCGCAGGAAGATCGTCTTACTGACGGCGACGCGCCGGAAGGTATCCGGGTAGCCGTCGGTGACGCCTGGTTGTATCGGTGCAAGGTCCGCGTCTGCAGGCTGGTAGACACGGTTGTCGCGGAAGCCCTGGCCCGTCTCGTCCGTTTCCGACCGCACCAGCATCCACAGGCGCACCGCGATCACGCGCGCGGCCGCGCCCGGGGCCGCGAGTGGGTGATCGCCGTCGACGTAACGGTCAACCTGCCGATTACCGGTGGTATCGAGGCCGAACTGCACCTGCAGGTTTTCCACCCCGGGAATCACTTCCTGGTCGTCCAGCTGGCCGCTGGCGCCGCCGTCGACCAGCGTCAGCCGGCGCAGCGCGGGCACGTTTGCGTCGAAGGTGGACTCGCCAATGTAATAGGCGTTTACCACCACATCTCTGACCACGCCGTTCTCACGCCCAGGCAGCACGGCATCGTCGAACAAATCGCCGCCGTTGATATTGCTTTCCACCTGCACCCGTCCCACGGTCAGCTCGGCACTGGTGTCTCGTGCGCCCGCGTGGCGCAGCACCAGCACGTCGGAGTTGGCGCGTGGATTGCTGCCGGTGCAGTCCAGATCGTAATTGTCATCGCGCGCTTCCACCGGCGCGTTCACCCGCATTGCGAACGTAGTGGCCTCCAGATTGGTTGCCCCGGTGCAACTCACCACGATTCCCGCGGTGTTGATCAGGCCGGGTACGTTCGTGCGGCCCCAGTAGCGCGCCAGCTGGATGTCGGGCTCCAGGGAGTCCAGTGCGAAGCGAACGTTTTCCTGCAGGCGCGCCAGGCTGTCGGCCGTGCGGAAGCTGGAACGGCTTTCAATATAGACGGTGATGGCCCCGCCGATCAGGATGGTGCCGATGGCCATGGCGACCATCATCTCCACCAGCGTCATACCGCGATGTCTCGAGGGGTTCATGGCCCGGTGAACTCCTGCGTGACCATCCGGTATTGGGCTGGTTCTTCCTGGCCGGTTTCCGGCCAGTTGAGGGTGATCGTGAACTGCGTCAGCGGTGGTGCATTGGCTACCGCGATCGTGGCCGTTGGATTGCCCGGCAGCCGGGCGACCACATCCTGGTTCCAGGTGAACCAGTCGTCGGCGGCCATCTCGGCCGCCGTGCATGCAGCCACGCCGTTCACACAGTCATTGTCGGCACCCGGGCCCGCGCCTGCGTAGGCGACTCCGGCGTCGGGGTTAGCGCGGATTCGGTCTGCCATGTCTGCAGCCAGGGTGATGGCAGTAATCCGGTTCAGGGAGGTCCGGCCGGCTTTCAGGCTTTCGACGTACAGCGCAGCAATGCCCAGCAGGCCGACAGACAACACAACAAGGGAGACGAGAACCTCTACAAGTGTGAATCCTTCCATCCGCCGGCGCATCATTTCATCGCCTCGGCCACGGAGGTGCCGACCACCTGCCAGCGCATCATTCAGCAACCCCCCAGCGGGTTATCCGGACCCTGGACCAGCCCGTGCTCGGCGAACACGCGCGGATGGCCCGTGGCCGATATCCGCACCCAGCGTCCGGCTGCGAGACCGCCACTGATCGTCTGGTCGCCGCGCGGATCACAGAGCTGCAAATCCGTGACGCCGGCCGCGATCCCGGCGAGATCTGTGCGAAAGCCGTTAGCAGCGAAGGCGACGTAGACGGGGAAGCCGCCGCCGGCCAGCGCGCTGTTGTCGGCGATCATTGCCGGCAGCGCGGGTCGGGCGTTGATTAACACTTCGCCCGCTTCAAGCTGCGCGTTCGCATTGGCGTCGGCGAAAACCAGCCAGCCAGCGCCGAAATCGGCGGCTGCATCGCAATTGGGGTTGGGGGCATTCGCATCGCTGCTCGCGCAGACCACGACCGTGGCCCTGCGCTGCAGCGCCTCGCTTCTTGCCAGGTGCATCGACGAGACCAGGTCGTTGGCCGCGGCAGTCATGCGATTGTTCTGGAGGAAGTCCGTAAAGGTCGGAATCCCGAACGACAGGACGACGGCAGCGACCGCCAAGGTGACCATGAGCTCCACCAGGGTGACGCCTTCTGAGTGCATCTTTCCCATTTGCAGACAGTGTGCCGGCGTGGGCGCTGCGGGGGAAATTGACCGGACGAGTGGTCTTTTCCCGGGCGCGAAACTAGGTTTACATATTGCTCACAGTGGCTTATGACTAACACTTGATTCTTGCTCTGGCTTCGGCGCTGGAGGCAAGGCGTGGCCTGCCGGTGTGGCTGATGACCACGGCGCGGACCGCGGCCGAGCCACGGCTGTCGCAAAAACCGATGGTGCCGTTGGTGTCGCGCCGGGTGAATGGCCGGAACTCGTAGGCCGCCCGGTTGCTCTGCAGTTCAACGCCGGCTTGCCGCCCGCGCATCGCCAGCACGATGGCGGTATCGGTGCCGGGCGGGTGGCCCGGTGCGACCACGCCCCAGCCGTCCTGCCAGCTGCCGCGGGTTGGACAAGTGGTGGCCACCGCGCCAGGGCACAGCACGACGGTTTGCCCGCGCAGATTGGCCGCCTGCCTGGCCAGGTGCAGGTCGCGCACCATCGCATTCACGGTCGCCGTCATTCGCGCTTCCAGCAACAGATGATGAAACCCGGGAACGGCCACCGTTAGCAATATCGCGCCCGCGGCAACGGCGGCTAACAGTTCCACCAGCGTCAGTCCGGGCGGCGGGCGTGGAATCTGCGGGGTGGGCATCGAGCGTTCCTTCCACCAAGGAAAATAGGTGCGAGACGCTCACGCTAGCGGCCAGCCGAGGCCCGGCCCAGCGGCGATTCCACTTAATCTGGGCAGAAATCGGTGCCTGCGTGCAGGGTGGTTTTACAGGCCGGAAACGGCGCAGGTACAATGGACCGCGTCTAAACGGGGGCTAAACAGCTGAAATCGCAACGAGAAAGCCTTGCCCATCGCCTGGCGGGCCACGGCGTGAAGCCGACGCCTCAGCGGCTGGAGATTGCCGCACTGATGTTGTCCGGGCCCTGCCACCTGTCGGCTGACCAGGTGATTTCGCTGTTGCGGGACGCGGGCAGCCGTGTGTCGAAGGCAACCGTCTACAACACCTTGCACCTGTTTTCAGCGCAGGGCCTGCTGCGTGAAGTTGCAGTTGACCCGTCGCGCCTGTTTTACGATTCAACGACCGGCGCCCACCACCATATATATAACGAAGATACCGGCGAGCTGCTGGACGTCGTGGCCGAAGATCTTGAAGTGAGTCGCCTGCCGCCGTTGCCCGAGGGCACTGCCGCGCAAAGCATCGAGGTAGTCATCCGGGTCCGCAACCGGCGGAGCTGACGGCGCCCGCAGCATTGCCGGGTATTCACCCATTATCTATACTGCGCCGCGCCCGGGCCGGAGTAGCTCAGTTGGTAGAGCAGCGCATTCGTAATGCGAAGGTCGTAGGTTCGACTCCTATCTCCGGCACCACATTTCCCGAGAATTCCCAGTCACTTACAGGTCAAGCCCTTTCGGGCGGTTTCCCTGTGCCTGGGCTCTCGGTCGCTGCAAAACTCCTGCAAGACGGAACAAGATAAGAGTACCAATACGTTCCGGCGTGTTCTATGAGGTTCTTAATCCCATAACTAGACGTCGGTTTGCTCGGCCATCTCCAGCGCGTCTTCGACCTCGATGCCGAGATAGCGAACTGTGCTTTCGAGATTCTTGTGCCCAAGCAGGATTTGCACAGCGCGGAGATTCCTGGTTCTCTGGTAAATCAGCGTTGGCTTGGTCCGGCGTAGCGAGTGCGTCCCATAGGCCGCCGGGTCGAGACCTATGTCGGCTACCCAGGAGGCAACGAGTCGCGAATACTGGCGAATCGAGACGTGCTCAGAGGCCGACAGGCGACTTGGAAATAAGTACTGATCCGACTTGAGCCCCGCATGATCGATCCACGCAGCTAGGTTCTCTCGGGTCTGCTCCGTGATCTCGAACTGAACGGCTCTCTGGGTTTTTCGTTGCAGGACAATCGCGCGGCGCGCAATCCGCGGACCATGAGCCACGTCGCGGACCCTCAGGCGGGTCAGGTCACAGCCGCGAAGTTTGCTATCGATGGCCAGGTTGAACAGGGCCAGGTCCCGCACTCGGCCAGCGAGCTGGAGCCTGATCCTGATGCCCCAAATATCGCGCAGCTTCAGGGGTGGCTTCTGGCCAATTAGTTTGCCCTTATTCCAAGGCTCACGGGTGATTTGGGCGGGTCTTTTGTTCTGCATCGTTGGCTCCTGTCAGGTGTAACAGGAGCCTGATTATCGAGGTTATCGACCGGTTGAATCGGCAGCCAGAAGCGGACGTTCAGCGACTGAATAAGTAGGCCAAAAAAGACTTCAAATAGGAGTTCGCTCATTGGTTTGGATGCGAGCCAGGATCAGTGTCTTTGCTCGTTGATCCAGTGCCGTTCTTCACGTTACCCGCCCGCTGTTCCACAAGCCCACTCAAGAAAAAGAAAAACATGAGAACCCAAAGCGAAAGGGCCAGCATCACGGTCATACCAACAAGATAGAATCCTGCGTTCGGAATCCATATTCCCGCGGCGATCAACATCGTCGCCATAACGATATAGATCATCTTGGCCATCACCATGGCGCGCGCCCGTCTTGCCGGTGCTTTGCGTTGCTTGGCCGTGATGTCTAAACCTGCACGGTTGAGGCGTCGGTCAACCGATAAGATGACCGCACCAGCGACAGCGAAATAGCAGCCCATTACGATCAAGCCAGCTCGCCAGATAATCATCTCAATCATGCCAAACTGAAAGAAGATGAAAGGCAAAACTGAAAAGAACAGGGCACCGAGCGCCCAGCAGAAGATTATTCCTAGACCCCAGTGCAAGCGTCGCGCTTCGTATATGGCGTTATTGGAAGCAAGCGCCACAACAATCGCAGAAAAACCCGCGACGCCAACCGAAATCGCCGCGAAGGCCTCAAGTGCATCGGCTGCGTTCATTACTGGACCTACTTGATCCGGGTACTGCTTAAGACTCAATAATTATAAGTCTAGCTCGAACGGAAGCCGGGCTATTCATGAGCTGGAGCCCGGGCTCAGGTTTCAACGGCTGCTTCCGGCCATAAGCAGCCGGTCGCCAGACAAGAAAAACCCGGCGCGAGGCCGGGTTTTCCTTCAACTGCAATTCAGTTCAGGCTCCTCTGCGCCTCATCCAGCCCAGCAGGCCGAGGGCGCTGCCGAACAACCAGGCGGCGGCGGGCACCGGAATCACTGGGGCACCCTCAGGAACGACGAATCCGAAATCAATTCGATCAGCGTTCGGGGCAGGTGTAGTCGACGCGGTCACCAGGAGCCGGCCGATTTCGCCGACAGAGGGTTTGAAAAATCCGTACTTGCTGTTCTCGCTTGATGTAACCGCGCCTGCAGTAAGCATTCCTGTCGAAGGATCCCAGATCAGATCATTCTGAAAACCGGCACCTCTTCCGTGCTGTTCAAACAGAAGATTATTCAAATCATACGTCGTAGTGTCGTCGGCCTCGAATGCCTCTATTTGTATCGACGTCAGGAGTCCAAACGCGCTTGAAACAAACAGCTGCCCGATACTGAATGCGTCATCGGAATCGAGGCTGGAACCTAAGAAATCAAATTCGATAGACCATGTACTCCCGGTAAAAGCCGCATCGGGAATAATTCCGAGATCTCTGAACGCCGCAGTATCCAGATTCGAATAGGTTGGGGATGCACTATCAAACCCTCCACCGACCCCGCTAATGGTAGTAAAACTCGCACCGGACGGTGCGGTCAGCCGGATATCAATGGGACCACCGACATACGGAACCGAACCTGATGTGGAATTGGCAACCCAGGAACTGAAATCGATCCACTCGATTGCCGCAGCCTTGGCGTGCGACTGGGGTAACAACAAAAGTACAAGCGAGGCGCAGACCGCCAGCCAGCCGCCCAATAAACCCTTATTCATCTCCAGTACCCTTTTTCCTGTTCTGTTATCCGTTAAACCAGGACTGCAGCAACCGGGCCTTGGGTATGTCTGGGCGAAAACAAAACGCTCAGAGGCCGGTGCCACAACGTGGCAGTCGTTCTCTTAGCGTCATCGGGCGGCATGTTTCCCGGGGTTAACCGGGCAACAAAAAACGCGGCCTCCCTTTCGGGAGAGCAAGTCATCACCATCGACGTTAGTTTAACGGCCCCAGAAATTCAACGCTCGAGAGGATGCGCACATGCGAATCAGTTGCAAAAAGGGGTGCGATTGTCGATCTGTATTCCCCAGCCTGAACGGCCGCTTTGGGTTGCGGCTTCAATCGGTGGATGCAACACCTAAGCTCTGGCATAGAGCAGGAGGTGTTGCCGATGAAGTACCCGACGAGGATTTACTACACCGAAGCCGATAAGGCCTTGATGTGGGATCGATGGCAGAAAGGCGAGTCACTCAACGCTACAGCGCGGCACTTCGGGCGCAGCCGAAAAAAACTCGCCGAAGCGGGGCCTGATTTTCAATGAGCAAAACAGGCGACTCTACTTATTGCCGAATCCGGCCCAACACTCCGATGGCATGCGCTACAGACTTATCGGCCGTACATAACCAAGACGCAAAAAAGAGCGAGGTGACAACAGGTTAGGCAGGCCCAGCTCGAAAACGCCGCGCCAGAACCGGCTCTGGAGATCCAGGAACGAGAGCAGACTCAGAGGCGGCTCATAACGTGACATATTGAACTGATAGACAAATTCCTTGACTGCGGACAGCGCGGTCCCCGCCACGACCAAATTACCGATAACCAGATAGGTATCCAGGTCACCGAGGGAGATCAGGCTGAGATTGGTGGAGGGTTGAAACTCTTTGAGTGGCTCACTCTCGATAAAGCGCGCGATATTGTCTGCCGCACATTCCCCCATATCGGTAGCGTAATAAGCCTGTTTGCTGAGCGACTGCGGCCACTCCGCCGCATCGCCGATAACAAAGATGTGGTCGAAGGACCGGCTTTGCAGCGTCCCGTGTACCGGCGCCCAGCTTGCTGGCTCCGGCGCCAGCCCGGAATCCGATAGTAAGCCGGGGGCAATCGCGCCACCGGTCCAGATGGTGAGATCGGAAGGCAATACCTCACCGGAAGTCAGTTCGATCGTCGTCTCTGTAACGGCTTTCACCCGCGTTTCGGTATGGAAATGCACGGGATAGTTGCGGCAGCGACGCTGCACCTCCTGGCCGAGCGCCGCAGGCAAACCCTGGAGCAGCTGGTCGCTGCTTTCGATAACGTGCACGGTCAACCCTTGTCTTTTGCGATACCTCCGGAGAATTTCCCCCAGGGATTCAACACCTTCCAGACCGCCGCCGACAATGCCGACAACAACACGATCCTGCTGGGCAAGCCTCTCCTGCAAGGCCTTGCCGATTGCTTCGCACTGATCGACGGATTTGAAGGGAAACGCAAATTCATCCGCACCGGGCACACCAAAAGTATTATTGACGCCACCGACGGCAACTACACAAATATCAAAAGGAAATGTCTCACCGGAGGCAGTCTGAACAAAGCGATCTATCGGGTTGAGGGTGGTCACGCTATCCTGAACGAATCGGTGTCCGGCCCGGTGCAGCAAACGTTGCCTTGATAAACGAAGCTGGTCAGGAGATTTGACCCCCGAGATCAGCTCATGAATGTTGGGCAGAAATTCGAACTGCGGTGATGGGTCGATAACAACCACACCTAGGTGTTTTGGCAGCCGCAACGCCGCGGTAAGGCCACCGAAATTGGCACCGATGATGACGATCTGTTTTCTTGTATTCATTGTCTTCCATGTGCTTGATCAGAAATAGCCTGCGGTGGCGATTGCGATGGTAGTCAGCTTCACGACTGATCGTTGGGGGAGCCGCTTCTCCCGGCGATTGTAGCTTTGATCCGAAGCCGATCTGGACTCTGTCTAAGCTTTCGGTTGCCCAGTAGCCGCCTGAACGGCAGCTAACGGCTGCGGTTTCAACCGATCGACGCAGATGCAGCAATCTGCCGTCCACGCAAAGAAAAACCCCGCTGGAGGGACGGGGTTGTTCTCGGGAAGATCGGGAAAAGGGGGTAACCCGATGGAGTGGGACCACTATAGCCAGCAGCGGCTTGCCAGGGCCTTGCCGGAACATTACCGGGCTGTAATGTTGCTGTGTCTGGCCCCGCTGTCAGCCCGGCAACCCCATCCATCGCTGTGCACTAGTTTGTGCCCACCGGGGCAAATGGGATGGCAAGGTCAACGATTACGGCTGGCTTCGATGGATCAGTTATCCGTCGACCGGTTGAATCGGCAGCCAATAGCGGTCACTCAGCAATAATTTTTCTTCCTTCATGCCCGGACTGAGGCTCGAACCAACCCCGTGTTGCCAAGCAAAACCTTACGAGCAAGAGCATCAAAGGCACCTCGATAAGAACGCCAACTACGGTTGCCAGTGCCGCACCGGACGATAAACCAAAAAGCATAGCGGCCGTCGCGATGGCAACTTCAAAATGATTTGATGCGCCTATCATCGCTGTCGGCGCAGCATTTTCGTACGAGAGCCCCATCATCTTTGCCAGCGCATAACCTAATGCAAATATCAGTACCGTTTGCACAAACAACGGAATGGCTATCCAAAGTATCGTTAACGGCTTTTGGACGATTGTTTCACCTTTAAACGAAAAGAGGAGCACCAGGGTTAGCAACAATGCAGTGATTGTTACGGGCGTAAGGAATCTCAGAAATGATTCCCTGAACCACTGCTCGCCTTTAGTCGCAATGATCCACTTACGCGAGGTGTAACCCGCGATCAAAGGTAGCGCGACATAAATGCCGATAGATAACAGCAAGGCTTGCCAGGGTACTGGCAACTTACCTAAGCCAAGCAAGAATCCACCCAGGAAGCCAAACAGCACCAACATGGTTAGCGAGTTGATAGCGACCATGACAAGAGTATGTCCGTCATTACCTTTGGAAAGGTAACCCCACACAAGCACCATAGCTGTGCAGGGGGCAATACCAAGCAATATGCATCCGGCGAGATAGCTGCGCCAAAGTGGTACTTCAAGCATCTTTATGCCATCAACGAGTACCACCTGACCCGCGCCGTAGACTTCGTCCACTGAAAGGTCTAGTCCAAGCGGTATCTTGACGAGATCGACCGCATCGGGACCTATAAACGCAAGCAACAACTTACCAAGAAAGAGGCTCGCGATCGCATACATAGTGAAAGGCTTGATACACCAGTTGATAAAAAAAGTTAGACCTACCGGGCGTACCGCCTTTCCGGCCTTAACGACTTCGTGGAAGTCTATTTTGACCATGATCGGGTACATCATGAAAAACAGACACAAAGCGATTGGTATCGAGACCACCGGTGCATCGTTGACATAGATCGCCATTCCATCGAGTGTTTTGGCGATGCCTGGCGCAACTTTCCCAAGCAGTATTCCGCCGCCAATACACAACACGACCCAGACAGTCAGATATCGCTCGAAAAAGCCCATCTGCGCGCTACCGCTTTTATCAGTCATTACGTCTTTGCTCTAACTCATCACTCAGACGATGATTCAAGTCCTCGACTCTGAGTCGAATATCTTCGCGGCTGTCTCTGAACGCAGCCATAACGTGCCCCTCGATGTTTTTGTCAGGCGCAACGTGCTTCACCGGGTCTGTTGGGCATTTGCGCCAAAACGGCGAGGTCATTTACAAAGGGCTCTCGCGACGCAGCGTCGCTGACGGTCGCTTGGATCACCTGGCGTGCCCATGCAGGCAAATCGGGAGCAATCTGATAGTAAGTCCATTGTCCGGAACGCCGACCTGTCACAACGCCAAAGTCACGAAGTGCCGCAAGATGACGAGATACTTTGGGTTGTATTAGGCGCAGCGCATGGACGAGTTCGCAGACGCACAATTCCCCTTCTTGCTGCATCAACAACAGGCAACGGAGCCGCGTATCGTCAGATAACAGTTGAAAAAATTGATTGAATTGAATGTTCATAGGGAGTAAATATACGGGCAGCCATATATATGATCAACCGTATATGCCCCTGATTCTGCGGCCCGTTCCCACTGCTTGTGAATGTCCGCTTTGGGCAGCCGTCAGCGGACGCTGAGAGTCTGGGGACAGGGACCATACTTCTCCGCGTGCAGCCTCAGTTACGGTCACTATCCCGCAATTCCGCGAAGCCCGGGCAGATATCTTTGATTACATCGAGTGCTTCTATGACCGCGAACGGCGCCACAGTTACCTGAGCAGTATCAGCCCGGCCAACTATGCAGACCGGGCATTACAGACTTAACGAACCCGTCCGTGGTACCGAGGCAAAATCAGTTGGCCGAAAGCGGTCGTTCATATGGCCATGTTTTCAGGCGAATTCCGCGGGCGCCGCCAGCCGGGGCTATCTTGTTCTTGAAGTCCCCGTATAATCAGGCCGCCTTTCATATCGCTTTTATTGAGTCTGACGGCATCCTGCCTCCATCCTCTTGAGCGGTCTTCGCACCTTTAGGAGGTCAAAATGGGCAGAAAACTATACGTCGGCAACTTGCCGTATTCAGCCAGTCAGGAGTCTTTGCAAGACAAATTCGGGCAGTGCGGCACGGTCGAATCGGTCAGTGTGATCACGGATCGTGATACGGGTCAGAGCAAGGGCTTTGGATTTGTCGAGATGTCAAGCGACAGCGAAGCGCAGAAGGCAATTCAGGACCTGAACGGTACGGAAATTGATGGCCGTGAAATCAAGGTCAATGAAGCCAAGCCGAAAGCTCCGCGTGGCCAGGGTGGCGGTGGCCGCTGGTAGCTCTCACTAATCGGGTGCGCGACATCGCCTGATAATGGCGGTGGAACCGCGCCCCAGATGCAAAATAGAAAACCCCGGCCTGGTGCCGGGTTTTTCTTGTGTGGCGAACGGCTGCTCTTGGCGGTGACCTCAGCCGTTCAGCACAAGCAGCTCCAGGTTGGACATTGCATGGGCAATGCGAGGGTCGCAGGTTCGGCTCCTATCTCCGGCACCATTCTCCTGGCGCCGGTCGCACAGTCTGTCAGAACATCCAGACGCCGCCCACAGAGTAGAGATCGATGTCGGTTTCGCCGCCGCTGAACACGCTGTCGTCACCGACGTCCAGGAAGCGCTCAAATTCAACGCTCATGTGCAGATGGTCGTTCAACGGCAGTCGAAAGCCGACCCCATAGAACCCCGCCGTATCGTCTTCTTTCTTGTCCGCACCCAGCAACTGCAGAATTGGACCAATAGGCTGGCCGGCGAGTCGCCCGGACAGCTTGGCCTCATAGAAAAACGCGCCGCCCTTGATGAAGAGGCCGAGGCGTTCCAGGCCAGGCACAAAGGCCATGGCTGCCACGAAGCCGCCGTCAGCCTCCGCCTGGAGATTGGTATTGCCTCCCTTGGCAGTGGTTTCGCCAAGGTCTACGTAGCCCGCTTCGAAAGAGAAGTTCTTCAGGGGTTTCCAGCCGGCATAGACCTTCCAGCCGGTGTCCTTGTCGTCGCAATCTTGCTGCGTGCTGGTGCCAACGCCCTTCAGCGCGTCGCAAGCCGTGTTGTCTATCTTTGAAACACCGAGACCAGCGCCCACGTAGAAGTTCCAGAGGGACTCGGATGACTGAGAGTCGGATTCCTGAGCCCAGGCGACATGAGACTGTGCGGCGAGGATCGAAACCAACGCGACGGCGAAACCCGTTCTTCTAATCATTGCCTACCCCAGTAAACCCCTGTGAGAGCGCCTTTCTCGCCCCGCCCGCGAGGAGCGGATGGAACCCTTCACGGATGGTGCCACATCGGCGCGAATCGAGCCGGATCATAGCCAAAAAACCCTGTGCAGTCAGTCCTGGCCCGGTGTTTCCCGCCCCGGGCTGCCCGGCCGACCGCACAGCGGGGCAGACACCGGATTCCCCTGTGCTACGGTCCGCCGACCCGCAGGCGTATGAGCGTTCGGCGGTTTCCCGGCCGTGCAGAGCCGTGCCATAGTCTTGAGTCCTGTGGAGGGAGACAACGAATATGCGTCTGATCGTGGCCATATCCGGAGCCAGCGGGGTGATCTACGGCATTCGGCTGCTGGAATTGCTGCGCGACGTGGCGGAGGTGGAGACCCATCTCGTGCTGAGCAACGGCGGCAAGCTCAATATTGCGCTGGAAACCGAATGGGACGTGAAAGCCGTCGAGGGCCTCGCGGACGTCGTTCACAGTGACCAGAACCTGGCGGCATCCATCGCCAGCGGTTCCTTTCAGACCGACGGGATGGTGATTGCGCCCTGTTCCATGAAGACTTTGTCGGGCGTGGTGAATTCTTATGCCGATAACCTGGTGGTGCGGGCGGCGGATGTGATTTTGAAGGAGCGGCGCCGGCTGATCATCGTGCCGCGCGAGACGCCCCTGCATCTCGGGCATCTGCGCCTGATGACCTGCGCTGCGGAGATGGGTGCGCACCTGGTGCCCCCGATGCCGGCCTTTTACAACGACCCGCAGAGTGTCGACGACATCATCAACCATACCGTCGGCCGAGTGATGGACCTGTTCGGCATGGACAGTGGTCTGGTGAAACGCTGGCGTGGCCCGGAACGGGGTCAGCGAGGCACGTGAGCGAGGAGACCCGGGCCGCGATCCGCGCAATGCTTGCAGCGCATAACACGGTATCGTTGGCCACGTCCGAGCAAGGCCGGCCCTGGGTTGCCACCGTGTTCTATGCCAGTGATGCCGAGCTGAATCTGTATTTCGTCAGTGACTCGCGCACCCGGCACGGCCGCCACATGCGCGCCAATGCCCGCGTGGCCGGCGCGATTAACCCTGATTGTGGCACCTGGGATGACGTCAAGGGTCTGCAGCTGGAGGGGCGCGTAGAAGTGCTGAGCGGGGCTGCCCGGCTGAAGGGCCTCGGCTACTACCTGGCAAAATTTCACGACGTGAAGGCCTTATTTGAACAGCCCCGCGACCGCAACGAGGAGACCATTGCCAAACGACTCCAGGCCGCTAACCTCTATTGCCTGCGACCAGACCGGATCCGGCTCATCGACAACAGCCGCTGGTTCGGCTTCAAAGAAGAGCTCGAACTGGCCGCGCCCGATCCTGTCGCCGACCCGCAGCCGCGCGGGTAGCTTGCGGGCGCCAACCAGTGGATTGCGCGTGCGCCCCGCGCGCCCGGTGGGCGCCGCAGCCTCTAAGGTAGGCGCTGTCTCCGAGGCGGTTGGCAGGAAACATTCTTGAGCAGGCGAGTCACACCATGGGCGGGCTTCCGCATCGCAATTTGCGGCATCGCGCTGCTGGGGTGCGTGGCGGCGTCTGCGCAGAGCCGTTCCATCCGCGTGACGACGGCTGTGCCCACGCGGGCTACGGTAGAAGAGACCGAATGGTCCGTGGGGCTGATCGAAACCCGGACCTCAGCCCAGTTGGCGGCAGAGGTGGCCGGTGAAGTGGTGCAGGTATTCGTCGACGAGGGGCAGGGCGTGGCCGCGGGTGCCGCGCTGGCCGAGATCGACTCGTCGGAATACCAGTTGGACAGAAATCGTGAGCAGGCCGAAGTGCGGCGCCTGGCCGCCCTGGTGCGCAAACAGGAACGGGAACTCGAGCGCGCCCGCAAACTCTACGCGGAGAACCTGATTGCCGAAGACGAACTGGACGGCCTCGCCTCTGAACTGGACGCGTTGCGTGAACAGGGGGTGGGCGCAAGGGTCCAGGTTCAGAGCACGGATCGGCGCCTCGGGAAAACGCGTCTCGTAGCACCGGTCGAAAGCCAGGTGGCCGCGCGCAATGTTGATGTCGGCGACTACGTGCAACCGGGCACAGTCCTTTTCGACCTGATCGATATGCGGAACCTGCGGGTGCGGCTGCCGTTTCCTGAGTACCGCGCGCCGCAGCTGGCCACCGGGTTGCCGGTGCGCCTGACGTCAGCGGCGGCTGGCGACAGCGTGGTGGAAGCGCGCGTGACCGAGATCCGGCCCACCGTGAATCCGTCGAGCCGGTCCCTGACTGTCATTATCGACTTCGAGAACCCCGGCGGCTGGCGGCCCGGCGCCAGCGTGCGGGCCGATGTGATCCTGTCGAAGCGCGAGAACTCGCTGCTGGTGCCGCAGGTCGCAGTCGTCAGGCGACCTGCGGGCGACGTGGTCTACGCGATTCGTGACGGCGTCGCTTACGAACAGATCGTGCAGCGCGGTGACCGGCGTGACCGCATGGTCGAGATCGTCGCCGGGCTGACCGGTGATGAGCGCATTGCTGTAGACGGCGCCGGTTTTTTGGCCGACGGTGCAACCGTCGACGTGGTGGCAGACTGACATGAGCCTGGCCGCTATCTCCGTCAAGCGCTACGTGTTCGCCGCGATGCTGAACCTGCTGATCGTGCTGTTTGGCATCGTGGCCTACGACCGCATCGGTGTGGAGCGATTGCCGAACATCGATCTCGCGAAGGTGTCGGTGCTGACGCGGCTGGCTGGCGCCAACCCCGAAGTGGTGGATGCGAGCATCACCAACGTGATCGAGGGTGCCATCAGCAGTGTGCCCGGCATCGACCAGCTGGTGTCCACGACCTCGGCAGGCCAGTCTGTCGTCACGCCGACCTTCCAGCTCGGCAAAGACATCGATGTGGCCTTCAACGAGGTGCAGTCGAAGGTCAGCCAGATTCAACGGCTGTTGCCGGAAGATGCCGATGTGCCGGTGGTTTCCAAGAGCGAGACCGGTTCATTTCCATCATTCTGGGTGTCCATCTCCGGTGACCGCACGATCCAGCAGCTGAATCAGTACATCCGCACGGTCGTCAAGAAACGGCTGGAGACGGTGGACGGCGTGGGCGAGATCATCATCGGCGGTGAAAGAACGCGGACCATCCGCGTGAACATCGACTTCGAGCGCCTGGCGGCCTACGGCGTGACGGTGCAGGACGTGGTCGCTGCGTTCCGCGACGAGCACTTTCAACTGCCGGGCGGCTACCTGGTGGGTGCCGATAAGGAACAACTGCTGAAACTGGATCTCGAGTACCACGACCCGGTGGACCTCGAGCGCCTGATCATAGGTTCCCGGCAGGGTGTGACGATCTACCTGAAAGACATCGCCACGATCGAAGACAGCTTGTCGGACGCGCGCCGCGTCGGCCGCTACAACGGCAGGCCCGGGGTCAGCCTGGGTATCATAAAGATCGCCGGCCGGAACGCGGTAGAGATCAACGCGGAGATCAAGCGGCGCATTTACGCCGAGATCGTGCCGAACCTGCCCCCGGGAATCGAACTGTCCATTTCCAGCGACGACAGCATCTACATCCTGGATCTGCTGCGGTCCCTGGAAGATCACCTGGTCAGCGGGGCGATCTTTGCCGCCCTGATAGTCTGGCTGTTTCTGCGAAACTTTCGTGCCACGCTGATCGTCGCGTCCGCGATCCCGGTATCGCTGCTCGGCGCGGTGCTGGTGATGTACTTCCTCGATTATTCCTTGAACACGATCACGATGCTGGGGTTGCTCGTGTTGATCGGTGTCGTGGTCGACGATGCGATCGTAGTCCTGGAAAACATCCAGCGGCGCGTGCAAGAACAGGGGCAGGACCGACGCACCGCGGCCATCGAGGGTGCACGCGAAGTGCAGCTGGCCATTGTGGCCTCAACGCTGGTGCTCGCATGTATTTTCGCCGCAGTGATTTTCGTGCCTGGCATTCCGGGCCGCCTGATCGGCTCATTTGGCGTGGTCGTAGCTTGTGGCGTGCTGGTCTCGTTGTTCGTGTCCCTGACGCTGACACCAATGCTGTGTTCACGCTACCTGCAGGCCAGCAGCGAGCATGGCCGTGTCTATCGTGTGCTGACTCGCGCCTTCGACCGGATGGAGGCGGGCTACGCGCGCTTGCTCGGCTGGAGCCTGGAGCATCGCTGGTTCGTCGTGGTTGCGGCCCTCGTGATCGTCTTCTCCACGCCGCTGTTCTTCGCCCGCCTCGGTTTTGAATTCTTCCCGCCCGAAGACGAGGGCCAGTTCCAGGTGTCCATTCGCACCGCCACCGGAACCAGTCTCGCCTATGGCGACGAGCGCATGCGCGTGATCGAGAACATTATGCTGGAGCGCCCGGACATCGAGAACATTTTCTCGACGCTGGGCGGGGGTCTGGCCGGCAACGTGAACCAGGGCAACATATACGTGAACATGACGCCCCGGGAACAGCGGCAGCTGAAACAGTACGAGCTGATCCCGTTGTTGCGCGAGGCGTTTGTGGAGGTACCCGGCATCGTCGCGTTGCCCGCGCCTTACGGGCTGGGAGCCGCCGGCCGTGGCGAGGCGCTGAGCTTCGTGTTGCAGGGGCCGGACCTGAATACCACTGCGGAGCTGGCCCGCGTTTTCCGCGAACGGCTGTCACAGGATCCGCAACTGGGGCGTATCGATCTCGACCTGCAGCTGGACCTCCCGCAGGTGCGCCTGGACGTGAACCGTGAGCTGGCCGCGGAGCTGGGCCTGTCTTCCCGCGACATTGCGCAGGCCGCGAACGTGCTGGCGGGCGGGCTGGACGTGGCGAAATACACGGACGAGCCGGGCGACGGCGAGCGCTACGACATTCGCCTGAAAGCGGGCTGGGAGGTGGACCTGGACGACCTGTCGAAGATCTACCTGCGCAATCCCGACCGGGCCCTGGTGCGGCTGGACACCGTGGCGCGCTTCCGCGAAGAAGTCGGTCCCGCGGTCATCAAACGCCTGGACCGGCAGTACGCAGCGACCTTCTATTCAGACCCGACGATTTCACTCGGTGAGGCGGTGGGCCGCGTGCGCGACGTCGCCGACGACTTTTTGCCGCCCGGGTATTCCCTGCGGCTACAGGGCAGTTCCGAGCAACTGGAGGAGACTTCGAGCGGTGTCGGTTTCACCTTTCTGCTCGCCATCGTGCTCATCTACATGATTCTGGCCAGCCAGTTCAATTCCTACTCGCAGCCGCTGATCATCATGGTCGCGCAGCCGCTGGCGATTATCGGCGGCGTAGCAGCGCTGGCCATCACCAACACGACGCTGAACCTGTACTCGATGGTTGGCCTGATTCTGCTGATTGGCCTGGTCGCAAAAAACTCGATCCTGCTGGTGGATCTGACCAACCAGTACCGCGCGCAGGGGCAGGGCGTGAACCAGGCGCTGCTGGCAGCCTGCCCGCGCCGGCTGCGGCCGATCCTGATGACCTCGCTGACGATTATTTTCGCGATGCTGGTGCCAGCGTTGGGTATAGGCACTGCGGTGGAGCTGTCCGGGCCGCTGTCCGTCGCGGTGATCGGCGGCATGGTCAGTTCCACGCTGCTGAGCCTGATTGTCGTCCCGTCGGTTTACTCCCTTGCGGAGCGCTTCCGGCAGCGACGAAGTTCAGCAGCGGGGCAGCAGCTGCAAAATCCAGGCGCCTAGCAAGACTGTCTGGATGCCTGAATCAGGCACCGGCCGTGGTCAGTAGTCTTCACCGCTGGAGTAGGGCGGCAACTGGCCGATGTGTATGCCGCTGTCCACGATCAGCGTCTCGCCGGTAATCAGGCGCGAGCCGCCGCCGATCAGGAAGAACACCAGCGCTTCGGCAATGTCTTCCGGCTGTGCGATCTGCTTCAACGGCAGCTGCTCTTTGGCAGTTTCGAGGAACGCTGCGTACTGCTCGTCACCCATCCCCCCCTGCAGCCAGCGGGTCTGAATGACACCCGGCACGACGGTATTAATGCGGATCTCCGGCGCCAGGACGTGGGCGAGGGACTTCGTCATCAGGTTCAGCGCGGCTTTGGACGCGGCGTACGGGATGGACGAGGCGATGCCGGTCACTCCGCCGATCGAGGAGTCGTTCACGACTGCACCGCCGGTCTTGCGCATGTGCGGTTCCACTGCACGGATCATTTGGTACGCGCCCACAACGTTGACCGCGTAGATGTCCAGAAAGTCCTGCTTCGTTACGCCGTCGAGCTTTGGGTAAGGATTGAACTTGGTGCGCGCGGCATTGTTAATCAGGTAGTCGATGCGGCCCCACTGGTCTACGGCCGCCTTGGCCATGGCTTGGCACGCGTCGTCGTCCGACACGTCGGCCTGCACGCAGATGGCCTCGGCGCCCTTCGCACGACACGCTTCAGCCGTGGCCTGGGCCTCTTTTTCACTGCGCGTGTAGTTGATGACGACATTGCAGCCTTTCTCGGCCAGCAGGATAGCGGCTGCTGAGCCAACGCCCGTCGCCGAGCCGGTGACGATTGCGACTTTTCTCTCGCTCATTGTTGTTGCTCCTCGATGGGGTGCGGCGGCGGTGCCCGTGCGGGCGCGGAATGGCGGCGAATATTAGCAGACGCCAAGGCCGTGCACAGGTGGAGGCACTCCGCCGTTGCTCCCGCCAGCGCGGCAGAAATGCTAAGGTGGCGGCCCGCGGGAGCCGGCGCCCGGCCTCCGATAACAAGCTATGAATTAACACGGAGTCTGACCGATGGCTTTCAAGGACATGCGCGAATACTTGAGCCTGCTCGAAGAAGAAGGGCAGCTGAAGCACGTCGATACGCCGATCAATTGCGAGTACGAAGTCAACGAACTGCAGTCCCTGATGCGCCACCTGGCCGAAACCAGCGGCCCGGGACTCATCCTGAAGAACCTGGAAGGCTACAACACGCCCGACGTGCCAATCCTGTACAACCCCTTCGGCACCCGCGAGCGCACGGCGATGACGCTGGGCGAACGCGACCCGCTCGCAGCCAAGCTCAAGCATTCTGCGGTGCTGGCCGATCAGGCGCTGTGGCAGGAACCGGTCCTGGTGGATGCCAGCACCGCACCGTGCAAAGAAGTGGTGATTGAAGAGGCCGACATTGCCCTCGACAAACAATTGCCCCACGTGTGGATTGGCAAGGAAGGGTCCTCGTATATCACCGGCGCGGTAGTGATCAGCAAAGACCCGGAAACGGGTGTGCGCAATGTCGGCTGGTACCGGCTGACCCAGCTCTGGCAATGCCGCCACCCCACCGACGGTTCCTATACCGACGAACAGCAAACGAAACAGCTGTCGATCTTTGCCTTCTGGAACCCGCCGATGAATCACATCGGCCTGCACCTGGCCAAGGCCAAGGCCATGGGCAAGCCACTGGAAGTGGCCGTGGCGAAGCTGTGCGATCCGGCCGTGCACCTGGCGGCCTGCACCGGCACGCCGTTTGGCGCCGACGAGTATGCCTTTGCCGGCGGCCTGCGCGGGTCGCCGGTAGAAGTCGTGAAGTGCGACACCGTGGACCTGGAAGTGCCCGCCACGGCCGAGTGGGTCATCGAAGGTGTATTCCAGCCCGATGCGGACGACGTGACCATCGGCTGGCATTCGAATTCGGTGGGCTATTACGACAAGATGCAGATCTTTCCGGTGTTCGACGTGAAGCGAATCACCCACCGGAAGGATCCGCTGTGGTACGCCACCATCGAGATGATGCCGCCCTTCGATCACAACTGGCTGGCGCTGTTACCCGTGGAAGGCGAAGTTCTCAGCGATCTGCAGCGCAAGATTCCCGAGGTGAACGACGTCGTCGTCACGCCGAACATGACTTACATCGTGCAGCTGAAAGTGGACGGGGCGCAGAAACCGCACCCGGAATTTGGCAAGTTCGTGCTGCACGCCGTGTGGGGCGCATCGGGTCGCTGGGGCCGCACGGCGAAGTACGTCGTCGTCGTCGGGCCCGATATCAATCCCTATGACATGACCGCCGTGGACTTTGCGATTGGCAGTCGGGTGCAGCCTTACGAAGACAGCATCATCAACCGGTCGGGGCAGGCCTTTGTGCTGGACCCGTCGGCAGTGAAGGGGCCGCAGGGCTTCCCGATGACCGGATCGCAGATCGGTATCGATGCCACTATCAAGATTCCGGAACGCTTCACGGACTATGCGCCGGTGAGTACGGCGGATCCGGAGAAGGTGGCGGCTATCGCAGAGAAGCTGAAGGGCTTGCTGTAGTCGGGCGGCACCGTTCCAAGATCCCTCCGGCCCGCGTGCGGCCCGGGAAATCTGCCCTCCACGCCGGCCCGGGGCCGGCTTTACCGTTCCGGTCAGACATCCCGGGCCGCCCGCTCGGGTTGGTGGTGGGGCTTGGGATGCCTGTTCTCATCGTCGTGCCAAGAATTTATCCACCTTAGGGACGGGTGTTCCTCCAGCCCGCGGGTGGGCCGGGATATCTGCCCTCCACGCCGGCCCAGGGCCGGATTTACCGTTCCGGTCAGACATCCCGGCCCGCCCGCTCAGGTTGGTGGGGTCAGCCTTTCTGCGCGTCCCCGGCCGTTGGCGCGATTGCTGCATCCATCCCTTAGTGGTTTCCATGCCGCCACGAACACACCACCGACGTTAGCGTTCAGGGCGGGATGTGTCCCCGTCACAGTCAGCCGGCTTGCCGAGCAGCGCAGCGAGCGAGGGATTAGCCCGAAGGGGCCGCGCAGGGATGCGCGGCTCCGGGAGAGGGGCCAGGGATGGCCCGTCTCCCGGACCCCGATGCGAGTGAGCAGCGCAGGGCACCCGAAGGGCAAGCCGGCGTGACGGGGACACATCCCGCCCTGAACGCGGACGCAGACGAGCGGCGCCAAAATCAGGGTCTGGCGCCA
>Ga0265303_10000160_pt1 | contig 33356 bp, 29 predicted proteins | sample Helome_2_FD_192494 | JGI IMG/M metagenome (GOLD analysis project Ga0265303, IMG submission 192494) | Marine sediment microbial communities from subtidal zone of North Sea - Hel_20160317 (Illumina Assembly) | ecosystem: Environmental > Aquatic > Marine > Subtidal zone > Sediment ... | reverse complement strand
CGTCCACTCTTGCGCCCCAGGTAGCCGGCATCGACCATCTGTTGCCAGATCGGGCAGGGCCGGTACTTTGAGTCACCGAAGCCTTCGTGCAGGACTTTGATCACCGCGTAACAGGTATCCAGCCCGATCAGGTCGGCCAACATCAGCGGGCCCATCGGGTGCGCCATGCCCAGTTTCATGATTTCGTCGATACCTTCGGCACTGGCCAGGCCTTCGTAGTAGACGTAGGCGGCTTCGTTGATCATCGGAATCAGGATGCGATTGGCGACAAACCCGGGACTATCTTTGGCTTCGACCGGAATCTTGCCGATGAACTCGCTGAGTTCGTGTACAACCCGGTAGGTTTCATCAGTGGTTTGCAGGGCGCGAATAACCTCGACCAGCGCCATCATTGGTACCGGATTCATGAAGTGCATGCCGATAACCTGGCCGGCGCGCTGCGTCGCACCCGCAATGCGGGTCAGTGAAATCGAAGAGGTATTGCTCGCCAGGATCGCGTCGGCCTTGCAGATCTTGTCCAGTTGCCCGAACAACTCCAGTTTGAGCGCTTCATTTTCGGTGGCGGCCTCGATGACGATATCGACATCGGCCAATGCTTCGAGCGAGGTCGTGGTATCGATGTTGGCGAGGGTGGACTGCTTGTCGTCCATGGTGATTTTTTCTTTCTTGATCAGGCGATCGAGACTGCCGGCGACCGTATCCAGACCGCGTTTGACCTGCGCTTCGCCGATATCCTGCATGATGACTTTGAGTCCCGCGGCCGCGCATACCTGCACGATACCGTTACCCATGGTTCCGGCGCCAACCACGCCTACTGTTTTTATGCCCATTTGATACGCTCTCTCATGTTGGTTGCCACAACAGGAATTAATCCTGACTAATTTAATCTGAATGTCATCCCCGCGAAAGCGGGGATCCAGTAACTTCCATCCTCATCCCGATACGCCGGACCGCCGGGACTCAGTTTCAATGGAAAATTTTAAAAATATTGTGCGCTCCGCGAGCGCGGCTAATTAACTGGATCCCGGCTTTCGCCGGGATGACAGCTGCCTGTGTATAGCGGGATGACAACTGCCTGTGGCAGTTGTCACATGTTCCGTCGATACTGACCGCCAACCTCGAACAGCGCGTTGGTGATTTCACCGAGCGAACAGTAACGCACCGCATCGACGAGCTCGGCAAAAATATTCTGGTTGTTGATCGCTGCCTGGCGTACGCGCTCAAGTGCCACGGCGCCGGTTTCTGCATGGAGCGCGTGAAATTCGCGCAAACGCTTGATCTGGCTTTGTTTTTCTTCCTCGGAAGAACGCGCGAGTTCGATTTCGTAATCCTGCTTGCCATTCGGGTTGAGAAAGGTATTAACACCGATAATCGGTAACGAGCCGTCATGCTTGCGGTGCTCGTAGAGCATCGATTCATCCTGGATTCTGCCGCGCTGGTACCCGGTTTCCATCGCGCCGAGCACGCCACCACGTTCGGAGATGCGTTCAAATTCCTGCAACACGGCTTCCTCGACCAGGTCGGTGAGTTGTTCGACGATGAAAGATCCCTGGTTGGGATTCTGGTTCTTCGCCAGGCCCCATTCATTATTGATGATGAGTTGAATCGCGAGCGCGCGTCGCACCGAGTCTCCGGTCGGGGTCGTAATCGCTTCGTCGAAAGCATTGGTATGCAGGCTGTTACAGTTGTCGTAAACCGCGATCAGGGCCTGCAGGGTGGTGCGTATATCGTTAAAGTCCATTTCCTGCGCGTGTAAAGAGCGCCCCGAGGTCTGGATGTGATACTTGAGTTTCTGGCTGCGTTCGTTGGCGCCGTACTTGTGCTTCATCGCGGTCGCCCAGATGCGCCGCGCGACGCGCCCCATGACCGTGTATTCAGGATCCATGCCATTGCTGAAGAAAAAGGACAGGTTGGGTGCGAAATCGTCGATATGCATACCGCGCGCGAGATAGGTTTCGACGAAAGTAAAGCCGTTGGCGAGCGTAAACGCGAGCTGAGATATCGGGTTGGCGCCTGCCTCGGCGATGTGATATCCGGAAATCGAGACCGAGTAAAAATTACGGATGCGATGATCGATGAAGTATTGCTGGATATCGCCCATCATCTTGAGGGCAAATTCGGTGGAGAATATGCAGGTATTCTGCCCCTGGTCTTCTTTCAGAATGTCGGCCTGCACCGTGCCACGGATATTTTCCAGCGACCAGCCACGAATCTTGTCGATTTCCTGTTCGCTCGGCTGACGCTGGTTGTCAGTGACGAATTTCGCCAGCTGTTGTTCGATGGCTGTATTCAGATACATCGCCAGGATAATTGGCGCCGGTCCATTGATCGTCATCGATACCGAGGTCGTCGGGCTGCACAGATCGAAACCATCGTAAAGCGCTTTCATATCTTCCAGGGTAGCTATGGAAACCCCCGAATTACCGACCTTGCCGTAAATGTCGGGGCGTTCATCCGGGTCGCAGCCGTACAGGGTAACTGAATCGAACGCAGTCGAAAGACGTTTCGCCGTGGCATGACCGGACAGTTGCTTGAAGCGTCGATTGGTGCGGAAGGCATCGCCTTCGCCGGCAAACATTCGCGTTGGATCTTCGCCCTCGCGTTTGAAAGCGAAAACACCGGCGGTAAACGGAAAGCTGCCCGGCAGGTTTTCCAGTAGCAACCATTTCAATAGCTCGCCCTGGTCTTCGAAGGCGGGCAGGGACACCCTGGGGATTTTCGACCCGGACAGGGTCTCATACTTGAGTTCAGTACGAATTTCGCGATCGCGAACCTGCACCACGTATTCATCGCCGGCATATTTTTGCCTGACCTCGGGCCATTGTTCGAGCAGGTTTCGCGAATCGTCATCCAGCGCGGTTTCACGCTGCACTATCAAATCATCGAGGTCAGCTGTATCGATAGCTGGATTATGCGCGGTCAGCATGTGCCTGGTTGCGCTTAACTGCTGGCGTTCACGAGCCACCGACACCTGTTGCCGGCTATGGCTATGGTAATCTCGTACGGTCGCTGCAATTTCAGCCAGGTAGCGGACGCGTTGCGCGGGCACAATCACGGTGTTGGCAGTAGATTTCCTGGTTTCGACACGCGGTAAATGCGCCTCGGCAGGCGCCAGGCCCAGCTCGATCAGCTTGTGTAGTACTTGCTGGTAAAGTGCGGTCGTACCGTCGTCGTTGAAGCGCGCCGCGATGGTGCCGAAAACCGGCATTTCTTCGATAGCCTGCGCGAATGCTTCGCGGTTGCGTTGGACCTGCTTGCAGACGTCGCGATAGGCGTCTTCGGCCCCTTTACGATCAAATTTATTGATCGCGACAATATCGGCGAAATCGAGCATATCGATTTTTTCGAGCTGGCTTTGCGCGCCAAATTCCGGCGTCATGACATAGAGCGAGGCGTCGACCAGCGGCACGATGGCAGCGTCGCCCTGGCCGATGCCCGGGGTTTCGACAATGATGAAATCGAATGCGCACAGCTTGCAGGCGGCAACCACATCGCCGACGACTGTGGGAATTTCACCGACCGAGTCACGGGTAGCCAGCGAACGCATGTAGATATTGGCGTGGTTGATCGCGTTCATGCGGATGCGGTCGCCCAACAGTGAGCCTCCGGTCTTGCGTCGCGTCGGGTCAATCGCGATGACCGCAATCTTGAGTTGGTCGCCATGATCCAGGCGGAAGCGACGGATAATTTCATCGGTGAGCGATGATTTGCCGGAGCCTCCGGTGCCGGTGATTCCCAGTACCGGAATGGCTTTTTCAGCGGCAGTCTGGACGAGTTGTTCGCGGAGTTCACTACTGACGGTATTATTTTCGAGTGCGGTAATCAGGCTTGCCAGCGCTATCGTGTCATGTTGCTTCAATCCATCGAGCGAAGTCGGGGCCTGTTGCCCGGGATCGTACTGGCAGCGTTCCAGCATATCCGAAATCATGCCCTGCAAGCCCATGGTCTGGCCATCTTCCGGGGAATAGATGCGGGTTACGCCGTAGGCTTCGAGTTCGCGAATTTCGGCGGGTACGATGACGCCGCCACCGCCGGCGAAAATACGGATATCCGGACGGCCCCTGGTTTTGAGCATGTCCACCATGTACTTCAGAAACTCGACATGCCCTCCCTGGTAGGAACTGAGCGCAATCGCGTGTACGTCTTCCTGGATTGCGGCGTCGACTATTTCAGCCACCGAGCGATTATGGCCGAGATGGATAACCTCGGCGCCGGAAGACTGCAGGATGCGACGCATGATATTGATCGCGGCGTCGTGTCCGTCAAACAGGCTCGCGGAGGTCACAAAGCGAACCTTTATCTGCCGGGTCGAACTCGACGGAATGGTAATCACCTTTTCCTGTGCGGAACTCATGATAGAAACCTCAGCGGGATAAATTATGGTTGCATTATGTGGCGCGTTAAACTACCTTACGTTTACGTTAACGTCAACCCTTTGTTCAGGCATAAATATACCCGTTTGCTTCCCCTACCGATATGAGCCTTCAATTTCAAGCAAAAGATCCTGATTTCAAGGCCAGGATTACGCAAAGTTTCAGCGAGCAAGCCGTAATGCAGCATATTAACGCCTCGTTGATCGGTATCGACGCCGGACAGGTTGAAATCGGATTTCCCTACCAGCTGGCATTGACCCAGCAGGATGGTTTTATCCACGCCGGTATATCGTCTACGGTCATGGACAGTGCCTGCGGTTATGCAGCATTTACGTTAATGCCGGTCGAAGCGAGGGTATTGACGATTGAGTTTAAAATAAACCTGCTCGCGCCAGCCGCCGGGGATTCTTTTCGTGCTGTCGGCAAAGTGCGTAAACCGGGGCGCAGCGTGTTCGTCGCCGAAGCCGAACTCTATGCGACTTCTAACGGGACTGACAAACTGGTTGCGACCATGGTCGGAACCCTGATGGCGATGTATCCGCAATAGCCGTATCGAGAGCAATATGAAACCGACCGAAACCAGCAACCAGACTTATAGCATCGGCCAGTTAGCTGAAGAGTTCGGCATCACTTCACGCACCTTGCGGCTCTACGAGGAAGAGGGCTTGCTCGATCCGCTGCGCGACGGCACACGGCGCATCTACAATGAGCGCAATCGCGTTAGATTGCGACTGATTTTACGTGGTAAACGCCTTGGCTGGTCACTGTCGGAAATCCGCGAACTGTTCGATCTTTACGATTCGAGCCAGGGTGAACAGGCGCAACTTGAATTGATGCTGGAAAAACTGGCGCATCGACGCGAAGCCTTGATTGAACAGAAGAATGACATCGACCAGGCCCTGCAGGAACTCGATCGAATCGTCGCCAACGCCGAACAGGCGCTGCAGGGCATCGAATCGGGACAACGCAAGCTGCGTCATGGTTAATTACCGGGGTAACCAATGATACATATACCATCTTTGAATTTTGATTTGGGTGAAACCGTCGACCTGTTGCGCGATGCGGTGCAAGATTTTGCGCAGGCTGAAATCGCACCTATGGCGGCCGAAATCGATCGTTCCAACGAATTCCCTAATGAACTCTGGCCCAGGCTCGGGGACATGGGGTTGCTGGGTATTACCGTAGCGGAAACCTATGGCGGCAGCGATATGGGGTACCTTGCACATATCGTCGCGATGGAAGAAATCAGCCGTGCCTCGGCCTCGGTCGGGTTAAGTTATGGTGCGCATTCGAACCTGTGCGTGAACCAGATCAATCGCAATGGTAACGATGCACAAAAACAGCAATACCTGCCGAAGCTGATAAGTGGTGAACATATCGGCGCGCTGGCCATGTCGGAACCGGGTTCCGGATCGGATGTCGTCAGCATGCAGATGAAAGCGGAAAAGACCGCGGACGGTTATGTCCTGAACGGCACCAAGATGTGGATTACCAATGGTCCCGACGCGGATCTGATCGTGGTTTATGCGAAAACCGATGTCAGCGCCGGGTCGCGTGGCATCAGTGCTTTCCTGGTGGAAAAGGAGTTCGGTTTCAGCAGCGCGCAAAAACTCGACAAGCTCGGTATGCGCGGCTCCAACACCGGCGAACTGGTGTTTCAGAATGTCGAGGTTCCGGCACAAAATCTGCTCGGCGAACTAGATCGAGGTGCCGCGGTATTGATGAGCGGACTTGATTATGAGCGCGCCGTGTTGTCGGCGGGTCCGACCGGCATCATGCAGGCCTGTATGGATGCCGTAGTGCCCTATGTGCACGAGCGCAAACAGTTTGGTCAGCCAATCGGCGAATTTGAACTGATGCAGGGCAAACTGGCCGATATGTACACCACGATGAACGCGACCAAAGCCTATGTATACGCGGTCGGCAAGGCTTGCGATCGCGGTGAAACCACGCGCAAGGATGCCGCCGGAGCAATTCTGTATGCGGCCGAAAAGGCAACCTGGATGGCGCTGGAGGCGATTCAGGCGCTGGGTGGCAACGGTTACACCAACGACTACCCGGTGGGTCGACTGTTACGCGATGCCAAGCTCTATGAAATTGGAGCCGGTACTTCCGAAATTCGGCGCATGTTAATCGGGCGGGAATTGTTTAACGAAACTAATTAGTCAAACTTTAAAGAGAAAATCATGAGCGAAAATATTGTTATTACCGGCGCCGCACGCACCCCGATGGGTGGGTTCCAGGGCGTTTTATCCGCTGCCACAGCCTCGCAACTCGGTGCTGCCGCAATTGCCGCCGCAGTCGAACGAAGCCAGCTTCAGGGCGATGCGATAGATGAAGTTATCATGGGTTGCGTACTGCCGGCTGGTCAGGGCCAGGCTCCGGCACGCCAGGCAAGCCTCGGCGCGGGACTCCCGCTGGCCACCGGCTGCACCACGATCAACAAGATGTGCGGCTCCGGCATGAAGGCCACCATGTTGGCGCATGACCTGCTCAGGGCAGGTAGCAACCGGGTAATGGTCGCCGGTGGTCTCGAAAGCATGACCAATGCGCCTTACCTGTTGCCCAAAGCGCGCGGTGGCATGCGCATGGGGCATGGGCAGGTGCTTGATCATATGTTTACCGATGGACTCGAGGACGCCTACGACAAGGGTCAGCTGATGGGTGTATTTGCCGAGAATACGGCGGATAAATACCAGTTCACGCGTGAGCAGCAGGATGAGTTTGCGATCACTTCACTCAGGCGTGCCCAGGCCGCGATCGAGAGCGGTGCCTTCGCGGATGAAATTACCCCGGTCGTGATCAACACTCGCAAGGGCGAAGTCACCGTGGATACCGACGAACAACCCTTCAATGCGAATATCGACAAGATCCCGACCTTACGCCCGGCGTTTCGTGCGGATGGCACCGTGACTGCGGCTAATTCAAGCTCGATATCCGACGGCGGCGCGGCGCTGGTATTGATGGCTGAAGCCGAGGCTGACAGGCGTCAAGTCAAGCCATTGGCAATCATCCGTGCCCATGCAACCCACGCCCACGAACCCGCCTGGTTCACCACTGCCCCGGTCGGCGCGATCAAAAAGGTACTCGAGGCGGCCAACTGGTCCAGCGACGAAGTCGATCTGTACGAGATTAACGAAGCCTTCGCCGTGGTAACGATGGCGGCGATGACCGATCTCGCACTCGATCATGCAAAAGTCAATGTCAACGGTGGCGCCTGCGCGCTGGGACATCCGATTGGCGCCTCGGGTGCTCGCATCATCGTCACCCTGCTGGCCGCCCTGCAGCGACAGGGTCTCAAAAAAGGTGTCGCCGGGCTCTGTATAGGTGGTGGCGAAGCGACCGCGATTGCAGTGGAAATGGTGTAAACAGCGCGATGCAACTCAGCGAAGAGCAGCGCCTGATTCGCGATAGCGTGCGCGACTTCGTGCAGGAACGGGTCGCCCCCTTTGCTGCCGACTGGGATCGGGACAGTCTTTTCCCGCGTGAGCAGCTTGATGAAATGGCTGCGTTGGGCCTGTTCGGCATGTTCATCCCCGAGGAATGGGGCGGCAGTGGCACCGATTACCTGTCGTTTGCCCTGGCGATCGAAGAAGTCGCCGCCGGCGATGGCGCCTGTTCGACAATCCTCAGCGTCAACAACTCGGTGGTCTGCGGCGTACTGCTAGCTTCCGGCAGCGAGTATCTCAGGCAAACCTATCTCACCGCGCTCGCCTCGGGTGCGCAACTGGGTTGTTTTTGCCTGACCGAACCGCAGGCCGGTTCCGACGCCGCGGCGCTTAAAACGCGTGCGCAAAAGCAGGCTGACGGCTACGTCTTGAATGGCAGCAAGGCCTTTATCACCTCGGGTGCAAATGCCGATGTGGCGATTGTGTTTGCCGTTACCGATCCTGCTGCCGGCAAGAAGGGTATCAGCGCTTTCGTGGTACCAACCGATAATCCCGGTTACCAGGTCGGCAGTGTGGAGCAGAAAATGGGTCAGCATGCCTCAGATACCGCGCAGATTTTTCTCAGGGACTGCCAGATTCCGGCAGATCATTTAATCGGTGAGGAAGGCGAGGGTTACAAAATTGCGCTGATGAATCTCGAGGGCGGCAGGATCGGTATCGGCGCGCAGAGTGTCGGTATGGCGCGCGCGGCATATGAATGCGCACTGGCTTATGCAAAGGATCGCGTGAGCTTTGGTAAAGCGTTGCTCGAACATCAGGCGGTTGCGTTTCGCCTGGCCGATATGGCGACCCAGCTCGAGGCGGCGAGATTGATGGTGCATAATGCGGCGCGTTTGCGCGATGCCGGCGAACCCTGCCTGAAACAGGCCAGCATGGCCAAGTTGTTCGCCTCGGAAGCGGCTGAGATAATATGCTCGGACGCGCTCCAGGTGCTCGGCGGTTATGGCTACCTGCGCGATTACCCGGTCGAACGGATCGCGCGAGATGTACGCGTCGCTCAAATCTATGAAGGCACCAGTGATATCCAGCGTATGGTCATTGCGCGTGAACTCGCGGCGGAATTATGAGTATCCTCGAATCCAGAATCAGTAATCGCAGTGCGGAATTCGAGCAAAATCAAGCGGCGATGCAGGCCCTGGTCGATGATCTGCACGCGAAAACGGCGGCCATCGCTGCCGGTGGTGGTGAACGCGCCCGTGAAAAGCATCTGGGTCGTGGAAAATTATTACCGCGCGATCGCATCGACAGGCTGGTCGATGCGGGCTCGCCGTTCCTGGAGATCGGTCAGTTTGCAGGTTACGAAATGTACGCCGATGACAATGTCGCGGCCGGCGGCTTGATCACCGGAATCGGGCGTATCAGCGGTCAGGAATGCATGATTGTCGCTAACGACGCTACCGTAAAAGGCGGCACCTACTATCCGATTACAGTCAAGAAACACTTACGCGCTCAAGCGATCGCCGCCGAAAACCAGCTGCCCTGTATTTACCTGGTCGACTCTGGCGGGGCGCATTTGCCGAGCCAGGATGAAGTTTTTCCGGATCGAGACCATTTCGGGCGCATTTTTTTCAACCAGGCCAATATGTCGGCCCGGGGTATTCCGCAGATCGCGGTGGTAATGGGTTCCTGTACCGCCGGTGGCGCCTATGTGCCGGCCATGTGCGACCAATCCATCATCGTGCGCGAGCAGGGCACCATATTCCTGGGCGGGCCGCCGTTGGTGAAAGCCGCTACCGGTGAGGTTGTCAGTGCCGAGGACCTGGGTGGTGCCGATGTGCATGCGCGTATTTCCGGGGTTGTCGATCATTACGCGCAAAACGATGAGCATGCGCTGTCGCAGGCGCGCGATATTGTCGCCACGTTGAATCGCGTGAAAAATCCTGATATTGCGCTGCGTACTCCAGTTGAACCCAGTTATCCGGTTGAAGACCTCTACGGCATCGTGCCTGTCAGCCTGCGCAAGCCATTCGATATTCGCGAAATCATTGCGCGCCTGGTCGATGGCAGTGCCTTCGACGAGTTCAAGCAGCTCTATGGCACGACATTGATCTGTGGCTTTGCGCATCTATATGGCGTTCCGGTTGGCATCGTCGCCAACAATGGCATCCTGTTTTCCGAATCGGCATTGAAAGGCGCACATTTTATCGAGCTTTGCGCCAAGCGTCGGATCCCCTTGATTTTTCTGCAAAATATTACCGGATTCATGGTGGGGCAAAAATATGAACATGGCGGTATCGCCCGCGATGGCGCCAAGATGGTGACCGCCGTCGCCTGCGCGCGTGTACCCAAGTTGACGCTGGTGGTGGGTGGCAGCTTCGGCGCCGGCAATTACGCGATGTGCGGGCGTGCCTATGGTGGGCGATTTCTGTGGATGTGGCCGAATGCGCGCATTTCAGTAATGGGTGGTGAGCAGGCGGCCACCGTGCTGGCACAGGTAAAGCGTGACGGTATCGAAGGCAGGGGTGAGCGCTGGAGTGAGCAGGATGAAGCCAACTTCAAGCAGCCGATTCAGGATAAATACGACACGCAGGGCCATCCCTATTACGCGTCCGCGCGTCTCTGGGACGATGGCATTATCGACCCGGCTGATTCGCGCCTGGTGTTGGGGCTCGGCTTGTCGGCGGCGTTGAATGCGCCGATCGAAACCACCGAATTCGGCATCTTCAGGATGTGACGCAAATGCCTGCTTTCCAGTTAGACATCGACACGCAGGGTTGCCAGGCTCACCCCCGATCGAGCCGAAAAGTACCACGCCTGCCTCGAAAAACGTCAACCATCGTGGGTTAAGGCGAAATAATGTTCAGCAAAATTCTGATCGCCAATCGCGGCGAAATTGCACTTCGCGTTGCCCGCACGGCGCGGCGGCTTGGCATCGGCAGCGTTGCGGTTTATTCGACGGCCGACAGTAAGGCGCTGCATATCGAGGCCTGTGACGAGGCTTTTTGCATTGGTGGTGCCGCAGCGAGCGAGAGTTACCTGAACGCTGCCCGAATACTCGAGGTAGCGCAACAATGCGGTGCCCAGGCAATTCATCCAGGCTATGGCTTTTTGTCTGAAAACGCGGCCTTCGCGCGCGCCTGCGCAGCGGCCGGCATCGTGTTTATCGGTCCGCCCCCGGATGCTATCGATGCGATGGGTTCAAAGAGTCAGGCCAAGGCCTTGATGGAAACCGCCGGCGTGCCGCTGGTGCCCGGTTATCACGGCGATGCGCAGGATGATGACAGGCTCACGCTCGAGTCCCGGCGAGTTGGTTACCCCCAGTTGATCAAGGCGAGCGCCGGTGGTGGCGGCAAGGGCATGCGTCTGGTCGAGAGTGAAGGGGAATTCGCCGAAGCTCTAGTCTCCGCACGACGCGAGGCCAGTGCGTCATTTGGCGATGACAGGGTCTTGATCGAGCGCTACCTGCGTAAACCACGTCATGTCGAGATGCAGATATTTGCCGATAGCCATGGTGACTGCGTCCACCTGTTTGAACGTGACTGCTCGATACAGCGCCGCCATCAAAAGGTAATCGAAGAAGCACCCGCACCCGGCCTCGATGATGTGTTGCGCAAGTCCATGGGGGACGCCGCCATCAACTGCGCGCTGGCAATCGATTACGTCGGTGCAGGCACGGTCGAGTTTCTGCTGGATGAAGATGGCAGCTTTTACTTTATGGAAATGAATACGCGCCTGCAGGTAGAGCATCCGGTCACGGAAATGATAACGGCGCAGGACCTGGTGGAGTGGCAACTGCGAGTTGCGGCGGGGGGAGTCCTGCCCCTGCAGCAATCTGAAATTGTGATGCAGGGACATGCATTCGAGGCTCGTATCTATGCCGAGACGCCTGCGCGCGACTTTATGCCTGCGGCCGGGCAGATCAGGTACCTGCAACTACCCGAGCCTGGCGAAGGTGTACGCGTGGATACCGGGGTTCGTTGTGGCGACTCCATCGGCATCAACTACGATCCGATGATAGCCAAGCTGATTGTGCATGGTCGTGATCGGACTGCAGCACTGGCGAAACTCGCCCTGGCGCTGCACGAGTATCAGATTCTCGGCCTCAATACCAACCTGGGATTTCTCGCCAGGCTGGCAGGGAACCCCGCTTTCATCGCCGCGGAGTTCGATACCAGCTTTATTGCAACTCATCACCAGCGTTTGTTTGCGCAACAGGACGAGCATTTATATCGAGCGCTGATCCTCGCCGCCGCGGCGATGTTGCCCGCACTCGATAATCGCGTAGCAGCCGGTTCCGCTCAATCACCCTGGGATTTACGTAGCCACTGGCGCATGAATTTACCGGCTGACCAGGTCATCAGGCTGGAGTGCGACGGCGGGGCATACGAAGTGCTGGTAGAACAGCGACTCGAGGGATGGCATTTCGGCTGTGCCGGTAATGATTATCAACTGACAGGTGGCTGGATCGATCAACAACGGATGCGCGTGGAGCTGAACCACGAGTCCGTCGAGTTTGCGGTGCTACGCGATTCGGATTCGATCACGTTGGCTTACCAGGGTGAGGCGTTCCGCTTCGAAATTCCCACCGCCATCCATGGCGCCGAAAGTGATACGGCCGACGCCGATCATCCCCGGGCACCGATGTCGGGAGCCGTTGTTGCGCTGCCGGTTACGGTCGGGGATACTGTCGAGCCTGGCGATACGTTGATGATCATCGAAGCTATGAAGATGGAGCATGCCATCGTCGCGCAGGTAGCTGCGAGCGTCAGCGAAATCCTGTTTGCGGTTGGCGACCAGGTCGAAGAAGGGGATACCCTGGTTTTACTGGAGGTTGAATAGTTCAATGAGTTTTCCCGGGCAGGTTAAGATTGTCGAGGTTGGGCCGCGTGACGGATTGCAGAACGAAGCCAGCACGGTACCGGCCGAAATCAAGGTTCAATTGATTGAAATGCTAGCCGACGCCGGCTTGCCGGTTGTCGAATCGGGGGCCTTCGTATCGCCGAAATGGGTTCCGCAAATGGCCACCAGCGCGGAAGTTTTCACTCGAATCAAGCGCCGCGCCGATGTTTCTTATCCGATGCTGGTGCCCAACCTGAAGGGACTCGAACTCGCGCTTGCGGCAGGCGTCGAAGAGGTCGCGTTGTTTGCCGCATCCACGGAAACCTTTTCACAAAAGAATACCAACTGTTCGATCGCCGAAAGCATCGATCGCTTCAACGCCGTAATCGACGAGGCGCAGGCGGCCGGAGTGAAGATCCGCGGATATATTTCATGCGTACTGGGTTGTCCGTATGAAGGTGAGGTTTCTTTCGACACGGTTTCTATGATTGCGCAAAAACTGCTGCAGAAGGGGTGTTATGAAGTGTCCCTGGGCGACACTATCGGGGTCGGCACCGCGGGCCTCGCAACAGAATTGATAGAAGTACTCAGCAGGCAGCTGCCGGTAGCGCAGCTTGCCGCTCATTTTCATGATACTTATGGCCAGGCGCTGGCAAATATTCACGCGGTGATGCAATGCGGAATTGCGGTCGTCGACAGTTCGGTAGCCGGACTGGGTGGTTGTCCCTATGCAAAGGGGGCTACCGGTAACGTCGCCACCGAAGACGTGGTTTACATGCTGCACGGCATGGGTATAGAAACCGGGGTTGATATGGATAAGCTGCTCGAAGCCGGGCGCTTCATCAGCGATTTTCTCGGACGTGAACCGGTTTCCCGCGCGGCGACCGCATTGCTGCGTAAACAGGCCGGGTAAGCAAATGGGCCTGCCACAAGCGGTTACGCGAGAGAAGAAACATCACCGTAAAATCGACTGTGAAGGCTTTCTGCGCAGCGACGGCCTGTGGGACATCGATGTGCATATGGTCGATACGCGCACTTATGACTGTGCTTACGACGAGCTCCATCGAGGTGGCGTCATCAAGGCCGGTGAACCGGTGCATGACATGTGGTTGCGTTTTACCATCGATCTCGATTTTCTGATCCACGATGTTCATGCCGCCTCGGATCAGACTCCGTTCAGTATCTGTCCGCGCGCGGCAGAAGAAATGCGCAGCCTGGTTGGTTTGCGTATCGGTCTTGGCTGGATGAAGCAGGTGCGCGAGCGCATCGGTAGCGAGCGCAGTTGCACTCACTTGATGGATTTGCTTGGGCAGTTAGCGGCAACCTCCTACCAGACCTTGCATGCTGCGCTGGAAGAACGGGAAGCCAAACGTGAGTCGCGTGACAAGCCACCGATTATCGATACCTGTCTCGCGTTATCGAGCAGCGGCGAGGTGGTCAAGAGCCGCTGGCCCGAGTTTTATCAGCCACCATCCACGGAGGAATCCCAATCGTGACCATAGCACTGGCTTTCGATATCTACGGGACCCTGATCGACCCGCACGGGGTCGTCGATGAGCTGGCGCAGCATGTCGGTGAGCGCGCGCAGGAGTTTTCCGGCATCTGGCGTGACAAGCAACTCGAGTATACCTTTCGCCGCGGTTTGATGGGCCGCTATGAAAATTTTGTGGTTTGTACCCGTCAGGCACTGGACTATACCGATAGCCTGCTGCAAACCAGTCTCGATGAATCTTCGAAGACAGCGTTGATGCAAGTCTATCGTATGCTGCCGGCGTACGCTGATGTGCCCGCCAGTTTGCAGGCACTTGGCGATGCCGGTTTCCGCATGTTTGGTTTTTCCAACGGCGTTGCCGACGCGGTAAGCGGATTGCTCGAGCACGCCCGGATTGATCAATATTTTGAAGGCGTGGTCAGTGTCGATACGTTAAGGACATTTAAACCCAACCCGGATGTATACCGGCACTTCATCGATGTGGCCGCCACCGATGCAGAGAATTGCTGGCTGGTTTCAAGCAATGGCTTCGATGTCATCGGCGCAGTCTCGGCGGGGATGAAAGCAGCCTGGCTGCAACGCTCCAGTGCCGTGGTGTTTGACCCCTGGGGGATCGACCCAACGCTTGTGGTACACAGCCTGGGCGAACTATCTGAAAAAATTAATACATAAAAATCAACGGCTTATGTATAATGAAATTTATTATGTTGCGGTGCAACAAAATGCTTGACTTATCTATATGCAAGCCCTATATTATGCATATTGTTGCAGTGCAACAAAATATTTTTAAACCGATTTTTTATTGATCAACGAGGAAATTACCATGTACGAAGATTTCATGAAAATGGCTCAGGACAGCATGAAGCCGATGCTGAAACTGGCAGAAAACAACACTGCGCTGGCAGTAAAATTGCTGCACAGCCAGACTGAAAATGCTGCTGAACTGATGCAAAGCAACCTGGCCCACGTACAGGCGCTGGTGGAAACCAAAGACCTGAACGCCGCGGTTGAAATGCAACAGAAGTATGTCGAAACTCTAAACGAAAAGATGGTTACCGTTGCTAAGGATAATGCAGCTGTTGTCGAAGCGGCAGTCAGCGAAGCCGGTAAGATCTTCGAAGGTTCACTGGCCGAAGTTCAGGCACAGGCCAGGAAGACCGTCGAAAATATCGAAAAGGAAATGAACAAAGCGGGCAAGAAGAAAGCTGCCTAGTGTTTGTTCCCTTGAAATCATGCCAACTCCTCCCGGGATGATTTCAGAAGATTTACTCCTCCAAAGTATTGGCCCGGCGGTATAATACCCCCGGGCCTTTTTTTTACAGGAACTTAAAAATGACCAAAGTTGTAATAGTAGATGCTGTGCGAACCCCGATCGGGGCCTTCGGTGGGGCTTTGTCATCATTGCCTGCAAGCCATATGGGCGCGCTGGTGATCAAGGCTCTGCTGGAACGAAACAGTCTCGCGGCGGACCAGGTAGACGAAGTCATCCTCGGCCAGGTATTGACCGCGGGTACCGGACAAAACCCGGCGCGCCAGGCTGTCATAGAGTCCGGCTTACCGCAGGAATGTCCGGCGCTGACGATAAACAAAGTCTGCGGTAGCGGTTTGAAGGCAGTGCAGTTAGCCGCGCAGGCGATCAAGTGTGGCGATGCCGATGTCATCATTGCCGGTGGCCAGGAGAATATGAGTGCGTCACCGCATGTGTTGCCAAAGTCTCGTGACGGTCAGCGCATGGGCGACTGGCAACTGCGCGACACCATGATCGTCGATGGTCTGTGGGATGCCTTTAACGATTACCACATGGGTGTTACCGCGGAAAACATCGCCAGGAAGTATCAGTTTTCACGCGCTGATCAGGACGCCTTTGCAGCTGCTTCACAGCAGAAAACCGAACAGGCGCAAAACGATGGTGTATTCGCCGATGAAATCGTCGCGGTAGAAATCCCGCAACGCCGTGGTGACCCGGTTGTTTTTGATCGGGACGAGTATCCCAAGGCCGGCACCAGTGCCGAGGGTCTGGCGAAACTGCGTCCGGCGTTTGACCGTGAAGGCACGGTTACCGCTGGTAATGCTTCGGGAATCAATGATGGCGCCGCCGCGTTGCTGGTAATGAGTGAAGACAAGGCAAATGAACTGGGTCTTACCCCGTTGGCAACCATTTCGGCTTACAGTAGCGCTGGTGTCGATCCGGCAATTATGGGTACCGGTCCGATTCCGGCGTCGAAGAAATGTCTCGAAAAGGCAGGCTGGACGGTTGATGATCTTGATCTGATCGAATCCAATGAAGCCTTCGCGGCACAATCGATGTCGGTTAACTGCGATATGGAGTGGGACACCAGCAAGGTGAATATCAGCGGTGGTGCAATTGCGTTAGGCCATCCGATTGGCGCATCCGGCGCACGTGTGCTGGTAACCCTGCTGCATGGGATGAAGCGTACCAATGCCAAACGAGGCCTGGCAACGCTGTGTATCGGTGGCGGCCAGGGTGTAGCGCTGGCGGTTGAAAGGTAAGTATTAAAAATTAATTTAGCTAAAGGAGAAAAATCATGAGCCGAGTAGCTCTAGTAACAGGCGGCACTCGCGGAATCGGCGAAGCCATTTGCCTGGCGTTGAAAGATGCCGGATTTACCGTGGTAGCCACCTACGCAGGTAACGACGACGCGGCGAAGAAATTTACCGCGGACACGGGAATTGAGTCGCACAGGTTCGACGTCGGTAATTACGAGGAATGTCAGGCCGCGGTCGCAAAGATCGAGAGCGAAGTGGGACCGGTTGAAGTGCTGATCAACAATGCCGGTATTACGCGCGACGGAACCATGCACAAAATGACCTTCGAACAATGGAACCAGGTAATCCAGACCAACCTGACTTCCTGTTTCAACATGTGTCACGCAGTACTCGACGGCATGCGCGAGCGTGGTTTTGGTCGTATCGTCAATATCGGTTCGATCAATGGGCAGGCCGGCCAGTACGGCCAGGTCAACTACGCTGCTGCCAAGTCAGGCATTCACGGATTCACCAAGGCCCTGGCCCAGGAAGGCGCCGCCAAGGGCATCACCGTCAACGCGATCGCTCCCGGTTACATTGCCACCGAAATGGTGCGTGCAGTGCCTGAGAACGTGCTGGAAAAAATTGTTGCACGGATCCCGGTCGGTCGTCTCGGCGAAGCCAGCGAGATAGCTCGTGGCGTGGTCTTCCTGACCTCGGACGATGCCGGTTTTATTACCGGTTCAACCCTGTCAATCAATGGCGGACAGCACATGTACTAAATCGGTATCGACTACCGACTAAAAGCCGGGGCTCGCAAGGACCCCGGCTTTTTTTTGTCCGATTACACAAGTTTCATGTGACCGCGTGAGCTTCGCCTCGACCTCTGCTGGAACAGTGATGCGGATGATTACTCATCCGCTACTCTAGTCGCTGCCAAACAGGTTGAATAAATTGAAATTGTTCTGGTATGGAATCAATTTAGCGGATTTCGATTTTGTCCTGAGCAGTTCGAGATAGAGCGTCATTTGATGATTGCTTAAATTTTCTTCGTTCAATGGTTTCTGCGTGAACTTGGTCGCTCGTAGCATGCTGTCCATGCCTTGCAGAGTCGAATACTGATTACCGGGCAGCAGAATGACCTCTAAACCTGCATGCCAGTAAATGTCGAGATTATTGATATCCAGGGGATCAAACAAGGGTACCAGCGGCACCAGGTCGGAAGGGGTGACTACGCGGATAAGGTTGATGGACTGAATTTTCTCGGCACCAGTCATATTGGTGACCTTGGGCTGGCCAAACGTGGTGACCTGTTCGATGTCGAACTGGTCGGCATCGAGATACATTGCCAGTATCAAGGCAACCGCGCCACCCAGGCTGTGGCCCGTGGTGTTAATTTTATAACCAGGTTTAAGCAGGGGTTTCAATTGTGCATAAACCTTTCTTGCGGCCAGAGAAAACCCATGATGTAAACGCAAACCTGTTTTCTGATCGTCTACCAATTGAAGATAAATATCGACCATTGCGTTTTCGATGTTCGAAGTGCCGCGTATCGAGATAACCTGGGTTTCGCTTGCTTCGTTGGTCGCGAGAAAAAACGCTATCTGGATATCTGGAATCGTTTGATAAAACGAGAGCGTATAATTACCGGACTCGACCAGGGCGAGGATTTCGTCTTTGGACTGATACGCGGCACTGGCAAATACGGCCTGCTTTTGCAGCAGTGCAAAATTAACCGACTCTAATTCTTTAGCCGGCAATACCGAGCTGATACTTAACAGCATCATCGCTATCAAGATATTTATCATTTTTAACAAGTGTAGGCTCATGGACGTTTCTTACTACTATACGCTATGATTGTGCGATTGTTTTCACGTTGATTGTCATCGATCCGGTTAACCTTGTGATTCCAATGCGGTTGAAAATTTTGCCGGGTAAAACCGGGCTGCTCGTATTGTTGACAGCTTACCAGGGCAGGTATCAACGCCGACAATACGTACCCCTTGCTTCCGAGGCAAACCCAACATGAATGAACGCATTAATGAAGTCACTATTGTCGGCGGCGGCTCGGCCGGCTGGATTACGGCCCTGGTTCTTACCTCGCTGCTCAACCGGGCCGATGAGGATCGCATTAAAATAACCTTAATCGAATCACCGCACATTCCAAATATTGGTGTCGGGGAGGGTACGGTGACGGGATTTTCCCGCTTACTGCGCCAACTGAAAATTCCGGAACAGGATTTCATTCTCAATTCCGATGCTACCTTCAAATGCGCTGGACGCTTTCACGGATGGAACCTCGACAGCAATGGGGAACCCGTTACTTTTTATAATCCGTTTATGGATAGCGGCATAGTGGAGGGACTTGACGCCTATTACTATTTCCAGAAGTATGGTGCGTCGGGGCAAAATCTGGTTCAGGCTACCCAGCCGACGATAGACCTGGTTGAAAAGTGTTTATCTCCCAAAAAACTTTCATCCAAACCCTATGAAGCCATCATTCCCTACACCTATCACCTGAATGCACTGGCTTTTTCGGAACAACTGGCGAAGATAGCCAAACAACGCGGCGTCCGCTATATCCAGGATGAAATGCAGAATGTCGAACTGGATGAACGAGGTTTCGTAAGTGCATTGCAACTGGAACAGGGAGGCAGGTTCCCGGTCCAGTTTGTGGTTGATTGCACCGGTTTTCGTGGCAGCATTTTACAGCAGGCACTGGGGGAACCTTTTCTGGATTATGGCAAGCACCTGTTGGTTGACCGTGCTATCCCGATGCCGGTTCCGCATGTCGATCCCGACCGGATCGAACCCTGCACCACGGCAACGGCGCTGAGTGGTGGCTGGATGTTCGGCGTGCCTCTGCAAAGCCGCATGGGTACCGGATACATATATTCCAGTGCCTTCAAATCCGACGAACAGGCCTGGGACGAATTGAAAGCCACGCTGGGCGACCGCGTGCCTGCAGATGCTGAGCCGCGAGTCATTCGCATGAATATCGGCCGGGTTCGAAACACATGGGTAAAGAACTGTGTCGCCACCGGTCTTTCAGCCGGATTCGTGGAACCGTTGGAAGCCACCGCTATCTACACGATCGAGCGTACCGCACGAAACCTGAGCCTCTATTTTCCGGAGTTCGGTATTAACGACCATGGGGTTTCGCGCTTTAACAAGGTAATGGATCAGCAGTACCGGGAAATTCTGGATTACATTGTCATGATGTACTACACCTCCAATCGGCCGGAACCTTTCTGGCGTGCGGCTCGTGAGGATATTGTCGTACCCGACACACTGCTCGAGAACCTGGAGCTATGGAAACATTACCTGCCCAATTACGATGATGTTGCGGGTGGCTCGCTATTCAGCACCTGGAATTATTACATCATATTGGCCAGTAAGGGATATTTCGATAAAGATCACTACCCCGGCGAAGGCATGCTGCGTAAAGAACCCTGGGAGAAACGCCTGCATGACGCGGCAACCCGGATACCGGAGCTGATGAAACAACTCCCCTCACACAGGGATTACCTGAATTCCCTGCGCCAGCCCGCGGCGCAGAAGAATATTTCATACTCGATGAATTATCAGTTGTCGTAGCCGACGATCCATATCCGGAAGATATCGCTCCAGGTTGCGTGGCCAGCCTGTTGGCCCGGTAACCGGTGCCCTGTTGTGCACCTGAAACTGCAGAGAGCGACCATTGGGGCATTTCCAGGATTCAGATACCTGGTTTGTGATCGGTAAATAATTGTGCGGAAAACCAGATAAAAACATTTTTTGTCCTACACTTAAAACTGTTTTCTCATAGCAGTATTGCCTGCCCACATTGAGCATGAGCCTGGAAAGTTCGGATACAAGGCTGGAAAGTTCGGATACAACTAGCGAACCTTCAGACAGTGAGGAAGATCAAATACTGGAGTCGATATCCCGGCTTCGCGTCGAAATCGATCGCATCGAATCTACTACCGGACCGTCGAAACGCACTCATTGCATCCGTGATGAAATCAAACGATTGGGGAGTCGGTTAGCTCAGTGCAGGATTCAATCGATAGAGCGCACAGATCAGCTGTCTCAAATAGAGCCTGAAAAGCACTAGTAGCAATTCCCGCGGGTGACCTGTTCATGTCTCAGGACTGAGGGGGGATCGAGTAGGTGCCGGTGGCGTGCGCGACGATGTCTTCATCGCTATATATGGAAACCTCAACCACCGCGAGGCGTTTGCCCAATTTTATAATATTGCCCCTGGCAATCAGGTCGCATTTGCTCGGTTTGCGCAGAAAGTTGATATTCAGACTGGTGGTGACGGCGAGTTTTATTTCACCCAGCATACTGAGTACAACTGCAAACATGCACACGTCAGCGAGCATCATCATGAAGGGCCCTGCTATGGTGCCGCCCGGGCGCAGGGAGTGTTCACTATAGGGCAGAACCAGGTCGGCTTTGCCTGTCTCTACATCGCGCAGATAAATGCCTGCCTCGGCCGCCGAGGGTAACTCGATCTTGATTATTTCGTTGAATTTTTCGGTAGTGACTTTGCTCATAGGAGCAGGATTTAACCATATGAGTCATCCCCGCGAAAGCGGGGATTGGTAACAAGGGAGCTTTTTTAAGTTTTACGGGTTGCCGCAAGCGGGCGCGGGCCACCCGCGCGGCCCACTCGGGCCGCGGGACGAAAAATGGTGTTAGCTACGCTCGTTGAGCCAGTTGGATATCGCCGGGGTGACCGTCGCCTGGGCCTTGCCGCTGACATAGATACCGATATGGCCGCCCGGGAAAGACAGCTCTGTATAATCCTTGCTGCCGATTAGTTTTGGCAAGATCTTCGATGCTGCCGGTGGCACCAGGTGATCCTGTTCGGCAAAAATATTCAGCACCGGGGTCTTCAGGTTCTTCAGGTCAACCTCGTGTTCGCCGATCTTGAGTCCGCCTTCGACCAGCTTGTTCTGCTGGTAAAAATCCTTGATGAACTGGCGAAATGCTTCGCCAGCCTGGTCGGGGCTGTCGAAAATCCATTTCTCCATGCGCATGAAATTCTTGACGTTTTTCTCGTCGCTGATGATGTCGACCATGGACACGTATTTCTGCCCCATCAACTGAAAAGGTTTCAGGTTTAAGAAAGTCCAGTTCAGCATTTCGCCGGGCAGGTTGCCCATCGCGTCGACGATGGCGTCGATATCCATTTGCTGCACCCATTGGCTCAGCATGTTGTCCGGCGTCTTGCAGTCCACCGGGGTCACCATGGTGACCAGGTTCTTGACCTTGTCCTGGTGCAGGGTGGTGTAACACAGGCTGAAAACGCCTCCCTGGCAAATGCCGAGGATATTGATCTTGTCGACACCGTGACGCTCGCGCATGATATCGACGCAACGATCGATATAACCGTTGATGTAATCGTCGAGGGTCAGGTACTTGTCGGCACGGTCCGGGTAGCCCCAGTCGATCAGGTAAACGTCCTGTCCGGTATCCAGCAACCCCTTGATGGTGGAACGATTTTCCTGGATGTCGGCCATGTAGGGGCGGTTGACCAGCGCGTAAACGATCAGCGTCGGAATCTTGTTCTGCACCACGCCGGTGGATGGCTGGTAACGATACAGTTTGAGTTTGTCCTCGGCATAAATTTCTTCACGCGGGGTTACACCCTCGGAAATTTCGTCGGCATCGAGCAGGTTCTTGACGCCCTTGCTCAGGTTTTGATTGAACTTCACCAGTTCTTCGACTACCTGGTCGGAACGAAACGGAGTATTACTCATCGGATCAGGCTCCTGCTTTGTTTCTGGTTACTTTGGTTTTGCTGGCTACCGCTTTACTGGCTACGGCTTTTTTACTGGCCACCGTTTTCTTGCGTACCGGGGCCTTTTTTGCTGCCGGTGCCTTGTTGGCGGCTGGCGTCGCTGTTGCAACTGGCTCTGGCCTGGAATTCATCTGCTGCAGCATGGACTTGATTTCCCTGATCTCTTTTTTCAGGGCGAAGTTGTCGCGGCGTACCTGCTGCAAACGCTCCTGCATGGTGTCAATTTCGCGCGTATTGGGCAGATTCAGGGTGCGTAGATAGTCGTCGGCGATTTCGCCGTAATGCCGGCGCATGATCATCAGTCGATTGACCATGTCACCGTAAAGCGCCTGGTACTCCTCGCCCATAGCGAACTCGGCATAATGTTCCTCGCTGATCACGACCCAGAGGTCGTAAAGCTCGCGCAGCGATTGCGGTACGCTATCGCCATCAAGGCCCAGCAACCGATTCTGGAATCCCTGGATCGACTCCATCGCAACGCGCAGGAAAGCCTGGTTGAACTTGAAGTTAGCCTCCTGGTAATCGAGCGCCAGCTGCAATCCTTTTTGCTGTTTTTCCTGCGGTTCGCGGAAATAGCCGACGCCCGGAGCTTCCAGGACCTTGCCCAGCGGATCGACCATTTCGCCGAGATTGAACACCGAAGTGTTCATACCCGGCATTTGCCAGAACGCCTGGTTCATCGGCGTCAGTCCAGCCACCATTTCCTGCCACGAGGCATTCGGGGCAAACCATTGCTTCATGAAATCGTTGACCCCGCTGCCATTGAAACCGGGCATGCCGCCAAACTGTTGCAGGGATTGTTTCATTTGTTCCAGCCATTGATTGATCGCTTCAATCGGGTTGGCACCTTCGCTCATGCCTTTGCTGACCTGCTCTGCCATGGCGAAATATTCCTTACCCATGTCGAGGCACTTGTTCATCGCCTGCTGGATATCTGGTTGAGCTTGTCCGCTACAGGCGTTGCGCCAGAGTTCGAAGCTCTGTGCCCACAGATCGGATTGACTGGTGTCGTTACCGCCAGCGCTTGATTTGGCCATGTCGCTCCACGAATCGACAAACTGCTGCTGCGCCTTGAACCACTGTTCGGCCCAGGAATTACTTTCGCTCATGTTGGGTAACTCATTCAAATTCAAGAGGATTCCAGCCTAGCATAAATTATTGTGCAGTGCAACATAAATGCTTTGTATGCAATCCTGGTGGAGAGACAAAGCCGTATACCAGGAGCTAGCTCCTTTTAACAATTTGGTGGGTTCCAGGGGCTCTTAAAACATGTTGCTAGGTCATGTACATGCCGCCGTTGACAGGCAGGTTCGCTCCGGTCATGTAGGTATTACGATCGTCGGTCAGGAAACTGACGACGTAGGCGATTTCATCAGGCAGCGCCATGCGTCCCATCGGCACTTGCTGGATGATCGAATCACGAACTGCTTCGGGGATGGCATCGGTCATTTCGGTTTTTACGTAACCCGGGGACACCGAATTAACCGTGACGCCCTTGGTGGCCAGCTCCTGCGCGACAGCCTTGGTGAAGCCATGCAGACCGGCCTTGGCAGCAGAATAGTTGGCCTGGCCAAACTGTCCTTTCTGTCCGTTTACCGAGGAAATGTTAACGATGCGGCCAAACCCCTTGTCCGCCATGTTGTCGACGACATGTCGAGTGACATTGAAGGCCGAGTCAAGATTGGTGCGTAATACCGAATCCCATTGATCGGGGGTCATGCGGCGCAGTGTTTTGTCGCGCGTAATACCGGCACAATTGACCAGGATATCCACCTCGCCAATCGTGTTTTCGACGTCGCGCAGCATTTGCTCGCTGGAGGCGAAGTCGCTGACATCGCAGGCGGCAATCTCGAACTTATAGCCATTGGCCTGGTGTTTTTGTTGCCATGCGTCGGCGGTTTCTTTTTCGGGAGGGAAGTACCCCGCAATGACTTTGCGGCCCTGGTCGGCCAGCGCGATACATATCGCGGTGCCGATTCCACCGGTTCCTCCAGTGACGAGTGCGATTTTTTGTTTTTTCATAATTCTGTCATCTCGATCTGCTAATAGGTGGGTGCTGCATTGCAGCAATATATTGCAGTGCACAAAATATTGATTTACAGCGCGGCTGTCAAGTGAGCCGCGGGAGATCGTAGAAAAATTTAATTAAATCAGTGATTTAGTTTTTATCAGGGTCTTCATTTTCAGGGCCTAAACCCATCATCTGGCGCCAGGTGTCGATATTTTTCTGGGTCATATCGGTCCAGAAAGATAACGGATTGTGGCCGGTCATACCCTCCATCGCCTTGCCGAACTCCTGTTGCTGTTGCTGGAAGAAATTCATGCCCTGACCGATAAAATCGGAAAATCCCAGATGCGTCCCGGCGTTATAGAAACGGATAAAACGTTCCAGGTTGTCGTTTGAAAACAGCGGGTTGGTTTCCGATTCCTGTTCGAAGATAATCTGCAGCAGGATGCTGCGGGTTATATCGTCCTCGGTTTTCTGATCGACAACAATAAACGGTACTTCACCCAAAACCAGGTCGCGAATCTGTTGCAGCGTGATGTATTTGCTTTCCTCGGTATCGTACAGGCGCCGATTGGGGTATTTCTTGATAACTCGGGGCTGAATTTCTTCGCTCACTTCGCGTTTCCTGCTCGGATTGAATGCTGCAAGTGTAACCTATTTTTCTCTTGGTACTCGTCCCATCAGGTAAAACTCATCGTTGGTACGCATGCTCGACATGTTGACGATGCGATTGGATAATCCGAAGAAGGCGCTGATGGCACCGATATCCCAGATGTCTTCATCGTCGAAACCAAACTCGTTCAGCTTTTGATAATCAGATTCGCCAACGGTTTCAGCCTCACGTGAAACTTTAAGCGCATAGTCGAGCATCGCTTTCTGCCGTTGCGTGATATCAGCCTTGCGGTAATTGGTGGCGAGTTGATCCGAGATGTGCGGGTTCCTGGCGCGAATGCGCAAAATCGCACCATGCGCGATGACGCAGTACTGGCACTGGTTGCGCGCCGAGGTTGCGACCACTATCATTTCGCGTTCGGCCATGCTCAGACCGGGCGTCTCCTTTTCCATGAGCGTGTCGTGATAAAGAAAGAACGCACGAAATTCATCCGGTCTGCGTGCCAGGGTCAGGAAAACGTTGGGCACGAAGCCCGCTTTTTCCTGCACCTCGGTGATGCGCTGCTGAATATCTTCAGGCAGGTCGTTGAAGTCTGGAATCGGGAAGCGACTGATTGGCGGGCTGGTCATAGGAAATCCTTGGGTTATGAATCGATTGTTGTAATATAAATGAAGTTTGTGAAACTTGACCAGTAGTTATATCGAAACCATGAAACATGAAACCAGCAATCCGGAGACAGTCCGGATTTTTGATCAACTTGCCCGTTCGCGTCGCTCGATTCGGGGTTTTCTTGCCGAGCCGGTGGCAGCGGAAGTGCTTGCGCAAATATTCGCCACCGCGGCTTCAGCGCCGTCGAACTGTAATACCCAGCCCTGGTTTAGCCACGTGGTGTCCGGGGAGATGCGCGACCGTCTGAGTGCGATATTCATGCAAACCATTGCCCAGGGTAAATACTCACTGGATTTTCCTTACGACGCCAGGTACGAAGGTATATTTCGCAAGCGTCAGCTCGATGTCGGCATTTTGCTTTACGAAGCGTTGGGGGTAACGCGTGAGGACAAGGAGGGTAAACGCCGTGCCTTCCTGCGTAACCTCGAATTTTTCGATGCGCCGCACGTGGTATTTATTTTCATGCCCGAATGGGCCGGGGTGCGCGAGGCCTGCGATGTTGGCATGTATGCCCAAAACCTCATGCTGTCGATGCGTTCCCATGGCCTTGCCAGTTGCCCGCAGACAATACTGGGCTACGATGCCGACTCGGTCCGACGTGAATTGGACATTGACCCCCAGATGAAACTTTTATTTGGCATTTCATTTGGCTATGAAGATCGGGAATTACCGGAGAACCGTATCATTCCGCAGCGAGCTGCACTCGATGAACACGTACAATTCTACAGCTAGGTCATAACTATGTCTGATTACCACGCCCCGACCCGGGATATGCAATTCGTCATCAACGAAATCGCGGACCTGGATACGATAGCAAAGCTTCCGGGCTTCGAAGATGCAACCGCGGACCTGGTTGAAGCCGTGCTGGAGCAGGCCGGGATACTGGCTCATGAGGTATTTTCGCCCTTGAACCATCCCGGCGATGAGCACGGAACCCGGATTGAAAACGGTGTCGTCGTCAGCCCCCCCGGTTATGCCGAGGCGTATCGGCAGTTTGTCGAAAACGGCTGGCAGGGTATTGGCAAGTCGACCGCAATCGATGGACAGGGCATGCCTTTCCTGGTGCATTCCGCGGTCGCGGAAATGTGGTATGCGTCGAATATGGCTTTCGCGCTATGTCCGTTGCTGACCTCGGGCGCGATCGAGGCGATCGAGGTACATGCCAATACTGATCTGCAGAAGCATTATCTACCGAAGATGGTCAGCGGCGAATGGAGTGGCACGATGAACCTGACGGAGCCCCAGGCGGGCACCGACCTGGCCGCCATCAAGACCCGCGCGGAGCGCGATGGTGATCACTACCGGATTCGCGGTCAGAAAATTTATATCACCTGGGGTGAGCACGAAATGACTGACAACATCGTGCACCTGGTGCTGGCGCGGCTGCCGGATGCGCCCGAGGGCGTCAAGGGTATCTCGCTGTTCCTGGTGCCGAAGTACCTCGTCAATGAGGACGGCTCCATGGGCGAGCGTAACGACCTCAAGGTGGTTTCCGTGGAATCCAAGATGGGCATCCATTCGTCGCCCACCTGCGTCATGTCCTATGGCGATAATGAGGGTGCCATCGGTTACCTGGTTGGCGAAGAACATAAGGGGCTTGCCTGCATGTTTACGATGATGAATAACGCCAGGCTCGAGGTCGGTATGCAGGGTGTCGCGATTTCAGAACGCGCCTACCAGCAAGCAGTCTGGTTTGCCAGGGAGCGGGTGCAGGGCGTCGCCCGCGGACACACCGAGCGCAGTACGATCATTCACCATCCGGATGTGCGCAGAATGCTGATGCAGATGCGCGCGATCAGCGAGGCGGGCAGGGCAGTGGCTTACTATGCGTCAGCGCAGACCGATCTGGCGCATCATGCCGTCTCAGCCGGGGATCGGGCCGCACATCAGCGTCGTGTCGATTTGATCATTCCAATCGTCAAGGGTTGGTGCACCGAGATGGCGCAGGAGGCAACCTATCTCGGGGTTCAGGTGCATGGCGGCATGGGCTTCGTCGAGGAGACGGGTGCGGCCCAGTATATGCGCGATGCCAGGATCCTGACGATCTACGAGGGTACCACCGGAATCCAGGCGCTGGACCTGATGGGGCGCAAGATGTTGCGCGACAAGGGCCAGGCGATGGCGGAACTGATCGAAGAGCTCAAGGCTTTCGGCCATGAACTGTCCGCTGCCGAGGGTGATTTCGCGGCGATAGGGCTTCGCTTCACAGCGGCGCTCGCAGCGCTGGAAGATGCGACCAGCTGGTACCTGCAAAACGTGGCCGAAGATCCTGACCTTGGCAGCGCGATCGGTGTCGATTACATGATGCTGGCGGGCAACGTCGTCTGTGCCTGGTTAATGGGGCGAGCGGCGCTTGCCGCGCGAAAGCATATCGATGCCGGCAGTAGCGATCATTTTTTCCCGCACAAAATAAAGACCGCACTGTTTTTTGCCGAACGTATCCTGCCACGCAGCGAAGCGCAGGCCGTGATGATCAAATCGGGTTCAGCCAGCGTCATGGCGATCGATGCAGACATTTTCTAGACGCCAGCCGCCGCTTAAAAACAACTGAGCCATGCCTACACCTGACGATTACCAGCAGCATTACGCGCGCGATGGATTCAGGTTTTTTACCCCGACACCGACGCGTTGGGGTGACTGTGACATGTTTGGTCACGTCAACAACGTGCAGTTCGTGCGTTACTACGAATCGGGTCGGCTCGATTACTTTCATCGCCTGCTGGATCTGGGCAGTGGTGCCGAGGTACACAACAGCCTGATCATCGCCGATATTCACGTGACTTTCCTGCGCCAGATCCATCATCCCTGCGCGCTTGAGGTGGGCTCCCGTATCAGTCGGCTGGGAAACAGCAGCTTCGATTTCGAAGCAGCGATATTTGCACCGGGAGAGACGGAACCTTACTCAAGTGCCAAAGCCGCCTGCGTCTGGTTCAATTATCGGGATAATCACAGTACGCCGATTCCGCCGGCTGAGCGGGAAATTATTCAACAGTTCGAGGGGATCGAATCATGAGTCAATTGCAATATCTTGAAGTCGAAAGGCACGCCGCCGTCGCCCTGGTCAGGCTCAATCGACCAGAAGTCCTGAATGCCCTGTGCATGGGGCTGATGCAGGAAATGGCGGAGGTGTTCGCGGAGCTCGAGGCGGATGATTCGATTGCGGTCATGGTCCTGACCGGCAACGACAAGGCTTTCGCCGCGGGCGCCGATATTTCCGAAATGAAAGAAGTCAGCTACCAGTACATGCTCGAAGACGGCGGCCTCACGCGCCATTGCGATACGATTTCCGATTTCAAAAAGCCGGTAATTGCGGCGGTTGCGGGGTATGCGCTTGGCGGAGGTTGCGAGCTTGCTATGATGTGCGATTTCATCATCGCCGCCGACAATGCCCGCTTCGGGCAGCCCGAGATCACCATCGGCACGATTCCAGGTTTCGGTGGTTCGCAGCGTCTGACCGGACTGGTCGGTAAGTCAAAAGCGATGGACATGTGCCTGACCGGGCGCATGATGGATGCCGCAGAGGCCGAGCGTAGCGGCCTGGTGTCGCGCATCGAGCCTGTTGAAAAGTATCTCGAGGTGGCGCTCGAAGCCGCTGCCAAAATTGCGGGTTATTCGCGTCCGGTGGTCGCCATGGCCAAAGACGTGGTCGAACTCGCACTGGAAACTCCGCTAACCCAGGGTATCAAGAGTGAGCGCCAGCTGTTCAAGGCGACCTTTGCACTCGACGATCAGAAAGAGGGAATGGCGGCTTTTGTCGAAAAACGCAGTCCCGAGTTCAAGGATCGTTGAAATTACTGGAAACGGAACTATTTGGTATTTCCGGAGAATAAATCCGGCCAGGCACTATCAGTTTTTCGACAGTGTGTTAGAATGTGCGCCGGCAGAAATCAGCCCCCAAAGATTTTCCTTGTAAATCAATAATTTACATTAGTTTTTAGCGCCTTCAAGTGCGGTAAAGGCGGAGTGCTGTTTTTAGATTTGGCGGAATAACGACGCTGACCCGGAAAGAATTTTTATTTATTTAACTGGATACCACCATGGCAGACCTGAATAGTTATCGGAATATTGGCATTTTTGCCCATGTAGACGCCGGTAAAACAACAACTACCGAGCGCATACTGAAGCTTACCGGCAAGATACATAAAATTGGCGAGGTCCACGACGGTGCGGCAACAACCGATTTCATGGATCAGGAACAGGAGCGCGGCATTACCATCCAGTCTGCGGCGACCAGTTGCGAGTGGGATAATCATCGCCTGAACATCATCGATACACCCGGGCACGTCGACTTCACCATCGAAGTTTACCGCTCGCTTAAGGTGCTCGACGGCGGGGTCGGAGTTTTCTGTGGTTCCGGTGGTGTTGAGCCGCAATCGGAAACCAACTGGCGTTACGCCAACGACTCTGAAGTCGCACGTGTTATTTTCGTCAACAAGCTCGATCGCCTTGGCGCCGACTTCTACCGTGTGGTGAAACAGGTTGAAGATGTGCTTGGTGCCAATCCGCTGGTTATGACACTGCCGATCGGAACCGAAGAGAATTTTATTGGTGTGGTTGATCTGCTGACCCGCAAGGCCTGGGTCTGGGATGAGTCCGGCGATCCAACCAGTTTCGAGATCCAGGAACCCCCGGCAGACATGGCTGACCAGGTCGAAGAATACCGTGAAAAGCTGATCGAAACCGCGCTCGAACAGGACGACGACTTGCTGGAAATGTACCTCGAAGGCGAGGAACCGGCGCTCGATGACATCAAGCGATGCATCCGCAAGGGTACGATCGCACTTGATTTTTTCCCCACCTACTGCGGTTCGGCATTCAAGAACAAGGGCATCCAGCCGGTACTCAACGCGGTTGTCGACTACCTTCCCAACCCGACTGAAGTCAAGCCTCAGCCGGAAGTTGATCTCGAAGGCAACGAGACTGGTGAAGTCGCCACGGTCGATCCGGCAGGACCATTGCGTTCGCTGGCGTTCAAAATCATGGATGACCGTTTCGGTGCGCTGACTTTTACGCGGATTTATTCAGGCAAGCTGGCCAAGGGCGATACTGTTTTAAACACCTTTACCGGCAAGACCGAACGCATCGGTCGTATCGTCGAGATGCATGCCGATGACCGCATCGAACTCGATTCGGCAGAAGCCGGCGATATCGTCGCGCTGGTTGGATTGAAGAACGTCCAGACCGGACACACGCTGGCGGATTTAAAAAATCCGGCGACACTGGAGCCGATGGTATTCCCGGATCCGGTTATTTCGGTAGCAATTAAACCCAAGGACCAGGCGGCATCAGAAAAAATGGGCATCGCGATCGGCAAAATGGTGAAGGAAGACCCTTCATTTTATGTCGAGACCGATGAAGAAAGTGGCGAAACCATTATCAAGGGCATGGGCGAACTGCATCTCGACATCAAGGTCGATATCCTGCGTCGTACGCACATGGTCGATGTCGAAGTCGGCAAGCCGCAGGTGGCTTACCGCGAAACCATTACCAAGATGATCGAAGACAGCTACACGCACAAGAAGCAAACCGGTGGTTCGGGTCAGTTCGGTAAAATCGATTACATCGTAGAGCCGGGTGAAACCGGTAGCGGGTTCCAGTTCGAGTCGAAGGTAACCGGGGGTAACGTGCCGCGTGAATTCTGGCCGGCGATTGAAAAAGGCTTTCGTAGCTGCATGGTCGAAGGTGTTCTTGCCGGCTTCCCGTTGCTTGATGTCAAGATCACGCTGGTGGACGGCGCTTTCCACGCGGTCGACTCCTCGGCGGTTGCGTTTGAAATTGCCGCCAGGGGCGCTTATCGCCAGACGATTCCACAGGCTGCACCGCAATTGATGGAGCCGATCATGAAGGTTGACGTGTTTGTTCCGGAAGATCATGTCGGTGACGTGATCGGTGATCTGAACCGTCGTCGTGGCATGATCAAGTCGCAGGAACCGACGACAACGGGTGTCCGCGTCAAGGCCGATGTGCCGTTATCGGATATGTTCGGATATATCGGTGATTTGCGTACCATGACTTCGGGTCGCGGGCAGTTTTCGATGGAATTCGAGCACTATATGCCGTGCCCGAGGAATGTCGCTGATGAGGTCATCAAGGAAGTAAACGAGCGTCGTGCGGCGAAGTAAGCGGCTAATTAATTAAGTTATTGATTAATTTGGGTGATTTAGGATTTAGCACTATTGACATGACTCAGGGGCGTGTAGAGAATACGCACCTTGCTGGAGGGGTTCCCGAGTGGCCAAAGGGGACAGACTGTAAATCTGTTGGCACTGCCTTCGGTGGTTCGAATCCACCCCCCTCCACCATCCTTGATTTTGGCACTGTATATATTAAGGAGTCCAATCAGGAGCAGGGTAACGATTTTAAGCGGGTGTCGTATAGTGGCTATTACCTCAGCCTTCCAAGCTGATGACGCGGGTTCGATTCCCGCCACCCGCTCCAGTATTAAAGCGGTGCACGATCGGAATGAGGTTTAAGGCTCATATAGCTCAGTCGGTAGAGCACTTCCTTGGTAAGGAAGAGGTCACAAGTTCGATTCTTGTTATGAGCACCAGTATTAGTAACATGTTTAACAGGCTGTGATTAGCCGATAAAAGTGAGAATAAGCTGATGTCAAAAGAGAAATTTCAGAGAACCAAGCCCCACGTCAATGTGGGCACTATCGGACACGTTGATCACGGTAAGACGACCCTGACGGCGGCGTTGACCAAGGTAATGGCGGAACTGCAGGGCGGTGAAGTCAAGGCATTCGACGAGATTGATAATGCGCCGGAAGAAAAAGCGCGTGGAATCACGATTGCGACCTCGCACGTGGAGTACGAGTCGAATAATCGTCACTACGCCCATGTTGACTGCCCGGGACACGCGGATTACGTGAAGAACATGATTACCGGAGCGGCGCAGATGGACGGCGCGATCCTGGTGGTATCGGCGGCCGATGGCCCGATGCCGCAAACACGTGAACACATTCTGCTGTCACGCCAGGTAGGCGTGCCTTATATCGTGGTCTACATGAACAAGGCGGACATGGTTGACGACGATGAACTGCTGGAACTGGTGGAAATGGAAATCCGGGAGTTGCTGGACGCTTATGATTTTCCGGGTGACGATACCCCGATCATTATTGGATCGGCGCTGAAGGCGCTGGAAGGTGACGACAGCGAGATCGGCGTACCGTCGATCATCAAGCTGGTGGAAGCCCTGGACTCTTACGTACCGGAACCCGAGCGTGCGACCGACGGTGACTACCTGATGCCGGTAGAAGACGTATTCTCTATTTCAGGTCGTGGCACCGTGGTAACGGGCCGAATCGAGCGTGGCATCGTCAAGGTTGGCGAGGAAATCGAGATCGTTGGTATCAAGGCGACCGAGAAGACAACCTGTACGGGTGTCGAGATGTTCCGCAAGCTGCTGGACCAGGGTGAAGCGGGCGACAACGTCGGAATATTGTTGCGTGGCACGAAGCGTGAAGATGTCGAGCGTGGCCAGGTACTGGCGAAGCCGGGATCGATTACGCCACACACCAAGTTTGAATGTGAAGTCTATATTTTGTCGAAGGAAGAAGGGGGCCGTCATACGCCGTTCTTCAATGGTTACCGTCCGCAGTTTTATTTCCGTACCACGGATGTGACCGGTGCCTGTGAGCTGCCATCGGGAGTTGAGATGGTCATGCCGGGTGACAATGTGAAGATGGAAGTG